>JACCDZ011828768.1_pt1 | contig 24559 bp, 13 predicted proteins | sample 7449551 | NCBI WGS metagenome assembly JACCDZ01 (sample SAMN15323452, study PRJNA562643) | freshwater metagenome | isolation source: river surface water | place: USA:Blue River Watershed | collected 2017-08-18 | reverse complement strand
GACACCGTCGCCATCACGGTCACCGCCGTGAACGATCCCCCAGTGAACACCGTGCCCGGGGCCCAGACCGTCGCGGAAGACACAGCACTGGCCCTCGGCGGGATCAGCGTCACCGATGTGGACGGCAACCTGAGCACCGTGCAACTGGGCGTCGTCAACGGCACCGTGACGGTCACCTTGTCCGGCGCCGCCACGATCAGTGCCGGGGCCAACGGCACCAACACGCTGACCCTCAGCGGGACTCAAGCCGACCTCAATGCCACGTTGGCCACGCTGAGCTACCAAGGCACGCTGAACTACAACGGGGCCGACACCCTCACCGTCATCAGCACCGACAGCAACAGCGCGACGGATGTGGATACGGTGGCCATCACGGTCACGCCCGTGAATACTCCGCCCGTCCTTACCACCAACACCGGTTCCACGGCCATGGAAGGTGGACCCGATCCGATCACGAATCTGGAATTGCTGGTCACGGATGTCGATAACACCCCGGCTCAGCTCGTCTACACCGTGGGCTCTTCCCCGACGAACGGCCGGCTCGAGCGAAGCACGGCACCGGGTGTGGCGGTCACGACCTTCACGCAGACCGATATCGACGCCGGGCTGCTCCGCTATGTGCACAATGGGTCGGAAACGACGACCGACAGCTTTACCTTCACGGTGAGTGATGGGGCCGGCGGTACGATCGGCGCCACGACGTTCACCATCACCGTGAATCCCGTGAACGATGCGCCGGTCAATTCGGTGCCGGGGCTCCAGACCATGACGGGCGGCAATCCCCTCGTCTTCTCGTTGGCCAACGGGACGCAGCTCACCATCAGCGATGTGGATGCGGGCGCCGGACTCATCCAAATCACGCTGACCGCCCCGGACGGTTCGATGACGCTCAACGGGACCGCCGGGCTAACGTTCAGCGCGGGCGACGGGACCGCCGATGCCACCATGACCTTTACCGGCACGGTCGCGAGCGCCAATGCCGCACTCAATGGATTGCAATTCACCGCATCCTCCGGATTCAGCGGCAATACCACACTGAATCTCTTGGTAAATGACCTGGGCAACACCGGAGCCGGCGGCATGCAGGTCGCGAACAGCAGCATTCCCATCACGGTCGGTGTCCCGCCGATCGTGATTCAACCGCCGAGTCCGCCACAGCCGCCTGCCCCCCCATCGGGTGGTGGTCTCCCCGGGAATCAGGCCCCTCCACTTCCCGGTGGAGCGCCAGGAGTCCAGGCATTCTGGATCGCATCGACCTATCAGCCCACAGGGTTACGTCAACCCTATGAAGAGCCCAAACCGACGGCCCAGTCTGCTCATCCGACAGTGCCGACTTCGCTACCGACGCCCAGCGAGCCAATGCCGGCTGAACTGCTGGCCTGGGCTGAGACGCTCGGTCAGAAGATGGAAGAGATCATGCCGGTGGAACAGGTCGCCAAGATCTCGGCTCGTGTCAGCGAGGTTCTGAGAGTCAGCCTCGCCGAAATCGCCGGCGTCCTCGAAACGGCTGCCAACCAGGATGCAGCCCGGCGTCAGTTCATCGCGCGAGTGACGGCAGGTTCGGGCTTCGTACTGTCAGCCGGCTTCATCACCTGGCTCCTCCGGGGTGGATCACTACTTGCGAGTTTGCTTGCCAGTATGCCGGCTTGGCGTTACTTTGATCCTATTCCGGTCCTCAAGCTCGACCGGGATCAACGAACACGACGGGAGCGGGCTGCTCACTCGGCTGCAAAAAAAGAATATCAAGAATACAAAGGTTTAGAGGATATTTTCGAGGGCGAGGGCAATGACGAGGACGATAACCGAGACGACGGTCCCAGGCAAGCCTCCTAGGTCTGAGCCTATCCGACTATGACGAAGCTGAAACTTTCACCACTCAGCGCCATCAGCATGGGCCTCGTCGTCATGACGATCAGTCTGATCCTCATGGGCGATGCCCTGGTCGGACTCATGCCCGGCCATACTCAGCAGGTGTTCGAATATCGTCGGACGGTCAGCGAGGCCCTCGCCGTCCAGTACTCGCTCCTGGCCTCCCATGATGAGCTCAAGACCATCCAACTGGCCATGCAGGAATTGATCTCGCGGAATCACGACCTCCGCTCGATGGCCCTGCTCGACAAAGACGGGAACCCCCTCACCACAATCGGGGAGCACCGGAAACATTGGATCCAGCCTGCCAACGATCAGTCGACCATCGACCATATCCAAGTGCCCATTTTCAACGGCGACACCCGATGGGGTACTCTGCAGTTGGCTTTTGCTCCCCTGGACACCACCGGTCTGGACTGGTTGATGACTAATTCCTGGGTGCATTTCGTGCTGTTTGTCTCGTTCATGGGATACATGGGATATTCGCTGTTCATGAAACGGACTCTCCGACACCTCGACCCTTCGGTGGTCATCCCCCCACGGGTCAAGGCCACGCTCGATGTCTTGGATGAAGGGGTCGTAATACTCGATAGGGCCGGCACGGTCGTATTGACGAACGACTCGTTTTCACGGCGTGTCGGACGAGAGCACGAATCTCTCCTGGGGCACCCGTTGGCAGGACTGTCTTGGGTCAACATCGTTGAAAGCGAACTGCCTTGGTTGAAGGTCCTTAAGTCTAAAGCTCCAAGATCCGAGAAGAGTTTGACCTATACTCTACCGTCCGGCGAAACCAAGAGTTTTGTCGTCAATGCTGCGGCCATCCTGGATGAACGGGGGAAGACTCGCGGATGTATGGCCTCCTTCAGCGACGTGACCGAGCTTGAGCAAGCCAACGACCAGCTACGCAGCGCGATCGCGGATTTGGAATCGTCGAAATCCCAAGTCATCCGTCAAAATCGCGAGCTGGAAATGACCAACGTAACCCTACAGAACGAAATCCAAGAACGGCAAAAAATTCAGGCCGAACGTGAGGCCTTGAGCAAGAAACTGATTGAAACGTCGCGCCGCGTCGGTATGGCGGATGTAGCGTCGACGGTTCTGCACAACGTCGGCAATGTGCTCACCAGCGTCAATGTGTCCGTGGAGGTAGTCGGCAAGACGTTGCGGCAAGCGCCCATCAATGATGTAGCCTTGATCGCCGCCATGCTCCACGAGCATAGCCCTGATCTGGCGGCATTCCTGACGAATGATCCCAAAGGCAAACAGATCCCCTCCTACCTGACAATGCTGGCTGAAGCAATAGCGAATAATTCGAGCCTGGTTGACCAGGAATTGGGCGCTCTGACCAAGAACATCGAACACATTCGCCAAGTCGTCACCCGCCAAGTAGACCTGGCCCGTCCCGGGGAGGCTGTGCTCGAAACGGTGCTTTTCTCCGACCTGCTCGATCAGGCTCTGGCGATTAATCGACCAGCCCTGGAGAAAGCCGGGATCAAGATCGTCCAGAAATATACTCCCTTACCCACGGGGTTGACGGATCAACACCAGGTGCTCCAGATCCTGGTTAACCTCGTCACCAACGCCAAGAATGCCATGGTCGAGGCTGAGCCTAAGGCGCACCGTCTCGTGCTGCTTGTGGGGCCGGCCGCGAACCGACCGGGATTTGCTCGATTTCAGGTGAGCGACAGCGGCATGGGAATCAAGCCTGAAAATCTGCCGCTCCTCTTCACCCAAGGGTTTACCACTCGAAAAGCGGGCCATGGCATCGGGCTGCACAGTGCTGCGTTGGCGGCCAAGAATCTCGGTGGCTCCTTGAGTGCCTCGAGCGACGGTGAAGGGCGCGGCGCCACATTCACACTGGATCTTCCGCTTGAGGCCATGAAGGCAGCGGCATGACGGCAACCGTAGCCCCCGAAACCGCCGAATTCTCATGACTGATGACAATCCATCCGTTCACGAGGATTTTCGGAAGATCTTGTCTCCTTCATTGGACAGCGAATCCCTTTCCGAGGTCCGGGCATCCTTTTCGTCGAAGCGCCTTCCTTGCCGATACGAGAACCCTTTTGATTCGATTTCACGGACCAGGAACAGAAGGGGCTCAGTCTCGCCCATAGTGCTCTCCGCCAAGGCTTCCCCCATGCCTTGGCGTTTGTCGACATGCGAATGCCGACGGGGCGTGACGGCCTTGAGACAATGGAGCGTCTCTGGCATGCGCTGTCTGATCAGGGAATCACCATCTGCACGGCGGCGCAAGATATTATGACCCCGCTGACGCACATGCAGGAATCTATGGCGGGAGGCCGACCAGGCCTGGTCCAACCGTTCGACGGGACCGCGGCCGACCATTAATCATAGGAGGCTGGCGTCGTTGATGAACTCTGCTTCGAACGATCTGAACCGTCGGATCATCGTGATTGACGATAATCTTTCGATCCACGATGATTTCCGCAAGATCCTGGTGCCATCTACAACGAGCGTCGACATCAATCTGCTGCGATCCTCGCTTTTTGGCGCTTCAGCGGCGACTGGACAGCCCGAGCGTTTTGAGGTCGACTTTGCCGAACAAGGACAGCAGGGCTACGACTACATTCTCCATGCGCGGAAAGACGGGCACCCCTACGCCCTGGCCGTCGTGGATATGCGGATGCCGCCAGGGTGGGACGGCCTCGAAACGATCGAACGTATCTGGGAGACTGACCCTGAGATCCAGGTGGTCATCTGTACCGCTTTTTCCGATCACCCCTGGACAGAGATCGCCACGCGCCTAGGCAAGACCGACCGCCTCTTGATTCTTCGCAAGCCGTTCGATCCTGTAGAAGTGGAGCAGTTGGCGACATCCCTCACCCGCAAATGGGAATTGGCCCGGCAAGCTAAGCTTCAGGTCGACGACCTTGCCGCGTTGGTCGACCATCGCAACCGAGAACTTCAGGAAGCCAATGCTCGTTTGGAGCGCGATGTCGCAGCCCGCACGGTGGAGTTATCCAACCGCAACGAACAGCTACAACAGCTCGTGGAGGAGCTGAAGCGCGCCAAGGATAACGCGGACAGCGCCAACCGAGCCAAGTCCGAGTTCCTTGCTCGCATGAGTCATGAAATTCGGACTCCGATGAATGGAGTCCTCGGGATGGCGGAACTGTTGTTCACGACGGAACTGTCCGCCCAGCAGAAACGCTTTGCGGAAACTATCAGGCAATCCGGCCTTTCGCTGCTGGAGGTTATCAACGATATTCTCGATTTCTCGAAGATAGAAGCCGGTAAATTCGAACTGGACGTGGTGGAATTCGACCTCGAAGCGACGGTTCGGGACGCGGTCAACTTACTGGCCGGGTCGGCCGCCCGCAAAAAACTCTCTCTCCGCTGTTCGCTCCCAGAGCGCCTGCCCACGGGCCTGCACGGAGACGCCACGCGACTACGCCAAATCTTGATCAACCTGTTGGGCAATGCGATCAAGTTTACCGAGCAAGGCGACGTGGTCGTTCGGCTCATCCTCATCGAAGACTCGCTGGATTTTGCAATCGTCACGTTCAACGTGCAGGATACCGGTATCGGCATTACCCCTGAGGCGCAGAAGAAGATCTTCGATCCCTTCGTCCAAGCCGACGGATCCATGACCCGCCGGTTCGGCGGCACTGGTCTCGGCCTCACGATCGTGAGCCAGATCGTCGGAATGATGGGGGGACATGTCCGGGTTCAGAGCGAAGTAGGGAAGGGTTCCAGCTTCGAGTTCACCGTCCGCTTTCATAAACATCCGGCGACGGCTGAAGGACGCCGAACAACGGCTTCTGTGGGAACCGTCGCTTGCCAAGTCTCATCGCCCAGCTCTCACTTGACGCACGTGGCCAGGATCCTCCTGGCCGAAGATGATGCGGTCAACCAGGAGGTTATTCTCGGCATGCTCCACCTGATCGGCCACGATGCCGACGTGGTAAAGAACGGACGTGAGGCCATCGAGGCTCTTGCCAAGACCCCGTACGACATGGTGTTGATGGACTGTCAAATGCCGGAAATGGATGGATTGAGCGCAACCGCCGAAATTCGCCGGCGCGGGAAGACCGGCGCGAATACGCACCGCCCAACAATCATCGCATTGACTGCCCATGCCATGCAGAGTGACCGAGAGGCTTGCATCGCCGCCGGGATGGATGACTATCTCTCCAAGCCCGTCGATATCCACACCTTGACGGAAGTACTCTCGCGTTGGACCAAAAAGATCGCGTCCAAAGCCGTTTGAGTCCCCGTAACCGAAGGATCGCATCGTTCCTCATGTGCCGGCGGTTCATTGCATCGCGCCGCTTCCTGCTGTGTTCGATTCTTCCCATCGATAGACCGCGCCGACGGTTCCGCAGAATGACCGGATCGATCATCCGTCCTCGTTACTACAACGCTAAGCCGGAGATCGATCAACGGCCCGGTCACGGTGAACCTTTGCAGCGGGATCCCCCTCCTGCACCGGCACGGTGCCTCTCCCTATTGGATTTGCGTTTGAGAGTGCTATCCAGAGAATTCCGACTGCCGCGACCATCGACCGTCCCCGCTTTTGGTGCTTCCATTCTCACCTGCCGCAACTCAATACCGAGCGGCCATGGTCAAAAAATCATTGGCACCCGTCGGTCTCCGAGACCTAATCGGAACAAATTTTACATCCAAAACATGGCGTGAATGCCGAACATCGAGCGCGCTTCTGGAGAGGTGATCGTTTCTGCAGCGCGGGCGGCATCCACATCACCTCGTACGTGCCGCAGCAAGAAGCGCTTGTCGATCGGTATTCAGCAAATCGCCGATGCGATCGATGGTGAGGTCGGCGGCGGGAAATGTCCGCAGCACCTCGGGATCCGTTGCGTAATGCCCCTGGCGCGGAAACACCGTCGTGACCCGCGGCCCCCAGTAGGCCTTCACCGCCGTGAGAATGCGCAACTTGTCATCGACCAACACGTAGTGATCGGCGGGATACCGTTGTTCGACGTCGTCCAGTTCTTTCTCTTTGTGAATGTAGATGAGGACATGGCCCTCGACCACTTCAAAAAGACCTGAGCGGTCGATCTTGCGCGGCTGGAAGACGACGTCGCCATCCGAGAGAATCACAGCCTGCGCCCACTGCGAGACATGGCGCACCACTTCGCGCGCCTGCGGAAACAGTCGCTCGGCAAACGGGTAATTCAGCAGAAACCGGGAGAGGGTCAGCAGATGGGGATCGCGCGGATACTCCTGGCGATAGCGTTGCAGCGCACCGAGGTAATCGACATAGCCCAGCTGGTTCCGCAACTCTTCGAAGATCGCCCAGTACTGCCGCTCGCCCCGGGAGCCGATTTCCTCGTCCAGATGCTGCGTCAGATCGACCGCGATCTGATCGTTGTCCAGCAGCGTGTTGTCGACATCAAAGAACACGACTGTCTGAGGGTCTGACATAGGCCTTACCGTTTACCGCTCCATTTCCAGTTCCTGATCTCCGGCATGTCGGTGCCATGGATCTCAATATACTGTTTGTGCTGCATGCGCTTATCCCGCATCTCCTGCTTGAGATAGGCGGCGCGCGCCCCGAGTTGCGGCACGCGGTCCACGACATCGGCCACGAGATGGAACCGGTCCAGATCGTTCAGCACGACCATGTCGAAGGGCGTCGTCGTCGTGCCCTCTTCTTTGTAGCCTCGCACATGTAAATTGTCATGGTTGGTCCGCCGGTAGGTGAGCCGATGGATCAACCAGGGATAGCCATGAAAGGCGAAAATGATCGGCTTATCGGTGGTGAACAAGGCATCGAACTCCTTGTCGGACAGGCCGTGCGGATGTTCGCTCGCCGGTTGCAGCTTCATGAGATCGACCACGTTCACAACGCGTACCTTCAAATTAGGCTGCGCAATGCGCAGAATTTCCACGGCCGCCAGGGTCTCCATGGTCGGCACGTCGCCGCAACAGGCCATCACGACATCGGGATCGCTGCCGCGGTCGTTGCTTGCCCATTCCCAAATGCCGATGCCGGCCGTGCAATGCAGGATGGCGGACTCCATGTCCAGCCACTGCGGCGCCGGTTGTTTGCCTGCGACGACCACGTTTACATAGTCGCGGCTGCGCAGGCAGTGATCGGTCACCGACAACAGTGTGTTGGCATCGGGCGGTAGGTAGACGCGGATCACCTCTGCCTTCTTATTCACCACATGGTCGATGAATCCCGGATCTTGGTGGCTAAATCCATTGTGGTCCTGCCGCCACACATGGGAGGTCAGGAGATAGTTAAGCGAGGCGATCGGCCGCCGCCAGGGAATCTCGCGCGAGGTCTTCAACCACTTGGCATGTTGGTTGAACATGGAATCGACGATATGAATGAACGCCTCGTAGCAGTTCATAAATCCGTGGCGTCCGGTCAGCAGATACCCTTCGAGCCAGCCCTGACAGAGGTGCTCGCTCAGGATCTCCATGACACGCCCGTCATGCGCCACATGTTCGTCGGTGGCGAGAATTTCCTCCGTCGAACAGCGATCGGTGACTTCGAATACGGCTCCCCAGCGGTTGGAGGCCGTCTCGTCCGGTCCGAACACCCGGAAGTTGTTCGAGTTCATCTTCAGGACATCGCGGAGGAACAGACCCTGCACTCTGGTGGCTTCGGCTTCGTCCGCGCCCGGTTTTACCACCGGGACCGCATACTGCCGAAAATCAGGCATGTGCAGATCGCGCAGGAGACTGCCGCCATTCGCGCAGGCAATGGCGCCCATGCGCCGCTCACCGGTCGGCGCCAGCGAGGCGAGCTCAGGCATCAGCTTCCCCGTTTCGTCGAACAGTTCCTCCGGCTTGTAACTTTTTAACCAAGCTTCCAATAATTCGACATGTCCGGGCTGGTCCATCTCGCCCATCGGCACCTGGTGCGAACGGAACGTCCCTTCGGTCAGCTTGCCGTCCACTTCCTTGGGACCGGTCCATCCCTTCGGCGTACGTAACACGATCATCGGCCAGCGCGGCCGCCTCGTGAACCCCTTGGATCGAGCCTCCTGTTGCATGCGCCGGATCGTCGCCACGATGTCGTCCAGGGTGGACGCCATCAACCGATGCATCTCTTCCGGATCATCCCCTTCCACGAAAAACGGCTGGTGGCCATATCCGATCAGCAGGGATTCGAGTTCATCCGGCGGCATGCGGGCCAGCACGGTCGGGCCCGCAATCTTGTAGCCATTCAGATGTAGGATCGGCAGCACAGCTCCGTCCCGCACCGGGTTCAGAAACTTATTGCCATGCCAACTGCCCGCGAGCGGGCCGGTTTCCGCTTCTCCATCGCCGATCACGCAGGCCACGAGCAGCTCGGGATGGTCGAACGCCGCCCCATAAGCATGGGCCAGCGAATAGCCCAACTCACCGCCTTCGTGAATGGAGCCGGGGGTTTCCGGCGCGACATGACTCGGAATACCGCCGGGAAAGGAGAACTGTTTGAACAACCGTTGCAGCCCCGCCTCGTCCTGCGAGATGTTCGGATAGACCTCGCTATAGGTCCCTTCAAGGTAGACGTTCGCCACCAGACCGGGGCCGCCATGACCGGGCCCCGCGATATAGAGCACCGGGAGGTCCTGCGCCTTGATGATGCGGTTGAGGTGGGCGTAGATGAAGTTCAAACCCGGCGTCGTCCCCCAATGGCCGAGCAGGCGCGGCTTGATATGCTCCCGCTTCAACGGCTGCTTCAGCAGAGGGTTGTCATACAAATAGATCTGGCCGACGGAGAGATAATTCGCCGCTCGCCAATAGGCGTGGATCCGCTGCACCATCTCGAGGCTCAGCGGTTGATTCGCTTGCGTCGTCTGGTTCATGAGTCCCCTCTTTCAGGTTGTGAGAGCCCCTGCCAGCTCAGCCCGCGAGCGGGCTGAGCGACCGTTTCGATCAACAGCCTCCAGGCAGGGCCAGCAGCCGACAGACCGATTGCGCAATCTGGCTCTCTTCGTCGGTACGGATCACCCGCACCGTCACGCGGCCGCCCGGCTTGGAAATGACCGCGTCATGGGTATCATTGCGCGCGTGATCCACTTGAATGCCGAGAAACTCCAGGCCTTCACACATCCGCGCCCGCACGACGGACGAATGTTCGCCGATGCCGCCGCTGAAGACGAGCTGATCCAGTCCGCCGAGGGCGGCCGCGTAGGCGCCGATCCACTTTCTTCCCTGATAACAAAACAACGCTACCGCCTCGGCGGCACGTGTATCGCAGCTTTCCTGCGCCAGCAAGTCGCGCAGGTCGGGGCTGATCTCCGACAACCCCAGCAGACCGGACTGCGCATTCACCATGTGATGAAACCGTTCCGGCGTCAGCCCTTCGGTTGTGGACAAGTAGGAGACCAGACCCGGGTCCAGGTCGCCGGACCTGGTGCTCATCGGCAGCCCGGAGGCCGGGGTGAATCCCATCGTCGTATCGATGCTCACGCCCTCTCGCACCGCGGCAAGACTGGCCCCGTTTCCCAAATGGGCAAGGATTACCTTGCCGCGAGCGGCCTCACGGCCGGCTACCCGTTCCAGTTCCTCCATCAGATAGGCATAGGACAGGCCATGAAACCCGTAGCGCCTGACGCCCTGTTTTTCATACCGTCGCGGAATCGCAATCAGACGTGCGACCGGCGGCAGATGTTGATGGAATCCGGTGTCGAAACAGGCGACTTGAGGGATAGTCGGGTACTGCGCGCCGAAGGCTTCGATCAGGGTGAGTTCCGCCGGGAGATGCTCCGGATCGTAGGGACTGAGCCGACGCAACTCCTCCATCACCGCCGGCGAAACCACCTGCGGGTGGGCATAACGGCTTCCGCCATGCACAACCCGATGGCCAATCGCCTGAATAGACAATCCCTGGCCGCTCTGCGCGAGTTGGTCGATGAGCAACGGCACGGATGCCGCGTGGTTCGGCATCTGCGCGATACGCCGTTCCTGTTGCCCGGTAGCGACATCGGTCACGGTGACGAGGCCATCCGGAAGCCCGATGCGTTCGATCCGTCCCGCTGCCACCCGAAACGGCGACACGCCCACCCGGAACAGCGCCCACTTCACGCTCGACGATCCGGCATTGATGGTGAGAACGGCGGTGGGCTCGTGACTAGCTTCGGGCATAGCGATCCTTTCCTATCCCTCTCAACATAAAGGGACCGCACAATCAGCGCAACCGTAAATCCGCAACATTCGATTTTCTGCGTAGGTCTTTTGTCCATGGTGAATCAGGGGAGAGCGCTAGTTCCCTCGGGCTCGCCAATTCGATAGGCATGGGAGCATGCTCCCGCGAACGCTTGGCATTCTGCTCATGCTTTCCTGTTGCACGGTGCAGACGGGCATCGCCGCCGCCGCTGGTCAGCCGGCAGAGGCGGCTCTGCTCGGCGGTACGGTGGTGTCGATCGATCATGAGTCCATGACCGTCACGCTTCTATTGCCCACAGGTGAATCACGTTCCCTGTCTGTCCTGACACCCCGACTCCTTCACGGCCTCAGCATCGGCGACCATGTAAGTTTCGAGCTCAATCAGGACAACCAGCTGATCACGATTACCAAGCTGCCGACGGACCCAGCTAACTGACCGAATCCACCCCCTGCATTGTTACAACTGAGATGCCCATCCAGCATGCTCCACCCTGCCCCGGTTCCCCGGCCGGACGTTTCTTGTATAATGCCGAGTATGCGTGATTCGCGCTCAGCATCCGGATGCTCATCTCAATCGGAGGTCGAATGAATCAGGGCAGCCATCGCCTTTTCCTAACCGTCGCCGTCGCCTTCACACTCACCATGTTCAACCTTCACCCGGCGCTCGACGCCCGGTCGGCGGAAGCTGGAGGAGAATCGCTCACCAGAGAATCGCTGGAACAGTTGATCGAGCAGTACATTCGGACCCATCCGGAGGTCGTCGAACAATCATTGCAGGCACTGGAAAACAAGCGGGCAGCAGAGGAACAACAACGACAGAAGGTCGCGATCGCGACACATCAGCAAGACTTGCTCAACGATCCGAAGTCCCCCGTCAGCGGCAACCAGGCCGGGGATGTGACCGTAGTGGAATTTTTTGACTACCGCTGCGGGTATTGCAAACGGGCGGCGGCGGCAGTGACTGAACTGCAACAGCACGACGCCGGAGTGCGTGTCGTTTATAAAGATTTCCCGATTCTCGGCGAGACCTCAGAATTGGCCGCCAAGGCGGCGCTCGCCTCACATCTGCAGGGCAAACACCAAACCTTTCATGAAGCCCTCCTGGCAACGAAAGACGACCTCAGCAAAGAGCAGCTGTTCGGCATCGCCCACGCGACCGGTTTGGATGTGGCCCGGCTTGAAGAGGATATGGCCAGGCCGGAGTGGCAAACAGTCATCGACCAAAACCGCGCCCTCGCGAAGAGTCTGGGTATCAGCGGAACACCAGCATTTATCGTGGGGAATGACCTGATACCAGGCGCCCTTGACCTGAAGATGCTTCAAGATTTAGTGGCGCAGAAGCGGGGGAAATAGCGGTGCGCCGCACGAAGCACGGTCGAAGAGTGTAATGGGATCTGGGAACGCCTACGGGGAAGAACGCTCGAATCATCCGCTCCATCCTCTCCAAAACACAACTGCGGGAGAGCCCCAGGCTCTCCCGCAGTCTGGTGATTAGGACCGGCGCTGCATCCTTCGGCGGCCTCCCCGTTTGGAGAGGCCGCCGCCCTCACCCTATTGGATGGGGCTCGATACGCGAGAGACAATGGGATCTCCCGCCTCGGACCCCGCCCGCTTGATTGAAGGCGCCTCCTGACTCAACGGGAGGATTCGTTGATCATCCGCAGGCAACACCTTCAACAGACCCCATTGCCCCGATTGGGCATAGGGCAACCGCTGGTTGCTCCACACATAATCACCCGGCAGACGAAAACTTCCGCCTGCCGCAGGGATAAAGGCATCCAGTGTTTCCGACGCTGAGAACTCCACGACGCTGATCTGATCGGCGCCGCGCATGAACGGCTCGATCGGCCATTCATGTTTTTCCACACTGAACATGCCGTTCTGTTCATTGCTCGCACCGAACACATGGATGCGCACGGGATCTCCCGCATGCGCTTCGATGAGCGGCGTGGCAATGCTTTCGGGCTTGTCCACCGAGCAAGGCTGGAACACCTTGCCTAGCGAACATCCGCTGGCTTCGCGGAACTTATACGGTTCCGAACGGTAGTTCACGGCCGTCAAACCCGCCGTGTTTTGCACGTAGGGCATGAAGCTCGTTCCGATGATGTTGTCTTCATCCTGGAAGAACAGCGCCACATCGCGGTAGTTCTGGCGATGTTCATACCCTTGAATCGTTCGATTCACGATGACATCGGCGACCCAGCTGTTCTTCGTGGAAATATCCGCACCGGTCTTCGGATCGCGATAAGTCGCCCCCTTGGGTCCGATCACGATACCGCCATACAGTCCGTTACGCGGATTGGTCATGACATTCCCCCAATCCCACACCAGAGAGGCAGTCTCTCCGATGAACGGATCGGCATAGTAGGTATAGACGCGGCTTTCACCCGGGGCGACGGTTTGCTCGCCCGGATTGTTACCGACGTTCGCACCCAGAGAATCTTTCGGATCGAAGGCCAGGCCCAGCGCCGAAAACGACGCACGGCCCTGCTTCATCTTGTTGCTCAGCTTGACCTTGAGACAGTCCCCGACGTTCGCGCGCAACGTCAGCGGCATCGGTTGAAGGCCGGACGCCACCGTCGAAACATCCTCATCCAAGACGTAAATCTTGGCATCAGGATTGACCATCTGGATGGTCCGCTCGAAATCGACCTCAATGGCATCCGGAGCCTTCGGGTTCAACTTCATCGACGGGAAGTCGATGGCCGACACATTGAAATTCTTCACCGGCGCATCGGCAGGACACACCGCCGGAGCCTGAGGAATTTCGTTGCGTCCGCTGTATCCGGCAGGCAATTTCTGGAGATCCGTCACGTCCTTATCGAGCACGCGCAAGATACCCCAGGCGCCTTCCGAGAACTTGGATGAACGACCATTGAAGTGGATATAATCACCCGCTTGCAATCGTGGTCCACCCGCTTGCGGCACGACCAGGTCGTATCGCTCCGCGATACCAACATGGATGGAGTTCTTCCGGTTGGCATCGCCGGCATACCGCTCGGTCAGATAGGTATGACCGGACAACGTCCAGACCATGCTTTCATTGGTCATCGTCTGCAACAACCGGAACACCACCGTATCACCCAGATAGGCTCGCACCATCGGCGTGTACGGATCGCCGTGTACCGCACTGCTGAAGAGCTTCGAGGTATCCGCATTCGCCTTCAGGCGACCGCTGATCGGCTCAGCCCTGAAGTTGAGACTGCCGCCCGTGGTATGGGTGCCGCCATTCAGGAACGGCATCGGCGTCATCTTGATATGGTCTGGAATCGGGAACGAGATCGTCTTCCCCGCTTCCAGGGCCACTTCCACCGGCTGCCCCGGAGGATTGCCCGCGGTCACGATGTTGATCGTGTGCGGCACGCTATCGTTCAACTGCACCAGCAATTCACGGAAGCTGCCGTTCACGCCGTAGCCCACCGGCTCTGCCGTGCGGATGTCCGCCAACGGACCACTCCGAATCGGCGCACCGGTTTTCGGATTGTGATAGGTCGATCCGACCGGCTCAACAATCATCGTGCCGAATCCGCCGTGGCCCCAGGTAATCCGGCCCAACGCATGGTCGTGCCAGAACACGGTGCCGACATCGGAATCCACCCAGAACCGCTGCCGGACAAATTCCACCGTCACGATATCCTTCACAGGATGATCGTTCTTCAACGGCCGGACGAGCGTGATCTCGTTGCCCTTGATCGAGTGGATCCGTCCCACCTCATTCCCGCCGACGTTATCCGCACCGATGAGAATCTCGATACCCGGATGATACTGCCCGGCGTTCTTCAAGGTGATCACGCGATCGCCCTTCTTGCCCGCCTTCGTGAAGATCGTGTTCAAGGGCAAGGGCAAGCCCTTATCGGTCTTCTTTTCCAGCATGGTGAACGGGCGCACCGACTGTTCGTTCGAGAAACCGGTGATCACGCCGTCCGACGACTGGTTGTCGAACTGCAGGAAGTGCCAGTGGGTGTTGACCTTCGACGCGTGGAAATTGCCGAAGTCGTCGTCGTCCCATTCGCTGGTCAACATCCAATCGACGCAATCGTAGATGTTGGATCGCACAACCAACGGGAACTTCAGGTCGTTGTTCTTCCGAATAGCCGCTTCCTCTTCATGCAACACATAGATCAACCCGCCTTCGTCCATGATGGCCGGAGTCTCGCCTTGTTTGTCGGCAAGCATCATCGGTGTATGGATGAAGTGCACGTTGTATTTCTTCGAACCCGCATTCTCCGGGCATAGGCTCCAGCGACCGTTCTCACCCGGCTTGGCGGGATAGGAGCTCGGCTGGCCATCCTCATCAAGATGGATCATCTCCAACCAGGGAGACGGGTTGTGGCTCTTCGAGAACGGCACGCGCCGACCGAAGTGCGGCTTCAGGTGCGGCCAGGAGACTTTCCCGGTCAACGGCTCAAACACGATCGGCAGCCGCTCGCCCGGATGGGCCGATTGATAGCGCGGATTCGGCACCGTGTTCTCAGGTTCGGTCATGGCGCGAGTCCCCTGCCAGCCCCAATTCAGCACGCTGGCATCATAGGAGCGGGTCTGATCGCGCTCATCCTTCTTATGGCCAGGCAGACCCTGTGGCGGGAATTGCATGTCGACCCAGTCCTTGATGGTCACGATGGCCGGATCGGCCTTCCAGTCGGTCTTCCCCTTCTCCACGATCTTGAATTGCTTGCCGAACCAATCGACGGTCTTGCCGATCAGCTCGTCGGACGTGACGCCCACCTTGATGCGGCCCTTGCGGTCCGGCAACTCCAGCAGATCCGGCATCACGTCATTGTGATTCGCGCCCTGCTGAATGGTGTTGTACACGCGCCAGTAACCCCACATGCCCGCGATGTAGTGATGGGCCACGTGGCAGTGGAACAGGAAATCTCCGGCTAACTGCTGGCAGAGACCGGATCCGCACTCCGTTTCCAGATCCATGGTCTCGGACGGACCAATGACTTCCACGTCGACGCGATCGGACTTCGTCCGGATCACGGGATATTTCACCGGACCGTTCTTCGCCGCATGCCACAAGGGCATTTCGTCGATGGCGCGCGGACTCCGCGGCCAACGAATCGATCCGCCATGCGGATGGTGCGAGTGGAACACCTCTGAGCCACCGTGCACCAACCGGAACTTGGCCGGGTCGCCGAGGTAGCTGCGCGGAATGGTCGTGGCCGGATCGCCAAAGGTATAGGCGCTGTAGGCCATCGACTCGTCCTCGAAGCCGAAGTATTCGTGCTGCGTCTGCATATTGTCGACGCCGAACGGCTCGCTCCGATAGTTCAACGCGCGGGCCACCGGACGATAGACGTCGGTGAGCGGGTCGCGTTGCGGGATGAAGTCGCCCTTCTTGTTCAATGGACGGAACGCTTCGTCGCCGACTTCGTGATAGAACAACACGAATTCCCGGAAGTCCGGTCCGCTTCCGTTCTTGATGATCGCCTGCCATCCGCTCTTGGTCGACTGCGGATCTCCGGTTCCCAGCGGCTCGAGGTATTCAGATCCCTTCGGCTCGATCACGAAAGATCCGAAGAGACCCATCACGGTCAACTCGCGGTCGTTGCTGTAGGAATGGAACTGGCGGCTGCCCTCCTGCTGAGTCGGGGGGATATACCATTCCATCTCCACGGCTTTGCCCTTGGCCGCGATGCTGTCGGGATTGGTGGTCGAGGCCGGCTGTCCCGTGGCGGACATAACCATGCTGGAACCATGGATGTTCAGGCTGACTTCTTCATCACCCTCCAGCTGGTTGCGGAGCGTCAACTTCACGCAATCACCTTGATTGCCGCGAAGGACCAGGGGCTGAATGAACTGGTTCTGCAATCCGTTCATGACGGCGCCCGGGTCGTAGCCTTCCTTGTCCCGCGCCTCTTTATTTTTGGTCTCTTCGGCGCGGACCTTCTCAATGTTCTCGGTCAGCGAGTACATGTAGCCCGGATAGAAATCGAGCCACATATTCAAGGTGATTTCGACGTTGATCGCCGACACGTCGTAGCTGCGGACCGGCGCGCTGGCCGGACACTTCCCGCCCATGGAGGAAACAGGTTCGGCACCGCTCGACATCAACAACAAATCCTGATTCCCGGCGCCGTACTGGTGCAACATGTTGACGTTGTTATACTGGCCGCCCGTCCGCTGCACTTCCGCATCATGGACCAACTGCTCGTTGATCTTGTCCATGCTGCGCTGATGCTGGCGCTCCATCATCGCGGTGCGCTCGACATGCCCTTCCTGCGCATCCTCGACAATGGTCTGTCCCTTCAACTGCTCAGCCCATGCCGGCTGATTATGGGCAGCAGCATGCACCTCCGGCGCCGGCGCCGCCGCCGCCGAGGCCGAGGCCACCTGAAACGCCCCGACGCAGACCGATGGAAGCATGACTCCCAACAGGAGCTTCCAGGCTGCTTGGGACTTGCGCTGACTGAGTCTCTTAGGCCCGCTACGTACCGATCTCATTAGACCTACCTCCTCTTGAAACCATACAACCTCCGCATCCCCACTCACGGCTATCACGCTCGCGTCGCGCACGGTGCAGGCCCGTGAAGGCCTGCACCTCGTGGAGTGGAAACACCAGGAGGCCGGTCCTTCGTTTTCCACACCCTTGATCCGCAACAACGTGACGATGGCGCACCCATGCGCATAAGACGCACTGCGCACAAAAAGACGGCGGTGATTAGAGCAACTCTCGTTCCAGATTGATCGAGGCCAGAAATGCGGGCTTTATTGGAAATTTCAGAGGGTAGTCGTAAAGGCAGGAAGAGAAATGGGGCGCCATCGCCCCATCAAAAAACGGGGATCATCATAAATGATGCGAGTTAACAGGCTCAAAATGAGTGTCCGGAACGTTTGTCCCAATGGGGCATCGACGCCCCATTATTCGAAGAGACTCACGCCCGAATCATCGGCCGTGAATGGGCACGGTGACGACGTGATTGGAAACGGTGAAGGGTGGTCCGGTCGCTTCTCAAAACAGTGCGCGCAGGCCATGCTTTTTGACCATGCGCTCAATGGTCTTCCGATCCACACCGGCTTCCCGCGCAGCTCTTCCCATATGGCCGTCGTTTCGTTTGAGGAGTTCGAGGAGAAAACTCCGCTCGAACGTTGTGACGGCCGCCTGCTTGGCATGCTTGAAGGAGCCGGCCTCTCCCGGTCCCGCCTCGTCAACCACCACCTGGCGTAGCCGTTCAGGCAAATGCGCGGCGGAAATCAGCGGGCCATCAGCCAACACGGCCGCGCGCTCAATGACGTTTTGTAATTCGCGCACGTTCCCCGGCCAGGCATACCCGCACAGCAACTCGGTGGCTGTGGGGTCCAGGTCCGGCACAATTCCCGTACCCACCCCTTGCTGCTTCATGAAGCGCCGGAGAAATTCTCGCGCGAGAATCGGGATATCCCCTTCCCGGCTTCGCAACGGCGGCAACACGATCGGAATGACGTTTAAACGGTAGTACAAATCCTCGCGGAACTCTCCGCGCCGGCAGGCGGCTTCCAGGTCCTGGTTCGACGCCGCGATCACTCGTACATCTACATCCAAAAACCGGATGCCGCCGACCCGGCGCATCTGGCGCTCCTGCAAGACCCGCAGCAATCGCGATTGGAGCGTCTGGCTCATCCCGCTGACTTCGTCCAGGAAGACGGTCCCGCCCGCCGCCACCTCGAACAGGCCCGGCTTTGAGACGTGCGCGCCGGTGAAGGCGCCTTTTTCATGGCCGAACAGCTCCGATTCGAGCAGCGTGTCCGGCAACGACACGCAGTCCACCGGAATAAAAGGTCGATCGGCTCGTAAACTGGCGTCGTGAATCGCGCGTGCGACGAGTTCCTTACCTGTTCCACTTTCTCCATAGACGAGCACGTTGGAATGGGTGGGCGCCACTTTCTCGATCAAGGTGAAAACCGATTCCATGGCCGGGCTCTCTCCGATGACGCGAGACAGCCCCGTCCGTTTTCCGGAGCGGCTCTGCACAAGGGAAGCAGCGGCCCCATCCGTTCCCCCTACCGTCGCAGCGCTCCCTCCGTCCTCGCCGAATGCGCGCCGAGCCACCTGCAGGAGATCGGTACTGGTGAAGGGCTTCGTAATGTAGTCGAACGCACCGTAACGCATCGACGTGACCGCTGTCTCCACCGTCGCATGCGCCGTCAGCAGCACGACCTGCACCGACGGATCGAATCGCTTGGCTGCCGCCAGCACTTCAATCCCATCCAGATCAGGCATGCGCAAATCCGTGAGAATCAACCCCGGCCGCTCGCGCTGAATCACATCCAGGGCGCGCGTGGAGTTACATTCGATGAGACAGTCATACGGCCCCCGGCTCAGAATCCGGCGACAATTATCGAGTGCATCCTGCTCGTCATCGACGATCAGAATTTTTCCTGCAATCCCCATGGTGCTCCTTCACGAATGCTCTCGCCGAGACCCACCGCCGGCAGATACACATCGAAGACCGCGCCGACCGTGTCGTTCCGCACCTCGATGCGACCGCGATGGTCCGAGACAATTCCATAACTCAAAAACAATCCCAAGCCCGTCCCTTGGCCGGCCGGTTTGGTCGTAAAAAAAGGGTCGAAAATGCGGTCGACGATCCCGGCCGGCACACCCGGTCCGTTATCCGATACGCTGATCCGTATCCATTCATCCCCGTTGAACTGCATCCGGGCAGTGCGTACCGTCACCACCCCGTGAGCCCGGCAGGCGATCACCGCGTCAATGGCATTGTTGAGCACGTTGAGCAAGACGGTTTCCAACCGGTCGCGGTCCCCCATCACTGGCGGCAACTCCGGCTCTAGTTCGGCCTCGATACGGACCGAGAGTGCCGCCACACGCTCCCCCGCCATGGCGACGCAGGTGCGGGCCACGCAGTTGAGGTCCAGCGGTTTCAACATCGACACGGTTCCCCGGGAGAACGTCAAAATGCTGCGCGTCACTCGCGAGATCCGCTCGGCCTGCGAGCGAATGGTGACCAGATCGCGCGCCACCTCGTCCGGGATCGTCGACTGGGCGGCGTCGGCCTCCATGCATTCAATGCGGTTCAGAATGATGCTCAGCGGATTGTTGATTTCATGCGCGATGCCACTGGCCACCTTGCCCAATGTTGCCAACCGCTCCGACAGCTCCAGCTTCCGCATCTGCCGGGTAATCTCCGCTGTTTTTTCTTCCACCCGGTTCGTCAATTCGGTATTCAGTGACTCCAGCTCTGTGCGCGAGGACTGTAAGCGGTCAGCCATGCGATGGACCGCGACGGCGAGTTCTTCGAACTCATCCCCGGTCTTCACATCCAGCGGTCCGTCATAGGTCCCGTGACTGATCGCCTCTACACCGGTTTTGAGGACCTGAATCGGTCGAGCGATACGCGCCGCCACATAGCGCCCTATCGCCCAGAGCAATCCCAACATGACCACCCCGATCAGGGCGAGATTCCGTAACTGATCCCGGATCGGCGCGTAGGTCTCCTCCGGCTGTTGCCGCACAAAGACATGCCAGGAGTTATCAGGCAGGCTCAAGCCGGTGACTGGCGCATACCCGACCACCGTGTCGGTCGCCCCATGGCCGTCATCCTCCGCGATGCCCCACCCAGGGTTGGACGAGACGATCATCGCCATCAACTGGCTGGGGATACGATGCGCACGCCGCGGCAGGATGGGGCAGACTAGCGGCTCACCGGCAGCATCGAACAACATGGCATGGCCGGTCTGCCCGATACGTATTTCTTTGATCATCGCAAAGAGGGAATCGAATCGATACGACGCTTTAATCGCACCAATCACGGCATGCTGGTGATCGTCCAGGATGGGAACGGCAATGTCGATGGTTTCCTCAGGCGTGCGAAACGAGCCTTCCTGGCCGGGAATGACCCCACTGACATAGACCCGATCCAGTTCCCCGGCTTGCAGTGCCTCCCACCAGGGTTCGTGACTCAAGAAGTAATGGTCCGGCTCTGAACTGGCGGCGACCAGCGCGCCATAGCGGTCGGTGATCAGCAAACCGACCATTTTATCGCCGTCGCGAACTTTGGTTTCGAGGAGGAAGCGGGACAGTTCCGAATTCAGCAGGCGCGCCGCGCTCTCACGCCCCTGTTCCCAGATTCGCGCGCGTTCTTGTATGAGGTGTTGGGTCTCAGCCCAATCCCCTTTGTAGGAGAGATTTGCGGCCTCCACTGGTTGCCGCACGCGCAAGGGTGCGGAGGCCAACAGGCGGACCCCCTGCATTTCGCTCTGCACAAGCATGGTCAGCCGATCGGCGACCTGCTCGGCGATCGCCTGGAAATTCCCGCCGATCACGTCGCGCAATGAGCGCATGCCGGACATCGACGCGAGTACCAGGCCGATCACCAAGGGAATACAGCCCACCAAGACGATGGCGAGTACAATGCGGCCCTTGATGGTACGAATCGTCATCCCCACCCCAGTGGAGACATTCTAAACAACCGCCGAAAGAAAACGCCACCGGGCGCAAACCCGGCCGGCGATCAAGACAGCGGTGGCACCTCCCTTGGTTCGCCCGTCGAATGGGCAGGAAACAGCGCGGTCTCCCTGGCGGACATCCCCGATTGCGATCGCCGCTTCCTGGCACGATGAAAGATCCACAACAGGCACCCCGAGAGACTCATCAAAAGAATGGGCACACCGGGAATATTCAAAAGCGTTTTCTCGAACCCGAAGAAGTTCAACTGGTGCAATTGCATGACGGCAAAATGCACCCGCCGCCAGCGACCTTCATCCTCGAGGATTTCGCCTGTTTGGCGATCCAGCACAATTTCCGTGGCATCGGCATTGTCGAAGCGAACTCGCACCGCGTCCTGGGCTCGCTTCTTCTTGCGGGGTGTATACCGTTCCATCTCCACAGCGGTCACCGGTGCCGGCGACCGCACGTACTGCTGCGCGATGACCGGCGCCAACTCAGGAGAAATCGGTGACAGACGCTCGCCGGTCAGGGCGTCGAGTAAGAGCGTGGTGGCCACGCCCTCCACCCGCAATTTGAGCTCATAGAACAAACGACCAAAATCCGACCGCAACAACACTTGCTCGATCGATGCCCGCCCGCCCACGGCCTCCTTTGCCACGACGATTGCTCGATCTACCGGCAACGTGGCCGTTTCCAGCGACGGGCCTGGCAGCGGTCGAACCTTCTCCTTATAGTGATCATCCCAATAGAGAAACTTCGCGTCTGCCCACAACAGGCCGGTGACGACGGAGAGCAGGAGAAATCCCAATGCGCCCATGCCGAACCAGCGATGGGCCAGCCTGACCATCCGTTCGGATCCGCCGCGACTCATGTCACTGCACCACGGGGCGCTCGCCCCTCACCTGCAACGCCAACGTGCTGCGATGGCGCACGGCCTCATACGCTGTCCCTTCGAACTCCCCAGGGGTCTTTTCAACATGGATCATCTCCAACACATACCGGCCAGGCCACAATGGAGTGAAGGACACGATACCCTCGGCATCCGTTTTCAGCTCCTTGTCCCAGCCATTGGGCGCATGCACCAATACCTGCGTTGCCGGCAGGCGTTGGCCATTAAAGATCGCCTTCACCACGATCTCGCCGCCAGGCCCAGGGGTCACCCGACCCGACGCCAGATTCAGCCCCGTCGTGAGCGGGATCAGGTCGAGCGCTAGTGGCGTCGAGTGATCCCGCTCGTGCTCATTCACCCGGCTTTCTTCCAGGCAGACGAAATAAGTCCGCGCGTAGAACATCGGTTTGACGATGCCCAGGTCATGTTTGCGTAGATCTTGAACCAGCGCTTTCGACTGTTCGGCCACCACCGCGTTCCGCCCCGGCATGCAGGAGGACACGGCACCGGCGAAATGGTTGACCTCCTTGGTCAGCGGGACATCGGTCTTGCCGCGCTTGGGATCTTGCACGCGCAGGGTGACGCCGTCGATGGAATCCAGCCGGCCACCACGCTCTTCCCGTAAGAATTCAGCATATTCACCGAAATATACCTTCACTGGCTGCCCCGTCTCTGCGGGCGCCGTGGCTTCCGCCTCCACCCACACGAAATGGGCGTCGGCCGGAGCTGCTTGCCACAGCCCTGCGATCAATAAGATTCCCCACACTCCCCGATTGACGCTATTGCAATTCATCGGCTCGACTCCTTTCAATTTGGGCCCAAGGCTGCAGTGTCCGGTTAGAATCTCCACGAAACTCCGCCGTAGAAATTTCGGATTTCACCGGGCTGAATGCCGATGAAACTCGCAGTGGTACGTTGCGCGATGAAGGACTCGTCTGTCAGGTTGCGCACGCCGGCGAAAATGGCCCACTTCGCCTTCGGGGGCGCATAATTGAGCCTGAGATTCCAGATGGTATACGACGGAATAGCGCCGTTCGTTCCCAGTGCATTTTCCGTCTGGGTATTCGCGCCGTCGGTAAACTGTTGCGCGATATACATGGCATCGGCTTCGATCGACGCGCCGGTCGGATGGTAGTACCCCACCAGTCCATAAAACGTCATGCGCGGCGCATAGGGCAGATCTTTTCCATTGGTCGCTCCGAAGAGCGACTTAGGCCGCAAGAGCGTGATACTCCCGCGCGTCACGAATCCTTGCAATGGGCGAACCATTTCGCCCCAATCGAGATTCACCGTGCTCTCGATGCCCTCCTGTAAAGTTTTTCCTGCATTGACGAACGCGCTGCCCTGCTGCACGATCTGATTCCTGAATTCCGTTCGGAAGACCGCGACTTCCGCGCTTACCCCGGGAATGATCGTGGATCGAACGCCGATATCGGAACTCAATGCCCGTTCCGCCTCCAGATCCTGCGTCGTCCCGCTGGTGGGATCGACCGCGTTCGCAAACGTCGGCGGCCGAAAGGTGGTATGCACGTGGCCAAAGAGCATGCTGTCCGGCGTGAGTTGATATTTGACCCCGGTCCCATAGATCAGGCCTTGTGTTGTTTTTGAACTTCTGAAATTGCCGCCCACCGGGGGCACGGCATTCATCGTCTCGCGACTCTGATTGACCTGCTCCCAGCGTATGCCCGGAGAAATCGTGAAGGCCTCGGTCAACCGAATGGCCGTCTCCGTATAAGCCGCATAGGCCACCGATTCCAGATCTGCATTATTCGTCGTGCGGCTGATCTTCGAGCCGGCCGTGCCGATCCCCGTGATGTCTGTCAGACGCTCGGCGTGATACCGAACGCCGGAGGTGATCTGTTGATCCAATCCAAACAGTGAGAATTTGAACTGATGCTGCGGCATGACGCCGAAGACATTGAACTTGCGCAAAAAGTTCGTGCTGGTGGAGAGCAGCGTGCCGTTGGCAGCTTGGTCCTGGATATACCAGTTCCGTTCAAACACATTGCCGTACACGATGATCTTGGCTGTGTTGTGAGCGTCGATCTCCCTGCTGGCCGTCACGTCGATGGCGCCGCGCTGCCCTTTGAATTCATCATTCGGTTTGCCCGCCAGCGTGCGATCGTTCCGGTATTGCGTGGGGGTGATGCTTCCAGGGGTCTGCGTCGTTTCGTCGTACCACGAAATATTCGTCGTGATGCGCGTCCGATCGTCCGGATTGGCTTCGAATCGCATCGTGAAATCATCCAACTGCGATTTGCTTCGGTCTCTGAAGCCGTCTGACTGACGCCGAACGTATCCAAGCTGCGCACCAAAGTTTC
>JACCDZ010312488.1_pt1 | contig 24565 bp, 22 predicted proteins | sample 7449551 | NCBI WGS metagenome assembly JACCDZ01 (sample SAMN15323452, study PRJNA562643) | freshwater metagenome | isolation source: river surface water | place: USA:Blue River Watershed | collected 2017-08-18 | reverse complement strand
GGGGCCAGACGATGTCGTTGATGACGGATCCGATCTACTTTGAACAGCGCAAGGCACTGTCCGACGTAACCAGCGGGCACCAAGCCCTGCGCCCGCCCAAACGGGTGACCGTCGCCGAGGGGGCTGCTGAATCCCTGGTCATCAACCAGCCGGGAGGCTACATTGGCCCCTGGTCGGCGGAAGAGACCCCGTACATGGTTGAGCCGATGAACATGCTGGCCTCGCGCAGCCACGAAGCGACGTGCTTTGTCGGCCCTGCGCGGACGGGCAAGACGATGGGCCTTTTGGACGCCTGGATCACCCATGCCGTGGTTAATGACCCCGGCGACTTTGCGGTCATCCAGATGACCCAGGAGAAGGCACGGGAGTACAGCAAGACCCGCATCGACCGGATGATTCGGCACAGCCCCGCGCTGCGGGACATGAAGTCGTCGTCCAGCCAGCACGACAACACCCACGACAAGATGTTCCGCCACGGCATGTGGCTGCGCATCGCATGGCCCACCGTCACCAACCTGTCGGGCTCGGACTACCGCTACGTGGCGTTCACCGACTACGACCGGATGCCCGACGACATCGACGGTGAAGGCGCGCCGTTCACCCTGGGCCTCAAGCGCACAACCACCTTCCTGTCTCGCGGCATGTGCATGGTGGAGTCGAGCCCTGGCCGCGACGTGGAAGACCCGAACTGGCACCCGGTGACGCAACACGAAGCCCCGCCGACTGGCGGCATCATGGGCATCTACAACCGCAGCGACCGGCGCCGCTGGTACTGGCCGTGCCCGGACTGCCGCGAGTTCTTCGAGGCGAGCCCCGGCCTGGGGCTGTTCAACCTGCCCAGCGACGACGAGCTGCTTGAACTGGTGCGCGAGGCGGACCTGGGCAAACTGGCCGCGCAGTACGCCCGGGTGGTGTGCCCTCACTGCGGCAGCATCATTGATCAGAAGCAGAAGCACGCTCTGAACCAGCGCGGCGTCTGGCTGCGCGATGGCGAGAAGATCACCGCAGACGGCGAGCGCTACGGTGACCCCATCACCAGCACCATCGCGGGCTACTGGATGGGTGGCGTGGCCGCTGCCTACCAGAACTGGAAGTCGTTGGTCATGCGCCACTTGCAGGGTCTGCGGGACTATGCGCTCACCGGTCAAGAGCTGACCTTGAAAACCACGGTCAATACCGACCAGGGTATGCCGTATCTGCCCCGCGCCCTGGCCGAAGCGGCCAAGAACGGCGGCAACGTGCGCCAGGACGAAAGCATGGAGCGCTTCACCGTCCCCGACGAGGCGCGCTTCCTGGTGGCCGCAGTGGACGTGCAGGGCGGATCCAACGCCCGCTTTGTCGTACAGGTGCATGCCGTCGGCCCGCACATGGAGCAGTGGCTGGTGGACCGCTACGAGATCAAGGACTCGAAGCGCGAGGGTGTCGGCGCCGACTTCGCGCCCATCGACCCCGCCGCCTACGCCGAGGACTGGAACCTGCTGACCGAGAAGGTGGTGCTGTCCACCTACAAGACCACCCTCGCGGGGCGGGAGTTGCAGGTGCTGATGACCGTGGTGGACTCCGGCGGCGAGGATGGGGTGACCGACAAGGCGTATGCGTGGTATCGCGCCATGCGACAGGCCAAGCTGCACGACCGCATCATGTTGGTGAAGGGCGCCTCGACCAAGACGGCGCCGATGATCCGCGAGTCCAAGGTCGGTGGCCGAGGCGCCAAGGACAAGGGGGACGTGCCGCTGTACCTGCTCAACCCCAATTTGCTCAAGGACGCCGTGCATGCGGGCCTGCGCCGCCAGACCCCCGGCCCCGGCTACCTGCACATCCCCGGCTGGGTGAACAACGCCTTTCTGGACGAGCTACACCATGCGGAAATTCGCGGCAAGAACGGCACCTGGGAGCAGGTGCGAAAGCGCAACGAGGCGTTCGACTTGGCTTGCTATGTGCGGGCAGGGTGTCTGCGTCTCGGTGCGGACAAGATCAAGAACTGGGACAAGGCCCCCTCTTGGGCGCAGCCTCTTGAGACCAACCGCGAGGTGGTCACGAAAGAGGCGCGACGCGAGATGAAGCAGGACGCCGCCAGCATGCCGACGCCCGTGGTGCTGCAGAGGCCCGCGCAGGCGCGCAGGCGCCGGGTGGCACACTCATCCTACCTGGGGTAGGCGTCACGCATCCCTCTGGTACTTGTCGTAGGCCACGCGGGCGGCGTGGCGGATTCCCGCGCTGACGTTGCCGTTGCCGACCACCTTGAGCAGCTCGACCGTGCGGTCGTCCAGGGACACCTGCACCCGCTTGGTGGGCTGGCCTTCCAGCTCTGTCTTGGGGCCGCTGTTTGGTCGCGCCCCTCCGCGTCTTGGTCTGTCAGTCATGTTTGAACTGTACACCACATTCAAATCCAAAACTCGGCGACATCGCGCCGCAGGCGCAAAAAACCCAAGACGACCAAACTTGCCCCAACTTTTCATAACGTGGGCGCCAAGCATGGCCGTTACTCAAGCTGATATCGACGCACTGAACGCCGCCATCGCGTCTGGCGAGCGGGTCGTCGTCTTGAACGGCCAAAGCGTCACCTACCGATCCATCGACGATCTGATCAAGGCCCGCAACGACCTCAAGCAGGTGATGTTGGACGAGGCCCAGGCCGCGACGGGCAAACGCCGCGTGAAGCGCGCATACGCATACCACGCAGGTCGGGGGTACTGAGATGGCACGCCCGCGCAAACAGAGCCCTGCGGCACAAGGCCGCTTGCAGGTGCAAAACAAGTACGACGCCGCAGGCACCGGGCGCCGGATGAAGGGCTGGACGCCGCCGTCCAGCGGCCCCAACCGAGCGATCCAGGGTCTGCAGAACATCCGCAACCGCGCCCGGGATGCGGTGCGCAACGACTGGTCCGGGGAGTCGGCCACCCAGAAGTGGGTGACGAACCTGATTGGCGTCGGCATCACGCCGCGTCTGACACGCATCAAGAGCAAGCCCCGCAAGCTGGAACTCAACGACCTGTGGGCCCGCTGGACCGAGTACTCCGACGCCGACAGCGTGCTGAATTTCTATGGGCAGCAAGCGCTGGCCGTTCGCTCCTGGCTGGACAGCGGAGAGGTCTTTGTGCGCAAGCGCACCCGCCGCATGGACTCGGGCCTGGAGGTTCCGCTGCAGGTGCAGTTGATCGAGGCCGAGTTCGTCCCCGTGTTCGATGCGGATACCTGGGCGGGCATGGCGCGAGGCAACAAGATCCGCAGCGGCATCGAACTGGACAACCGTGGGCAGCGAGTGGCGTACTGGATGCACCGCGAGCACCCCGGCGACGACACGATGGTGGACATGAGCAAGCTCTTGCGCATCCCGGCCAGCGAGGTGCGCCACATCTTTGAGGTCAAGCGTCCAGGCCAGATGCGCGGCGTGTCCGCGCTCGCCTCGGTCCTGACCCGCCTGCGCTCCATCGGCGACTACGACGATGCGGTGCTGGAGCGCCAGAAGCTGGCCAACCTGTTCGCCGCCTTCATCACCCGTGGCGTGGGTGGCGACGTGGATGTCGATCCTCTGACCAACCTGCCCCTGGAGATGATGGGCGACCAGCCGCTGGCTGGTCTGCAACCCGGCGTGGTGCAGGAGCTGGAGTATGGCCAGGACGTGAAGTTCGCCAACCCGCCCGAAGCAGGCACGACCTACAGCGACTACATGCGGACCCAGCACATGGGCACCGCCGCCGCAGCAGGCATTCCCTACGAGGTATTCAGCGGCGACATCGCCAACGTGTCCGACCGCACGCTGCGCGTCGTGATCAACGAGTTCCGCCGCTTCGCCGAGCAGCGCCAGTGGCACACCATCATCCCGATGTTTTGCCAACCGGTGCGCCAGTGGTGGACCGAGGCGTGCGTCCTGGCAGGGTTGGTGTCCCTGGATGAGGCCAACGACGTGTCGATGGTGCAGTGGGCTCCTCACGGCTGGGCGTATATCCACCCGGTGCAAGACGTCCAGGCCAAGCAGACCGAAGTGGACGCGGGCTTCCGCAGCCGCAGCAGCGTCATCTCCGAGCGCGGGGACGATCCTGAGACGGTGGACGAGGAGCGCGCAGCGGACGAGCAGCGCGAGAAGGACAACGGGCTGTTCAGCGACCCGACCGGCAAGCTCGACGCCAACGGCGAGCCGATCCCGGTGCCCGAGGCCGACCCGGCGCAAGAGCCTGATCAGCAAGAAGCCCAGGCGATGGCGCTGATCAACGCCCAGATCAACTTCCTCAACGCGCAGCGGCAGGCGATCAGTGCGGGCCCCCCGCGCCAGGAGCCCGTGCAGGTGAACATCCAGAACCACATTCCACAGACCGTGGTCGAGAACCGCGTGGACGCGCCAATCGTCAACGTGGCAGCGCCCGATGTGCATGTGGATGGACCCACCGTCAACGTGGCCGCACCGGTGGTGAACAACACCGTCCGCCCCACGCCTGTCACGGTGCAGAACGACGTGCAACCAGCCGCTGTGCAACTGCACCTGCCGAGCCGCAAGACGGAGACCAAGCTGGAGCGCGACCCGTATGGCAATCTGGTGAAGGCCACCCAAATCGAAAGAGACGCTGAATGACCGCCTTCACCAACGAGACGACTTTTTAAGGAGATTCCGGCATGTCCATGTCCAACGTCAGCGAAACCGCGCTGCTCAACCTGTTGTTCAAGAACCTCGCTTGGGCCAGCGTGGGTGACGCCGCTGGCCTGCAACCGTCTGCGGTGACAGGGAGCTTCCACATTGCATTGCACTCTGCCGACCCCGGCGAGGCTGGCGATCAGAGCACGAACGAGATTGCCTACACCGGCTATGGCCGAGTCGCGGTGGCGCGTGGCACGGGCTTCAACGTGTCCGGCGACTCTGTGAGCAACGCCGCCACTGTGCAGTTCGGCGAATGTACCGCAGGCTCGGCCAACGTGACGCACTTCAGCGTGGGCACGGGCGCATCGGGGGCCGGGTCAATCATCTACCGTGGCGCTCTGTCGGCCTCACGCGCCATCAGCGCGGGTATCACGCCGCTGTTCAACGCAGGCGCTTTGAGCGGCACGGTGAACTGATGACGCTGTACCGCTGCACACACTGCTTCCGCTCTCTGCTTGAGGGCGAGACGTGCCCTGATCACCCAGACGGTGTTGTGGAGGCGTATGCCGCTGCGGACGCTGAGTGACTTCAACGCTGCGTTTGACGATGGCCGCTGGCACACCCAGCGGTTCATCAAGAACGCGGGCGTCAGCGTTGGCGGTCGCTGGATCGACTGGACGTTCGCATCAGGTCAGCCGCTCTATGACGCCAAGACAGGCACGTCAGGAACATTCACGCCGCTGATTGCCTCGCGCAACGACGCCATCTGGTTCCCGCCCATCCCCGACACGATGGAACGACGCCTGACCGGCCTGACCATGCACTCAAACACCACGGGTGGTGTTGGCTCCATCGTCATCTGCGATGTGCTGGGGTACTACCCACTAATCGACGGCGACTCGCCCGACACCCAGGTGTTCGACAACAGCAACCCGCTGCCGCGCTACGTTGATGGCAAGGGCGTCATCCCGGTGCTGGTGTCCTCTGTCGCGCCGTCTGTGCAGGACGGCATTGGCACCTACACCTACATCGGCAGCGATGACGTGGAGCGCACAAGCCCGGTCTTCCGCTACCAAAACAGCACGCTCAACGGGTTGGTTGCGACGGTCCCGCACAACTCTGCGCCGGGGGAGGGTGCGCTGGGGATGCCGATGGCCGGCGGCATCCAAGGGTGCAAGGCTGTGACCTCGTTGACGTACACGCAGCCGCCCGGTGGCTTGGCAGCGATCTACCTTGTGCATGTGCTGGGCACGCATGTGTTCAACGGCAACCAGGGCGTCGCCAGCGAAAAGCAATTCCTGCTGCATCGCGGCTTCAACGCGCCCCGCATCTTTGACGGCGCGTACATCAACCTTTTTTATCGCTACGGCGGCGGCGCGTCTGCCGGCTTCTTTGGCGAGATGACTTTTGCTTGGGGATAAACATGGCGATCCAATCCATTGACCAACTGGTCACATCCATCAGCAGCGGCAAGACCGTTCGTTATGACGGCAACAAGATCACGGGCGCTGCGGCTTACACCGCTGGCCGTTGGTACGACACCTCGCCGTTGAACGGTCTGCCCATCGCAAACGCATGGGCTGGCACCGCTCTGAACTGGCGGGCCTGCAACGCAGCCACGGGCAACGGCACGCAAATCTTCGGCATCCCACACGGCGGCGACGTGTCTGCTGAGATCAAGCACCTGTTGAACATGAACGCATGGGGCACGGCGGCGACGGCTGTCCCGGCCACGCTGATGTTGGTGGACATGGAGGGCTACTACCCCGGCATCAACATGAACGTGAACACGGCACAGACGCTGGTGGGCACACCGACGCTTCGCTCGCCTAACGGCGCTGGCGTTCGGGCATATCTGGTCACGACAACGGGCACGGGTGCTACCGCTCACAACTTGAGCATGAGCTACACCAACCAAGAGGGCACTGCTGGGCGAACGCTGCCCGCCACCGTAGCCTGCACCGCCTCTGGCATCGTGCCTCACATCACGCACTCGGGCGTGGCGGCAAACAACTACGGCCCGTTCCTGCCGCTGGCCTCTGGTGACTCGGGTATTCGCTCCGTGCAGACGGTGCAACTGTCGGCTTCGTCTGGCTCTGGCACTGCCGCGCTGGTGCTGTGCCGACCCTTGGCTCAAATCACGATCAGCGTGTCAGGTCTGATGACCGAGAAAGACTTGCTCAACCAGATTCCGAGCCTGCCGCGCATACCTGATGGTGCGTGCCTCACATGGATTCTCGGCGCGGGTGCCAGCGTGGCCGCGAACACCACGTTCAACTTCGGCACCGAGTTCATCTGGGGTTGATGATGGCGATGTACCCCAACGGCAGACACATGTCCCGCTCTCCGGGTCGCCACCTCGGTGTGGCACCGGGGCTGGATGTCTATTTCCGTGGTCGCAACGACCGATTCAACCAGCACGTTGGGCAGGACCGAGCCAAGACTGCATCGACGCCTGACGGCTACGGCATGGCTGCGGTGGTCCCACCAAAGCGGGCGGGCAGCATGTCGGCCCTGACGCCGTTTGCCGAGGGCACCTTCACCGGGGCGCTGCTGCAAGGTGGCCCGATGGAAGCCACGGGCTCGATCAGTTGGACGAGCGACGACGCGAGCCTTGGCTTGGTCGTGAACATGGACGGCACGGCCACGCTGACGATCACGGGCAACGATTCCTCGCTGCGACTGGTGATCGGCATGGACGGCACCGGCTCCATCACTGTGACCGGTGCTGGCGGTCTGAGCATGATCGTGCCCTTCGAGGGTTCTGGCTCTTTTGCGCTGACCGGCAACGGCGACTTGCGTGGCCGGTTGGACATGGATGGCTCTTGGACGCCGTTCTCTGAACTGAGTCCCGAGGGTTTGGCTGCTGCGGTTTGGCAGGCTGTAGCCACGACGAACAACGAGCCGGGAACGATGGGCGCAAAGCTCAACACCGCATCAAGTGGTGGCGTCGATCTGAACGCGCTGGCCCAGGCGGTTTGGGCGTACGCCACGCGAACGCTGACCAGCAGCGGTGCCAGCGGGATGACACCGGAGCAAGCCGCCCAACTCGCAGAAATCTGGCGCATCCACGGACTGGATTCAAACGGACCCCTGGTAGTCACGCCAACATCGCGCACTGCGGGTGACGTGGCGCAGACCGTGAACACCGCAGGCGCCACAACCACGGTGACTCGCCAATGAGCCTTGACTCCCGTGCCGTTGCGATACAGGGCGTTGGGTTCAACCCCATCGTCATGGCGATCCAGGGTCTGTACCCCGTGCAGCGCCCCGAAGAGGAAGACGTGTTCTACATCTTCGGCGGCGCGGCGCGGCGCGCCAAGCGTCGAAAGCAGGAGGAGGAAGACCTCCTGTTCGCGCTCATCCTCTGAGGCGACATCGCGCCGCAGGCGCACCAAAAACAATTTCCACACACTGGCGGCAATCCTTATCAGGAAAACCGCTATGCGAACTTGGTACAACCTAAAGGCTGCAGAGGCCCACACCCCCGCTAAGTTGTCGATCTTCGACGACATCGGCGCGTATGGGGTCTCGGCCAAAAGCTTCCTCAACGACCTGGGCAGCGTGACGCAAGGCTCGGTGGACGTGGAGATCAACAGTCCAGGCGGCGACGTGTTCGCCGGTCTGGCGATCTACAACGGTCTGCGCAACTCGGGCAAGAAGATCAACGTGAAGGTCTTGGGCCTCGCTGCCTCCGCCGCATCGCTGATCGCGATGGCGGGCGACACCATCGAGATGCCCGAGAACAGCTTCATGATGATCCACAACCCGTGGGGCTTCGCCTCTGGCGACGCCAACGAGATGCGGGCCACTGCTGACGTGCTGGACAAGATCGGCTCCGGTCTGGTGTCCACTTACGCAAAGCGCACCGGCAAGTCTGAAGACGAGATCACCGCTCTGCTCAACGCCGAGACGTGGATGACCGCTCAGGAAGCGGTGGACGCGGGCTTCGCCACCAAGGTGGTGGATGCCGTCCAGGCCAAGGCCAGCTTCGAGCTGGAGCGACTGCCCGAAAACGTGCGCGCTGCATATGAGGCAGGCGCCGCCGAGGGTGACGAAGTCGACATCGATCCGGAAGACCCGGACGCGGATTTGAACGCTTCGGCGAATGCCGGTGGGACCACCGGCAACGAGGGTGGCGGGTTCGTCGCCGAGCCGACGTTCGCCGATCAGGTGCAAGAAGTCGCCGCATCCGCTGGCCTGGAGGTCTATGCCTCCGTGTGGGCCCTCGACAGCAAGCTGGCCAACATCGCAGCCGTCAAGGCCCGCGCTGCCGAGGCCCGCGAGATCAACGCCCTGTGCAAGGTCGCCGGAAAGCCTGACATGGCCGACGGACTGATCCGCAACGCGGCCACTTTGGTGGATGCCCGCAGTCAAGTTTTTGCCGCTTTGGCGGACGGTCAAGAGCACATCGACACCTCCGTCAAGGCCAGCACAACCCCGGTCCAGGGCGCGCAGCCCAAGGGGGTGAAGACCGCTGATGTTTGGGCTGCGCGTCGTCAACAGTCTGCCAAATAAAGGAGCCTCAAATGGCAAACATCATCAATGAAGGTAAGCACGCCGCAGAGTTCCTGCTGTACGAAGAAGGTTCGTACAGCCGGGACGCAGTCACCATTTCGTCCACCGCTGCCGCACTGGTCCCTGGCACTGTGCTGGGCAAGGTGACCGCAACCGGTGAGTACGTTGCCTACAGCAACGCAGCCGCGGACGGCTCCGAAGTGGCCCGCGCCATCAACATCTACGCAGTGCCCGACTCTGCCGTGGATCAAAAGACCGCCGTTATCACTCGCGCTGCCGAAGTGATCGGTGCCAAGCTCACTGGCCTCGACACCGCTGCCACCGCCGACCTGCTGGCTGTGGGCATCGTGGTTCGCTAATCCCTGAAGGAGTCGCAACATGCATTTCGATATTTTCAACAACGACGCCTTCAGCGTCTCGCAACTGTCCCGTTCGATGGTTGATCTGCCGCATCAGCCGCAGCGTCTGTCCCAGCTCGGCCTGTTCTCGGAAGAGGGCATCAGCACCACCAGCGTCTCCATCGAGCGCATCGGCAGCAGCATCTCCCTGGTGCCCGCAGGTTCGCGTGGTGCCCCCGGTCGCCCGATGTCCAACGACAAGCGCAACCTGCTGTCGGTCAACACCATCCACCTGCCGCAGCGCGCCACCATCGTGGCCGACGAAGTGCAGAACCTGCGCGCCTTCGGCTCGGAGACCGAGGTGGAAACGGCCCAGAACCTGATGAACAAGAAGCTGGCAAAGATGCGCCGCGACTTGGACACCACCATCGAGTTCCAACGCATGGGTGCCCTCAAGGGCCAAGTGCTGGACGCTGATGGCACCACGGTGATCCTGGATATGTTCGACACCTTCGGCGTCTCGCAGACCAGCCACAGCTTGGTGCTGGGCACGGCAGGCACCAAGGTGGCACTGAAGGTGGTGGAAGCCAAGCGCAAGCTGGAAGCTGCCCTGGGCGGTCTGATGTACACCGGCCTGCGCGTTCTGTGCTCGGCCACGTTCTTCGACGCCCTGGTGGGTCACGCCGCTGTCGAGAAGGCCTACGAAAACTGGATGAACGGCGAGTTCCTGCGCGTGGGCGACCATCGCGAAGGCTTCTACTTCGCGGGCGTCTACTGGGAAGAGTACCGTGGTCAGGTGGGTGCCCAGAAGTTCATCGCCGACGGTGAAGCCTACATGGTTCCCGATGGCGTCTCGGACCTGTTCGTCACCCACTACGCTCCTGCCGACTACATGGAGACCGTGAACACCATCGGCTTGCCGTACTACGCCAAGCAGGAAATCATGGACTTCAACAAGGGCGTGATGGTTGAGACCCAGTCCAACCCGATCAGCCTCTGCACCCGTCCGCAGGCTGTCGTCAAGCTGCTGGCAGCGTGATGAGCGGCGCTTTCGGGCGCCTTGCCAAGAGCGTCTTGAGCCGGTTGGGTCAAGACGCTCTTTTGGTATCAGGCGGGACATCCAAGACCGTGCGCGTGAACATCGAGTTCGGCGTGCAGATGCAAGGCCCCTATGACGATGCCGTGTTTGAGCGCGACATTGCCACGCTGGCCGTGTCCGAAGGTGCGCGTGCGGGTGACCGGCTCGAAACCCCGAGCGGCAACTTCGTGCTCGACGGGAAGATGAGCGACAACGGCTATCTGCAGCGGTTCACGGTGCAGAAGGTGCTCACACCTTGATGGGGTAACGGGATGGCCGCAACAGGGCTGATGCTCAACCTGGGGTTTGACACCACCGACTTGATCGAGCTGGCCGATGACCTCGCCCGCATCGCGGACGATGACCTGCGCGACATCCGGCGGGCATCGGTGAATGCGGTTGCGCTGACGGTCAACCGCAAGTCGGTCGATGCAGCGGTCAAAGACCTCAACCTGACTCGCGACTATGTCGAGGGGCGCATCACCCGCGACGAAGCCAACGGTGGCGCGGCCAAGGCATATGTGCGCTCGATGGTGCGCGGCACCACCATGCAGCAGTTCGGCTCCGGGCCGCGCACGCTCAAGCAGCCGGTCAACTGGACGAACGACCAGATCATGTCAATGGGTCGCAAGTTCGGAGACTGGCCTGGGTGGACCCGCCGCACGGGCGACCAGTTCGCCAACCGAAACATCCCGGCCAACATGAAATCCCGAGGCATCGCTGCGCAGATCAAGCGCAGCGGCCCGGAGGGCGTCATCGACCGGGGCTTCGTCATGCCCCTCAAGCGGGGCAAGGAAGCCGGAGGCAACGGCTTCGGTGTCTTCGCCCGGTCCCCGGACGGAAAGATCAAGCATCGGTACGGGCCCAGCGTCTACCAGACCTTCCGCCGCTACATCCAAGACGACGAACCCAACATCTCCGCCAGCTTGCAAGACGAGTTCACAAGCCGGTTGGACGAGAAACTCAAGGATCTGATGCGATGACCATCTACACCAAGGCCAGCGAGATCTCAGCGGCCATCTACACCCGGCTGCAGGCCATCCTCAAAGCCAACGGCTGCGAGACCGACGTGGGTGCCCGGGTCTACCGGGGGCGCCGCAACGTGGACGAGACCCAGGTGCCGTGCGCGGTGCTGCTGGAGGGCAACGACAGCCCCACCAGCCGCCCCGGGAAGATCCCCGCAGCGCTCATCACTCAGCGCTACGTCCTCGCGGCCTATGTGCCGTGCGACCCCGACAACCCCAATGACGCTGCGCACGCCGCGATCCGCGACCTCAAGAAGGCCATCTTTGCTGGCGACGGGGACTTCGGCGGGCGGGTGTCCAAGGTGTCCTACAAGGGCCGCGACATCGGTCCTCGCGCCGACGGCGTGCCCATCGTCTTCGTGACCGTGGACATCGACGTGGAGTACGTCGAGGACTTGACCAACCCGTGAGGCGACATCGCGCCGCAGGCAGGAATCGATGCATCTCCCCACACTGACGGCATCGTTTTCAACTGCCCTTGATGGGCGCATCTGGAGCAACAAATGGCCTCTCGCGGTTTTTTGGGTGCTGGTGACCTCTACATCAGCCGGTACAACCCCGCCCTGGGCGACTTCGAAGGTCTCAAGGGCCCCTATGAAGCGACCAAGTTTGAAATCAAACCCAACGTCGAGATGAAGGAAATGTCGAGCCGTGGCCGCACGACCTACGGTCAGGTGATCGAGTCCGTGGCCGTGCCGCAGCCCGCCGACTTCACGCTGGAAATGCCCGAAGTCAACAAGTCCAGCCTGACCATCGCGCTGCTCGGCACCGAGTCGGCAGTGAACCAAGGCGCGGGCACCATGACCGATTTGCCGGTGACGGTGAAGGCCAAGGACATCTGGCTGGAAATCGGCAAGCAGAACATCGCCGCCGCAGGCTTCGTCGTCAAAAACGCCGCAGGCTCCACGACCTACGTCCAGGGCACCGACTACGAGGTGAACTACCGCATGGGCTGGGTCAAGGTTCTGCCGGGTTCGGCCATCCTGGCAAACGCCATTCTGGAAGTCTCGGGCACCTACAACGCTGTGACCGGCACCCAGATCTCTGGCGCCACCAACAGCCAGATCCGCGCTCGCTTCGTGCTGGAAGGCGTGAACTTCGCGGATCAGTTGCCGGTGATCGTGAACGTGTGGGAAGCCGTGATCTCGGCGGACAGCGCGTTCGACTTCCTGTCGAACGACTTCGCCTCGATCAACCTGCCCGGTCGCCTCAAGACCCCGGCTGGCAAGCAAGAGCCGTTCACCGTGCAACTGCTGGACGCCGCGACCTAAGCGGCCCTCTGGACAGGTGAACATTTGTGGGCGCTGCGTGCGCCCACTTTTTTGTTGTGAGGACGTATGGCAAACAACGCACGCCGGGAAATTGAACTAGCTCTGAACATCACGACCGCCAACGCGCAAGCGCTGGGCAAGCTGCGTGACGACGTGAAGGAGTTGGCAAAGGAGGGCGGCGATGCGGCGCCAGCGTTCAAGAAGCTCGCAGACGAGCTGGGTACCCTGGAGGCGCAGGCCAAGCAGCTCCAGACACTGGACGTCCTGACCAAAGACCTGGAGGGTGCCAGCACAACGATGACCGAGGCGGGCGCCAGCGCGAAAACGCTGGGCGACGAACTCAAGGTGCTCAAGGGCATCACGGAGCAAGCAGGCGCCGCGCAGCGCGCCTCCAAGGCCGACTATGAAGCCGCCCGCGCCGAAGTGAAGGCCGCAGGCGCCGCCATCACAGAGTATCGGGCGAGTGCGGATGCTTCCACACAAAAGACCGACGCATACGCCGAGAAGCTCAAGGAGTTGAAGCTTGCCGCCGCCCAGGCCAAAGTGGAGTTGGCAGCGAAGCAGAAGGTGCTCGCTTCCGCCAACGCCACCTACAGCGAGGCTGCTGCTGCGCAGTCCAAGCTGTCCAAAGAGACCCGCGAAGCTGGGTCCGCGTACAACCAAGCGGCCTCGGAGGTCAAGCAGCTCGAAGACCGCATCAAGACCACCGGGGATCGGCTGGTTGAAGCCGGGGCGTCCACCAGCGACTTCGCGGACGCCCAGGCCGAAGTGGTCAGCAGCGTTACACGGGTGAAGGACGCCCTGCGCACTCAGACAGCGGAGTACGACCGTCTGCAAGCGGCACAGCAAGCCGCCGCCGCGCAGGCACAACGCCTGGAGTCTTTGAACGCGCAGATCGCGCTGTCCAACCAGCGCTCCGCCCAATCGGCGAAGGAGCGTGCGGCCCAAGAGCAGCAGGCTGCACGCGCCACCGAGCAGGCCCAGCGCGACGCCGCCAAGGCGGCGGAGGACGCCGCAAACCGCATGGGCAACGCCTTCCGCACGGGCGGCATCCGCTCGGCGCAAGAGCTGCGCACCGAGATCGCCAACGTGCGCGAGTCGATGGATTGGCTGGCACAAAGCGGCACGCTCACCGGCAAGGAGTTGGACGCGGCCATGCGCCAGGGCAACGCCAGCATCAAGGATTTGGAGCGCGACCTGCGGGGTGCCACCGGTCAGTTGACGCTGATGGATCGCGCCACCTCCGCGTTGAAGACGACCTTCGGGCAGGTGGCCGCGTTCATCGGCCTGCAAGAAGCGGTGACGCGCACCGCCACTGCGTTCTATGAGGCCACCAAGGGCATCCAGTCGATGCAGCTTGGCCTGAAGGCCATCTATGGTGATGTGGACACTGCCAACAAGCAGATTGCATTCCTGCGCGAGACCGCGAACAGTGCGGGCGTTTCCGTCAGCGAGATCTCGTCAGCCTTCACCAAGTTCTCGGCCTCGACCAAAGAGGCCAACGTCCCCATCCAGCAGTCCAACGAGCTGTTCGGCGAACTGGTGCGGGTGTCGGGCGTTTTGGGCCTGAGTAGTGCCAAAACGGAGCAGGCACTTGAGGCACTTGGTCAGATGGCGGCCAAGAGCACGGTGAGCATGGAAGAGTTGCGACAGCAGCTCGGCGACGCACTTCCTGGCGCTTTGAGCCTCGTTGCAAACGGCATGAACATGACGACCGGGGAGCTGGTCAACATGGTCGAGGCGGGCAACCTGTCCGTCCAGCAGATGTTCCCTGCGCTGATCTCCTCGCTGAAGAAAATGGAGGGGGAGAACAACACCCTCGCCGGTTCGGTGGCGCGGGTCAACAACGCGATCACGGAGTTCTTCCAGAGCGCATCGGACTCGGCTGCGATCCAGGGGCTGACCTCTGGACTGAACGCACTGGCCGCGAACTTCAACACCGTGGTGGACGTTGTCTATGGGCTTGGCAAGGCATTCGCCGCGCTCAAGGTCTTGGAGTACGTGCGCGGCTTGTCACAGTTGCGTGACGTCAGCCGGGGCGTGACCACGGATGTGACTGCGCAGACCGTAGCCACGGCGGGCAACACAGCAGCTACCACAACGAACACCGCTGCGCAGGCGGCGAACACAGCGGCGCGCACCGCCAATGCCGCCGCCGCGCAAACACAGGTGGCCGCTACCACCGCAACCGCTGGCGCCTTCAACCTCCTGGCGAATGTTGGGACCGGCGTGTTCGGCATGTTCACCCGCTTGGGTGGCGCCATCCGAGGCGTGATGGGTCTGTTGGGAGGACTTCCGGGCCTGTTGGTAATGGTGATCGCCAACTACAAAGAGTTGGGCACCTGGATTGGGGAGACCGCAGCCAAGATGATGGGCTGGGGCAGCGTACTGGCCGAAAACGAGAAGAAGCTCGCGGCCTTCGAAGCCGAAGAGCAGAAGCGCGCAGCCGCCAGGGCGGAGCGCAGCCGCCAAGCAGACCTCGCGTTCCGGGCAGAGGTAACCGGTGCGCAGAAGGCCCGTGAGCAACTGGAGGAGAAGGTCAAGGTGGCGGGGAAGGCCATTGAGGCCGACAAGCTCCGCGCCGATGGCATCGAGCGAATTGCCGCGCTGTACGGCACTGAGGCGGAGCGCGCCACCGCTGCGACACAGGCTGCGCAGCTCAACCTCGCCGCCGCCGAGCGTGAGGCCGAGGCGCGCCGCCAAGTCCTCGAAGCCGCAACCCGCGAGCTGGCGATGAAGGACCAACTCATCGCGTCCAGCACCGCTGTGTCCGAGAAGGTGAAAGAGGAAGCCAGCGAGCTTCGCGCCAAGGTCGACAAGATGCGCGAGGAGGATGCCGCGTCGCAGAACACCGTCCGCAACCTGCGGCTCGAATCCGCTGAACGGCGGGTGGCATCTGAGTCCCTGCGTGACAACTCCGCCCGGGTGGACGACTACCGGTGGGCTGTGGAGGAGTCCCGCAAGATGGTGGTGGCACTGCAGGAGCAGCAGCGACAGGGCATCGATGTCGCCCAGCTTCTCGGCAACGCAGAGATCGCGCTGGCCGAGAACACTGCGCTCTACAACGATGCCGTCCGCGACAACATCAAGAACATCGACATCGCCAACAAGGTGAAGGCGACTGAGTCGGAGATCACCTTGATGGGGCTGAACTCCAAGAAGGAGGAGGTCCAAGCGTTGATCAATATCGCACGGGCAAACGGCAACGACGCCGAGGTGCGCCGTCTGAGCATCCGACTGAAGGAAAACGACATCGCGATCATGCGTGCCACCATCAACGCACGCATCATCGAGCAGCAGGCGATCATCGAAAGCTCCAAGGCCCGCCTTGCCGAGCTGAAGGTCCGCGAACCCAACAACATCGCGGCACAGCGCGAGCTGGAGCTGGCGATCAAGCTGGCCGACGCCCGCATCATCGAAGCGAAGGCGCGGGGGGTTTCGGTTGACGCCCTCGAGGCCGAGAAGCGTAGCCTGGAGAACAACAGCAATGTCAAGGACCGCAACCGGCAGTCCTCTGACGACCTGCGCGGCTCGCTGGGTGGCGAGACCAGCGACCGGCTGCGCAATGCGGGTGCCATCGACAGGGAGACCGATGCCTTGCGCCGCCGCCAGCAACAGCAACAGCAACAGCAGCAAGTAGCCCCCTATGGATATACGAGCGACGGTTTCGTGGCAAACAAGGACGGCAGCGCGGCAGGCACGTTCACCAACACGAAGCCCATCGACAAAGCCTTCGCTGTCAAGCAGGCAGCGGAGACCGGTGATTACAGCGGCATCACCCTGGAGGACGCGCAGGCGGCATACAAGCAAGCGATGGACGCCAAGAACTGGATGGACGCTACCCTGCAGATGAACGCGGGCGCGTTCTCCCTCCAGGCGCGCACTGACACAAACGCGATGGTCCTTGCGTCCAAGAATGCCCTGGAGCGGCTTGGCGGCACGCCTGGAGGAGGTTCAGGTGTCCGCGAGACGACCGCGACGCAAGGGTCCGACAAGTTCGGGCAGGCGGGCGCGGGCGGCGGCGGGTTCTACAAGCCCGTGACCATCAACATCAACGGCACCCAGCAGACGGTCAATGTCGCTGGTGACCAAGACGCTGCCGCGCTGCAAGCCGTGCTGCAGCAACTCACCAACAACTCTGGACGGACCATCTGATGCCTATCACCCTCAGTTACGCTGGCACCACCGTGCCGCTTCCCGAAGACCTGTACTGGACTGACGAGTTCAACTGGACGGCACTGGTGCAGACCGCCGAGCGCACCATCACTGGTGCTCTGATCATCCAGCAAGCCACGCGGATCGCAGGGCGCCCGGTGACGCTGCAGCCCGATGGCGACTCAGGCTGGATTTCCCGGGGGGTATTGGAGCAACTGCGCACCTGGGCTACAATTCCACAATGTGAAATGACACTGACGCATCGTGGCGTGGCTCGGCAGGTGATCTGGCGGCACCACGAAGGCGACGTGATCGATGCAAACCCCGTGGTACATTACGCCGACGCGCAATCCGGAGACTGGTACACCGCCACGCTCCGCCTGATGGAGATCTGAGCAAATGGCAATTCAATCAGGCGACGTGAAGCTGCTGAAATCCGCTGTCATGGCCGACGTGCCGGAAGGTGGCGGGGCCCCGACGGGCACCGTCATCCCCGATGGCGTAAGCAACGCGATCTTCCCCGACGTGTCCGAGGTCGACCGGGCTGGTGGCCGTGTGAATCTGCGCAAGGTCTTCGTCAAGGTGGACACCGACGACGTGGACACCTACATGGGCACGAACGTCATCGTGGCCGAGCCGCCCTCCGACCCTCGCGTGTCGGTGACGCTGTTCAGCACCGGTAGCACATTTGATGAGCGCGATCAGGCCAAGTCTCGAATCGAGTCCTACCTGAACGCAGGCTCGGAGTGGGGCGGGTTCCTGTTGGAAAATCACCTCGCCGGTCAGCGGGTGATCCAGCTTCTTCAGCGGCCCAACTCCGTGCTGCCGAGTGTGGGCGCGACGTTCGTGCTGGTCGGAAACGAGGGTCTGTCAACCGCGTATCAGCAGTATGTCCGCATCACTTCCGTGGCGAGCGAGGAGCGGACGTTCACCTACTTAGGTAGCGGCGGCGTACCCGTGGACTACGCGGCTTCGGTTGTGACGCTCGGCATCAGCGACAGCTTGCGCTACGACTTCGTCGGAAGCCCCGCTAATCGGCTGTTTGCTAGGACTACAACCTCCACCAAGGTGCGCGACACCGTGGTGGCCGACGCAGGCACCTATGTGGGCGTGGTGCCGCTGACGGCTGCGGCAACGCTTGGCGACCTGACCATCTCTGCCGAGTCGATCTACACCCAGCTCGTACCGAGTGCGCAGACCGAGACCCCAATCACCTTGAGCAAGCCCTACAGCGCGGCAGGCTTGCCTGCACCAGGGGCCTCGGCCATCACCTACACGTTTGCTGGCAACTGGACCCCAAGCACCAGCCTGTCTCTGCCCGGTGGGTGCCGCCCGAATTCCCTGACCATCACGGTGTTGGGCCTGACCATCACCGACGACGGTGGCGTGCTCAAGACGGACGACGCGCAACTGGGCACCATTGACTATGCGAACGGCGTGCTGACCCTCGCCAGCACCACCCTCAACGGTGCCAAGAGCATCACCTACACGCCCGCCGCTCAGATTCTGCGCGCTCCTCAAAGCTCCGAAATTGCGGTGACGGCACTCAGTCAGAGCATGAGCTATGTCGGTGTCATCGACCCGGTTCCGCAGCCGGGGACGCTCTCGGTTTCGTTCATGGCGCAGGGCCGCTGGTACACATTGTCTGACCCTGGCAACGGCACGCTGCGCGGCGCCGACATCGGCTTTGGTGCGGGGACGGTCAACACGGACAGCGGGTCGTTTGTCGTGACATTGGGCGCGTTGCCCGACGTGGGCAGCTCGATCATCTTGACTTGGAACGTGCCGACTCAGGAGACGAGCCAGCCGGTGCAGACGCTCAAAGCCCGCCAGCGCATCAGCCTGACACCACCTGCCGGTGAGTCGGTCCAGCCTGGATCGCTTTCAGTGGCGTGGGTGCAGGGTGGCGCGAAGACGGCGACGGTATCGTCTGCCGGTGTCGTCTCGGGCGATGCAACGGGCGTTCTGCGCGCATCTGCCAACGAGCTGGAGTTTGCGCCGAACGTGCTCCCGGCTGTCGGCGCCGAGCTGACCATCACCTACAACAGCGGAGCGAAGACAGAGGACAGCTTTGCTCATCCGTCGCGTGATGGCACGGGCAAGGTGCCGGTGACGGCATCGCTCGGGACTATCCAGCCTGGATCGCTGGAGGTGGAGTGGAACACCTTGACTGATGTGTCGGTGCTGGGCCTCTACACCAACGCACAGTTGGCCGAAATGGGTGTTGCCCTGGTGGACCCCACGCAGTACGCCCGCGACGACGGGGCGGGGAGCATCGTCCTGAATGGCGAGAACATCGGCACGGTCGTGTACGCGACGGGCGTTGTGACTTTCATGCCCGACGCGGTGATCAAGATCCCGCGTCCGAACTATGTGCGCGGGCACAGCGCGGTGTCGCAGCTCTACCGGATGAACTACTCCGGCATGAGCTATGTCTCGGCTGCAACGCTGTACCCGAACGACACTTCTGGCTATGTCAAGCTGCGCTACAACAGTGCGGCAGGCGCCAATGCACAAACTCAGACCGTAACGTTCAGCCCATCGCTGGATTTGCTGCCTGAAGTTGGCGCGAAGGTGGTGCCCGGATCTGTGGTGTTGGTGCCGAGTGGCGGCGCACCGTGGGGCGACAGCGGCACCGGCCTGCTGCGGGAGTTCACCGCGAGTGGGTGGATGACGCAGGGCACCATCAACTACCTGACGGGCGGTGTCGCTCTGAGCACCTGGGTGGCGGGGGCGACCAATGCCGTGGAACGGTCCAGTTGCGTCACCACCGTGGGCGAGAACATCTCGTCGGAATTCGTGTTCCGCACCGCCGCCGCACCGCTGCGCAGCAGCTCGCTGACCCTCCAGTACAGCCGGGCGTCCGGTGGTGTTCAGACGGTCACCGCGAACTCAACGGGTGCCATTTCAGCCCCTGGCGTCGACGGGTTGGTTGATTACGACACGGGCATCGTGCGCTTGCGTTTCGGTGCCAAGGTGGTGGCGGCGGGCAACGAGGGCGAGCCGTGGTTCGATGCATCGAACGTGGATGGCGACGGCAACATCTGGAAGCCCGCTCCGGTCATGTCGAGCACGGTCCAATACACGGCTGTCGCGTACAGCTACCTGCCACTCGACGCGAGCATCATCGGCCTGGACCCTGTGCGCCTGCCCAACGACGGGCGGGTGCCTATCTTCAGGTCTGGCGGCTTTGCGGTGGTCGGGCACACTGCCGCGCTCACAGCCACGGTCAGCAACGCACAGACCATCGACTGTGCCCGCGTTCGGTTGAGCCGCGTGCGGGTGATTGGCGCCAATGGCGTGGTCATCAACACCGGATACACGGCAGACCTTGAGGCTGGCACGGTGACCTTCACCGGTGTGGCTGGATACAGTCAGCCAGTCACCATCGAGCACCGCATCGAAGACATGGCGGTCGTGCGCGAAGCTCTGATCAATGGGCAGTTGAGCTTCACCCGACCGCTGACGCATGACTACCCTGTCGGCAGCTATGTTTCGAGCGCCTTGGTGGCCGGGGACAAGTTTGCTCGGACCAGTATCGTGTTCGATCAAGCGACCTGGACGAACGTGTGGTCTGACGAGGCAATCGGCTCTCCCGCCACCGGGACGTTCAACGATGTGACCTACCCGATCGCGGTGACAAACCGTGGTGCGCTGACAGAGCGATGGGTGGTGCGCTTCACCAACAGCACGGGCTTCGAGATCATCGGTGAGAACGTGGGCGTTATCGCTACCGGCAACATCGCGACCGACTGCGCGCCACTCAACCCAAACACCGGGGTTCCCTACTTCACCATCCCCGCCGCTGGTTGGGGAAGTGGTTGGAGCACAGGCAACGTCTTGCGCTTCAACACGATTGGTGCGGAGTTCCCTGTGTGGGTCGTCCGCACTGTGCAACAAGGGCCTGAAACTGTGCCCGACGATCAATTCACGATCCTGATTCGCGGAGACGTTGATACACCATGACAACCATCGTCAAACACTTTCACAGCGCCATGCCCGGCGCTCCCGTGCTCAACGGCACGCCTGGATCGCTCCTTGGGGTCTTGGACATGCTGGTCAACGGCTTCGGTTTGAAAACCGCTGACAGCGTGGTTGTAGCGGGTGGCATCGCCACTGCGACGTTCAGCACGGGGCACTCGTTTGTGCCGGAAGCGGTTGCTCTGGTCGCGGGGGCGACCCCCGCTGGCCTGAACGGCGAAAAGCGCGTACTGACTGCCGCCACCAACACCATCACCTTCGACGCCTCTGGAATCCCCGACGGCGCGGCGACTGGTGTGATCACTGCGAAGGTGGCCGGAGCAGGATGGGAAAAATCATTCAGCAGCACGAACGTCGCTGTATACCGAAGTCTCTCCCCGCAAGCCTTGGGGGGTGGTCTGTACCTGCGCGTTGACGACAGCGCAGCGCAGTCTGCTCGCGTGGTTGGCTACGAGACAATGAGCGACGTGAATACGGGCTCTGGCGCGTTCCCGACGCAGGTTCAAATGCCGGGTGGGGGCTATTGGGTAAAGAGCGACCAAGCGAGCAGCGCATCTGTCCCGTATCTGCTGGTGTCCGACGGTCGAACTTTCCACCTGCATGCGCAGGCCGGGAAAGTTTCTAGCACATCGGCCACAGGTGGGGTGACGCGAGGGTTTGGTGACCTAAACCCTCGGCGCCCCTCGGGGGATGCATATGCTGTTTTCTTGAACTTCTCATCCTCGTCCAGTGTAGCTACGCAGCACTATGCCGGGTTGGATAACCCAAGGGACGCTTTGAGCACCGCGACTCCGCGAGAATATACCGGTCTTAGCACGGCTGTGGTGCGGCGGATCAAACCCTACTGCGGAACCAGCGATCAACCCATCTCTGGTGCTGACACCACGCTCGGCAGTTTCCCCAGCAATGTCAGCGGAGAACTGTTTTTGTCGAGGATGTACCTCCCTGACTCCGCAGGCTCGCCACGCGCAGACTTCCCGGGGATTGTCTACAACCCCCAGGGCAGCAGCGGCGCCAATATCTTCCTGTTCGATAAGGTGCCTGGGACCGGTGAGTTTGCTGGCCGCACTCTTGTGTGCGCAAACCCGTCGACCAGCCCCTCTAATGTGGGCTGGTCTGGTTCAACTGCGCTGTCGCTCTTTGACATCACAGGACCGTGGAGGTAATGCATGGGGACTACACACACGGACGTTGTCGCTGTAGGCGTGCCCGTAGGCATGCTTCAGATGGGGTTGTCGGTCCCAACCCCTCTGCGCACTCCATTTGTCGGAAGCGGCCAACGTGCGCAACCTGATTTTCTGATTAACCCCCGCGCCCGCGGGCGCATCACTGGCACGGTCAAGCAAAAAAGCGATCCAGTGAACTTGCCGTTGTCCCGACGAGTGCGCCTGTACCGTGAGCGCGATGGGGCTCTTATGCGAGAGGCATGGAGCGACGCCGCAGGCGTGTACTCGTTCGAGTGCGTGGAGGAATTTGAAAAGTACACCGTGGTTGCATGGGACTACCAAAGGCTCTATCGAGCTGTGGTGGCTGACAACCTTCAACCGGAGCTGATGACATGACATTACGCATTACCGTCGCGCACAACGAAGCCAGACTCGCCGCATCGCTGGCCCAGCTAGACGCAGGAGCCGGAACCGCCAGGCTTAAGGTCTATGGCGGAACCAAGCCCTCCGTGATCACAGGTGCGCCTGACAGTGCGATGCTGGTCGAAATTGCGCTGACCAAGCCCGCAGGCACTATCGCGGCGAACGTATTGACGCTCACCCAGGCGGCGGACGGCATGAACGCGGCAACAGGCACCGCTACCTGGGCCCGCTTCGTGAACGGGGACGGCACGGTCGTTATGGACGCAGACTGCTCCGACATGAACGGGAGCGCTGAGGTAAAGCTGGTCTCCACACAGCTCTACGCGGGTGGCGACGCCCGCCTCGCCTCCGCAGTGATGGGGTGAGCGCATGGGCACACTCTCCGGCATCGTCAAGGAAGACGGTTCACCTGTGGGTGGCCGGATCGTGCGGGCTTACAGGCGCGACACCGGGGTACTGCTCGGCGCAACGGTAAGCAGCGACGGGTTGCCTGTTCCCGGGGACGCCTATCTGAGCGACCGTGTGATGCTGGTTCGCGGCGACGGCACGTCGATTGTTGACGAATGCCCGACGCCCCGGTCGATCACCGTTGTAGGAAATACCTCTATTGTCGATGGCGCCACCGCATTCGGGGGGCGCGCTATTTACTTCGATGGCGCTGGCGATTATCTGTACGCGGATTCGCACGCTTCCCTAGCGTTTGGGACAGGGGACTTCACTATCGAAATGCGTATCCATCCTAGCTCGCTCTCCGGCGACAAAATGCTAATTGACTTTCGCCCCACCGGAACCAACGGGGCCTACCCTTGCATTTACTTGAACGGCAGCACCATTGCATACTATGTTGCTTCCGTAGAGTGCATATCGGGAAGCCACGGTATGACAACCCTGACGGGGTTTGACGTGCTTCTCTGCCGCAAGTCGGGAGTCACTAGGCTTTTCGTCAATGGCGTGCAAATAGGCGCCGCATACACGGACAGTACCAACTATCTAGTTGGAACCAGCCGCCCCCTGATCGGTGCCAACGGGTTCGTACTATCCGCGTCAAATTATTACGGTCTGATTGGAAAAATACGCATATCTCGAAGGGCTGACCTCGACGCAGACTTCAAGCCGATAGTTCAACCTTTTTACACAACTCCACCCGCGGCGGCCACCCCGATAGGCACGTACAGCATCGCTACCAGCCACGCAGGTGAAGTTCAGGTTGTGTGCCTGGATGATGCCGCAGGGGCGACCTACAACGACCAGATCGCTCGGACGACGCCGGTATGAGTGTAGATTTTGACTTCACAGGGGGCGCGCACACGCCGCCCGCTGGCAGCAACGTCGAATTCAACTTCGGCACGTTGTCGGTCGTCAACGAGATCACGCTCACCGCGACGCTGCCCCCACCGGCTGTCTCGGTGGTGGTTGATGGTCTGCGCTTGGTCAACATCGCGGCAACGCTGCCGCCACCAGTCGTTTCGGTCAGCATCGAAGCCGGCACCGCACTGATCTTCTCGCAGCCAGCACCCGCAAGTACCGATCTGGTGTTCCAGTTTGCAGAGGGCGAGGCATACACAGAGGTGAGGGTCGCAGCAATGCTTCCCCCTCCGACTCTGCGGGCCACGTTCGCGCCTCTCGCTGAGATTCAGGTTACAGCGCAACTGCCTGAGCCAACACTGGTCGCCGAGTTGCGACCCGTCACACGGGTGGCCGTTTCCTTCGCTCTCCCCGGACCTGTTTTGTCCTGCGAGGTGGAGTACCGCAGCAACACGCAACGACCGACGGTGGGCAGCACGAACGCCAGCTACCAAGTGGCGCAAGCTGCGCCCACTGGTGCGGAACACCGCCAGCAAGGCTCTACCGCAAGCCCCCAAGGGTGGGTAGCTTTCTGGCAGCGAGCCACCGGCCTGACGCCGGGGGTCGAGCATCGGCAGGCGGGCACGCTCAAGCCTTTGCGGGTGAGCACCGCCGCGCAGCACCAAGACGCCGCGCCGATGCGCGACAGCAAGGTGTTCGCCCATCAGGTCGCTGACCGGGCTGTGCGCAAGG
>JACCDZ010365958.1_pt1 | contig 24570 bp, 13 predicted proteins | sample 7449551 | NCBI WGS metagenome assembly JACCDZ01 (sample SAMN15323452, study PRJNA562643) | freshwater metagenome | isolation source: river surface water | place: USA:Blue River Watershed | collected 2017-08-18 | reverse complement strand
TTGGCCTTTTCAGTAAAGCGTTTAATCTCCACACTAAAGTTCGGATACACCTGCTCCCCCCAGGCTGTGACGGCTTTTACTACCAAGCCTTCTGGGCCACCTTCCAAAAAACGCCTCAGTGTTTTCAGATCAGGACGTTGTGACGTAAGCAACAAACCTTGCACTATGTTATTCAGTGCCATTTGGCCAAAGGCTTTAAATGGATCAGCACCGGTTTCGGATGGGATTAGTGCCGCAATTCGGCTGGCAATTTCAGTGCCCCGGTTAAAGTTTCTCAGGGGATTAAGCCGTACTGAATGCTCAGGAAAACCCGGATGAAAATACACAAAGCGCTCTGGACTACCGGCGGCAATACAGGCTCGCTGCGCATTATCCTTAAGTTCCTTGTCTCCCTTAGGGTCAATAATAATCACGGCTTCATTACGCAAAATGGCCTGAGTGATCATCGCATCAAAGCATCGGGTTTTTCCGGCACCGGTCGTACCGACAATTAATGTATGCCCCTCAGTGTGTCCAACTGGTTGGTACACATCTTCTTCTTTGGGCTCGACACCATGAATCCAGGTCGAACCCATTTGTTTGCCGTGACCTTGGTTAAGCAAGGTTTGCTTATCCCTTTTTAGAATTTCATAAGCACGTTGGGCATGACGTTGGTCCCACTCAAAGCCATACCCTAACCACAATTCATCAGGATGTTTTTCCATCACTTTTTGTAAATGCGACAGCGCCATAAAAGCCAATGGTTTGCCTTTTAATCCCTTCTGCAACTTATAAAGACGATAAGCCTCAGGCAGGCGGTACAACGCCATGCCAGAGGAAATCCCTGTCATCCACCAAAATGGCTCAGGTGGTAGCTCAGTCAGCATTTCTGCGGCAATAGCCCCAGTGGCCCCAACCAGCCAACCAGCTGCTGCCATGGCCTCATAGTTCGTGCGCCAGGGCATCTCATATGCGTTTTCTTTCATTCATGCTCCGCAAATAACCGTTTGCAATCCGCTTAACTTCAAATGGATTAACGTTCAGCGTGAGCGGTAAACAGAACCGTTTCCCCCTCATCAAACTGGCACTGGTCACTGGCCGAGATCCCCCGAAGCAGCTGTCCGGCTGGAATGCCATGCTCATTGGCGACTTGGCGTAAGGTTTGAATCGTGACGCGAATACCATCGGCACTATGATCCACGTCTGGGTAATCGCCATCGGTCAGTAAGATGGGCAAATCTTTCACAAAATTAACCATCTGTTGCCGCTGCGCGTGTTTGGGGTCTGTACTTGAGTTCGCATTGGGCGCAATCGGCTTTTGCTTACGCTCCGCTCGTGTGGCGGGCTCTTTTGCTTGGGCATTGGTTGTCTCGGTTCGACTCGGACGCTGTAAAGCCTCTTCGTTCTGAATTGCTGTCACTGACTCTGCGTCTTGTTTGGAGATGTCTATCAGTGCAGTAAGCCCTTTAGAAATCGATACTTTCAGCAGTAACCCTTGCTCCTGAACGCCATCATTCGTAGTCACAGTTCTGGCCTTACGTGTCGGGTTTGCTGGATCTAGTTCAAGCCAATTTAATCGACTGAGTTCAGCAAGCAGTTTTCGGGGAGCACACCAATGTCTTACGGCATCGGGATAGCGGATCAGGACTTGCTCACCAACCACAACCAACGCACTGCTGGCCTCTGGGAGCCACGCTAAAGATTCAGGTAGATTCAATGCTGCTTCGTTTTGCTGATTTACGTTATCTGCGATAGCAGCATCGCTTGAATTGTTTGGCTTTTCGCATTCATCACCTGGAGCATTTTCAGTTGCCTGGTGGTTATTAACATCACTAGCAAGACGAAGTTCATCATCTTGTTCGGACGGTTTTGTCGATGGCGACTCAGCCGAATTGCTATGTTCGATTGATGATGACGCTTCAGACAAGCCTGGCTGCTCACTGGAACGACTCTGAGGTTCTGCTTGTGTTTGCTGTGTTGCTTCCCACTCAGATTTGCTAAACAGTGTCACACCACTTGGTACATTCGAGCTGAACAATAAATCGGCCTCAGATATATGCAGCATGGGTAGCCAGATTGGCTTGCCGTCTTTGATCAGCACTTCAGGGGCAAGGCTTTCATATCGCTCATTTGAGGCGGATTTAGTGGCCAATCCTCGCTCAATGAGGATGTCCGCAAGGGTATCGAGATCTCTTGGAATGCCAGGTATCTTGTCTTTGGCCAACAGCTCAATGATTTCCTTAGCCGCGCTTTTCCAAACTAGGTAAAGATGGGTTGATTGATTCGATTTTCGTATCCAAACTCTGGCATCTCGCTGATTGACCAACCACTGGGAACTGGCAAGTAATCGCCTCATGGCATCAAGTAGATAGCGTTCGACTGGGACACCAAGGGCATTGTCGTCAACGGAAACTCGTTGAGCTTTCAGGTCTCGCTGGACACTGGTTTGGTCAGCTTCAATAACCAATTTAGACAGGACATGCTCGGGATCGGTATTGCCAATTGCCTCCAGCATGGCTTGCAAAATTTCAGGGCCTGGCTGGGTTAACCAGGTGAGCAACTCAGGTGTCATCACCCGGTTTAAAACCAGAATTGAAAATTGCTCGTGCCGCTTGCACCGTCCGTCGCGCCAGCGAATGAAATAGCGTTCAATGCTGTTATTTGTGGTCCACTGGGATAAGGTTTCTAAAAAAGGGTTCCACTGATAGCGTCCATCTTCATCCGTGATGGACAAGTCTGAAACAGGCTTACCAATATCATGGAATAAACCGCCTAATGCCGCCGCAACACGCCACCTTGGTTCAAGCTCTTTTTTCTCAACCGGTGTGCCACTGGCAACGAAGATGATCCCTTCAGCTGCTTGTGCCGCCCAGAAAGCAACTTCCAACGAATGACGTAATAAACCACCAGCACCACTGTGATGATGATGCTCAGAAGCTGGCAGCAAGTGAACGTAAGCAGCCAGATGGTCAATGCAGGGCTGAATTAGCCTTTTAAAATCACGCAGGTTAAAGCCAAGTACTTGGCGCAGTTTGGCAATTAGCTCGTCTTGTGTGGACTGCAAATCCTCGGGTGACGCTGCTGGCAACCCCTTTAGAAATGGCGGATAGCGCGGAATTTCTGCATCGAGTTGAGATGACAGCTCTGGTAATGCTTTGGCTTGAAAAAATAGGTTTTTGAACATAGTGAACCTCCGACACGATAGTGTGAAGGTTCAACTCTGAGCTTGATGGCTAGATAGATTGATAATTCATGTAGAAGAATAACATACGAGCTAATTTCACGGTTTCAAAGAGGTGCGGAACCTGATTCTTAGTGATTAATCCCAAGATTGTGCTTTACACGAATCCATATTTCTCACGACGCTGATTGAATGCACTTTTCCCGCCCTCTAATATATCTGCGGCTAAAGCCTGAACATTGGAAACATCGATCGCACCTTGTTGTTCTGGAAGAATTAGCCCTTTATTATCTTCTACGCTCAAAACGCCAATCCATTCAGCATCACCGAAAACCGGAATATTGGCATTATGTGTTGCAAATAGAAACTGACGACTCAGTTTAGCCCTACGTAGTTCTGCGACTATCCTCTCAGCTATAAATGCGTTATCCAAATTATCTTCAGGTTGATCAAGGATTAATGGGTCTTGATTATCCAACAACAATAAGTGCAAAACAGCAGTGCACTGCTGTCCCGTCGATAATTCATCAATTGACCTAAATACAGCTTCTCGTTCTCCATGAGTCACATTTAACTCAATCGCCATGGTATCCGGTAACTGCAATTCTTCCAGTTCCATTAGTTTTACTTCTGAAAGACGAATTAAAGCTGAAACAACAGTGCCTGATATGCCAAACTTTCGTCCTAGCTCCGACTCTCCTTGACGGATAGTCGAGGCTAAACTGCTTGGAGAGAAGTTACCTTCTAATACCCAGGCGAGACGTTTAGGCCCAACCCCCTCTAAATTGCACCCAGTCAGAAAATTCACAAGTTCTTGGCGGCCACCTTCTGGCTGTAGGGTAAGCCGTACCTTCTGCTCCAGTTTTCTTGTTAACCTTTTAACAGATTTAGTAATACTACTCGCACGCGCACTTGTGTGTTGTTCTAACTCCAGAAGCAGCTTCTTTCGCGAGTTGTACAATTCGTCAATTTGTGTCTGGCGATCTTGCAAGGTGGTTTGTTTAGGGCGTATCTGCTCAATTTGTTTTAACAGAGTCTGATATTCAGCACCAATTTGTCGGCCAGTTTTACCCTGGCTTGCAGGTATATCCTTAAAAGCCAACTCAAGTTTTTGCTCTTCAAGCTGCTGCTTTTCTGATAAAGATTGCTTGACCGGTAACAACTGTTGATTTGCATTTAAAGTTAGCTGTTCTAACTGAACTAATGTCTGTTGAACGCCCGTTTTCAGGGCATTCAAAACTTCACGCTGCTGCTTCAAGAGTTCAGCATGAGGTAAGCCATCCAAATCGGTATCACTTAAATACAAAGTATCTGGCAAACTGTTTTTGAGCGCATCGATAGCCAGTTGGACGCTCGCAACATCCTCACCAATCTGATCATTCAACTGTTTTTCTTTTTCAAGTTTAGGAATAAGCTCCAGCTTTTCATCTATACCTAATGCTTGATACTGTTTTGCCTGATCCAATAACTTAGGTAAGCGCTCGACCTCTGCTTCAATGTCATCTTTCTGACCTATAACTCGCTTGATGGATTCTCGATTATCTTTTAACTTTGCTAAAACGTCAGCGATATCTGCATCAAACTTTTCATGTTCGCCCTCAAGAAAACGTTCGATGAGCTGATTACGACTTTGTTCATCTCGTGTCATTTCATAGATTTCGTTTTGCCCGTAAAGCTCTATACCAGGCAAAAGATCCGTTGGAAGATAGGGGGATATATTTCCTTGGGAGTCAACCACTACCGGATCACTACCGTGTTTTCGGCTTACTTTGAATCTGCGACCGTGCATAACTGATGAACGCAACGTAATTTCAACTAAACCTCGTTCTTTCCCAAGGTTAGTATCAATGACACTTTTGTGCTGTTTGATTGCGTTAGGTGTTTTAGGTTCTAATCCGAAAGCATAGCGAATACATTCCAACAAGGTTGACTTACCAGTTCCACGACCACCAATCACAGCATTGAGATGGTCCGATAGTTCAATATCGACGCTATCCAGATAACCACCAACAAATCGAATACGCTCAATTGCCGAAGCATAGCTTTCTGGCTTATCTGAGTTCAAACGAACCCTCGAACCTGCATCTAAAAAGGCTTGCTTAAAGGAAGCAAAGCAAGGGTTGGTCATTTTAATCAAACAAGAAGCACCCGATGCTTTGATATCCTCTGGTTTTGCAACGTCTGAGGAGTTAATAGCAGCCATTTCGCGCTCGCGCTTATAGTTAGGATCTTTGTTGAGGAAGACCTTACGGTAGAAATCATTTTCTATTCCTTTAAGATCTTCAATCGACTTGTCGCCTGGTATCTGAGCTGCCATCAACCCTTCATGTTTCCATACATGGTTCATCTTTCGACTGAGCACACCATCATCATTTATGCAGTGTGCTGCAAAGATAAATCCACCTATCTCATTCACTTTATCAATCAGCTGAATTGCTGTGAGGTTGGTCGGCAATATACCATCCTCTGGATCAAGTAAATCTAGACGCCCCAAAATCCGTTCAAGTTCTTGCGAAGTTTTGTTTTCATCAAACAGACAAACAAAGTGAATTTTCTCACTTGACGCAATCTCAAAGCCGGGGAAAACAACAATCCCATTCTCAACAAAAAGATTGCGGATTTTATCAACACCATCTACTGAACCATGATCAGCTAATCCAATGACCTCTATGCCCGCTTCCAGTGATGCCGCAAGCAGATTTTGGTTATATTCATCTTCCGTGATGGTCTGCTGTTGCCCACGATATTTTATGTATCCTGCCGGATTTACCTGCAATGCACATTTAAAGAAACGAGCTTTGGTAAACATACCTGTAATTACTCCACAAAATGGCGCGTCAAACGACACCTAATCAATTAACCCCAAGCGCTTTAAACACAGCATCGACAGGGTCTGCATAAAAGCTGATCTGGAATTTTGAGAACAACTCAGCAGGAACCGTTGGAATATCTGAGGCTGAGGCCATTGGGAGCAAAATACGCTTTGCGCCACTGTCCATAGCTAACTGAAGACTGCCTGCAAGATCTTGAACAGGATTGACGACACCACCTAAAGTCATCTCTCCCAAAACAACCATCTGCTCTTGAATCGGTCGGTTCATCAGAATTGAACAGAACGCAATTAATGCAGCGAGCGATGACTTTGTACTTGGCCCCGTATTGTGGAGTTCAACAACATGGAGGTGATACTCATGATCAGAAAACTTCGCCGACGCACTGATTCTATTCAGGTTACCTTTGAAATAATCAAAGCCAACACGCACAGCTTCTTTCGCTGCGGTATTTGAACCAAGGCCAGACACTGAGTGTTTACCAGAACCAGCCATCATCTGGGTTTCATAGCGATATAACCCAAGCTGCCCAGTGCTTCCCTGAGTAACCAAGTGCACAACACCAGCGCGAGGTAAGCCCTCTGGAATTAGCTTGCTGCCACCTTGTTCCGGTACATTGACGAAGAATTCTTCTAATGAATCGTTATCGATGTAGCTGAAGTGCACATCAAAAAATTCCATTCCGCCAAGCTTTTTCAATTGCTCTTTGACTCTACGTCTAGTTTCCAGCGCATAGGTCAGACAGGCTCTTACATCATCTTTTGTGTACTGTGCGTCGGGGTGTAGTAGCTTTAACAAGCCCGAAACAGTTCTGCGTACAGCAATTACATCACGCTGATTAAGGTTATTACCGAGTTTGAAGAACTTATCGATAGCATCCGCAAAACTTCTTTTGCGCATTTCACGCATGTATTCAGCAAGATAGTCTGTGATTAATCCGTAACTATTGGTGAAAAACTCAGGACGCATCTTCGGTATTTCCCATCCAGGGATATAGGAATGGAAACGGTCAAAAAAAGCAGTGTCAATCATGGCATCAGGAAAAGGAGCCAACAGATGACTGGTCTTCACCAGTGTCTCAACGCTTTGATTGATGTTACCGACGAATACCATGGAAGCCTTAGCTTCGATTGAATCACGGCCACGAGAAAATGAACCCGACGACATGTAGTCTTTCATGATCTGAACGCCGTCTTTGTCTTTAAAGGTAATACCCGCTACTTCATCAAATGCGACAACATCCCACATACCAACCAAACCGACTTGGCGCGAGCTCATGTTATAGAACAAGTTCGCCACAGTTGTTTGTCCACCCGAGACAAGCAATGAGTTTGGTGAGCACTCTTTGTAGACATGGCTTTTACCTGTCCCTCTTGGTCCGAGCTCACACAGGTTGTAGTTGTTTTCAACGAATGGGATCATGCGAGTAATAAGATGCCATTTCACCCGATGCTCTAAATTGGTTGGCTCCATACCCACGGAACGAAGCAACACATCCATCCACTGATCGGTACTAAAATGTCTTCTGGTTGAAAACACCTCATCCATGTTCATGGACGGCATTTGTATCGGTTTTAAACTCATAATGGAGAAAGGTGATGTCTTCTGACCTTCCTCAAAGAAATACTGCACGGTAATAATGCACCAGATACCGCCAGTTAATAGTTTTTCGTTGTCTTGTACAATTTTGGTCGGTACAAGGGCATCCTTGATCCCCAGGTTCGACAACGCAGCTTCATAGACGTCTTTTTTCTGATTGAGCTTAACGCTAACTTTGTCGATGATTTTAAACGTACCACGCTCACGGATCAGTGACTTCACTTTCTCCGCTTCATCAGGTCGGACATAGTTCTCAGCCAAGATTTTTTTCACATTCTCAAGGCCTTGCATTACGACTTCGTCGTCATCAGAAGCACAATACATGCCTAGTAAATACTCCAGCACGTAGACAGGGACGTTAGCGCCTTCTTTCAATTGCTTTGTCAGATCTTTTCGAACGACACGGCCTTTAAAATATTGATTGAGCAATGCGTCTAAGTCGGCGCTTTGCATCTGATTTTTTTCGTCTTTATGATCTTGTGAAAAATCAGTTGTCATGTTTTACCTCAGCGCCTTAGAAAAAATCATCTTGGAATGCCAAATCAATGGTTACCGCGTATTGGCTATAACGGGTTCTCATTTCAGCATTCTCAAGAACTAATGTGTATTGAGCGTTCCTGTCGAACTGAGAGCCAATAAGCTTTAACCTAGCTTCGCGAGTACGTTCATCCATCACTTTACTCACGCTATCAAAGTTAATCGTTTCACGACTGGATACTTCATTACCTTGTGCATCGACGATATAGACATCCAACAACCGTGCGACAAAACGCTCGCCTACTGGGTCTGTCTGAATAAATCTGACCTTGTCGATGTTGTTTACTAATTTGATGGGCTGAGTGGCTGCTACAACACCTACCGGTTGTTTCTCATGTTTTGCTGCTTGTTCTTTTTGCAGCTCTCGCACATAGAGTACAGGTAAACAAATTTCTTGTAACATAGCACCGCCATGCACAAATTTAGCGCCACCTACAAAATGAAAGCGTTGACTACCTTTAGGAACCATAAAATGGTAATCATTTTCTGGCTCTTTGGTACCGTTTGCAGTATTTGCAATAGAACCTTTCCAAAAACTATCATCGTCAGGCAGTGATCTACCAACAATGTATCTCTTCTTAGCTTCAAGTGTTCCAGTTGGCTTATTAAGTAACTTAGTCTTTTCTGGCGCAGCAAGTGCTTTTTGCTGGAACAGGAAGCCATGATCAGCAGTGATAACAACACGGCTACCGTTTAGGCGATTGATGACCCGGCCAACAAGGTCTTTTAGTTCTTCTATGGCACTACGACAGGCTTCAAACGTTTTCTCTTCAGTTGCTGCCTTATCGCCAATCGCATCAATGGTATCGTGATAGATATAAACTACTTCTACGTCTCGAACCTTGTCTCGCCCCTCCTGGTTACTCCAGCTCATCAGTTCCTTAGAACTCACTGCCATACCACCTACTTTTTGTAAGATGGCGTTGCGGTTGTCTAAACCCTGTGAAGAAATACCATCCACATAAACAGCGGTGCCTCCGCTTGCGCCAGAGGTAGAGAGCGGCTGGTAACTGAGCGTCTTATGAGGCAATAATGCCGCCATTCCAAGTTGGGTATAACTCGGCAAAACGCCCAAATGCGTAGACAACTCAGCTTTAAATCGCTTCTCGTTGTTAATGATAGCGCCAAGCTCATTCGCAATTTCAAATCGCAGGGCATCAGAGATGATGACAAACACTCGTTTTGTCTGTTTCAGACTCAGTCGTGTGCGAACTTCTTTTTCATAGAAGTCATACTGGTGCGGTACGCCAGAAATCTGCCACTTCTCAAGTAATTTCTCATTGGCCAAATGACGATCCCAGGCAAGGCCAAGCTCATACAAGTACCAGTTGGTATAAATGCTTTCGACTTCGTCGTCGAGCTGACGCAGTATGTCTGCACCTTTACTCAATACAGAGTGAACATGTTCATTGAACAAACGGTAAGCCTGGTCAAAACGATAAATGTCTGTGGTATAGGCGTCGTACATTGCCTTCGCGTTATCAAAGTGGAACCCGTCCACATAACGATTTCGCAAGTGCATTAACTCTTCAGCGTTGCGGATAGCTTCATAAATTGCGAAGTATTCTTTACGAGACAATGTCCAGTGGCTAGCAAGACGTCTTGATAAAACCTTATCAAACTGAACCCGGTCTAGCGCTTTACTGCTATCGAGCAAATCACGAACTAAACCACGTATAATAGCCTGCTCCACAGCTTCGAACGTTTCGCATTCGATAAGCTCAACCGGATGGTACTGACCAGCACGAGTCGAAATTTCAAGCTGTTGGCTAAGTACCTTAGAGATACTTTCGTAGTAAGCGGCGAAGGAGCGACTGTCGCGCCAGCTCACCATAAATGCCAAGGCTGTCGCCCGGCCTGATGCGCTTTTTAAAACATTGTTAAGCAACCAATCGCGTTCAACGCCTTCAATTTGGCTCCAGAATTCAGTACAGAACAATTTCAACACGAAGTCTGAGAAGGTTGGCTCTTCGACTGTATAGCCAAAACCCTCTCTCAGATATGCCCAGAGTGAGGTCTCAAGATCAAACTTACTTAGCTGGCTCCATAAAGGTTGGCCAAGGCTTTCATCTTCGATATAAGCCTCATATTCGCGTAGTAACCCAAGCAGAATGTCCGACAGAGACGCAGAATCAGCTTTTACAACCACGGCCATCATCTTCCTGTCTAACGACAGTTCGTCTTCATTCTCGGTCACCCACCTTTTTAAACCAGCTATGCGCTGTTTATTGGCAAAAAAGCTTTGGCGCTTACGAATGTGCGTGCGAAGCGCCATTTTCGGAATACCCAGCTCATTAAGCAGCATTGAGCTATGATCAGCAAAGAACTGCTCGCTGTACAAACGCACGTCTAGCAACCAATCGCGGTCGGGCTCTGGTTCTGCGCTGGGGAAATAGATAAGGAATTTAGCTTCACGCTCATCCACTTCAATGCGTTTTTTTACTGCCAATACAGACTCATTTCCCATATTGAGAATGGTCAAATCATTTGGCAGTACCCTAGCAGTTACATCTGCCGCTTTATCGTCTGTTTCTTTTGAATGCGCTTCTTTCGCGACAAATTCTTTTGCAGAAGATAGGGCGTTAGCTAAATGCTCAAGCTCTTCAGTAAAGCTTTGCTCTGGATCGTACCAAAACAAGATGCGGCTTTGTTTGAGTTTGGCAGCGACACCTTGCGCCAGTTCACTAATCTGCATCCGCTATTCCTTGAGTAAAATAGTTTACTAACTCAGAGGCACTAGGACAGTTTTGGTGCTGAGCAGCATGAACTAATGAAAAGCCGTGATGTTTTGTAATTTTCTTTGCAAATGAAATTTTCTGTCCGGGACCTCGTTTTCCTTTCTCAGTCGCGATTTCCTTTAGCCGATCCCAAGGCTTTCCTTGCGTTTGTTCTGGCTGGACTTCATAGAAATCAGTTATTCCTAACCAGCTATTCATAGCGGAAGAGTCAGCAAGGTACCATGCCTCTAAAGCTTTTACGGCAATAAATGAAAATTCTATCGATGCATGTGCGATACGCTGTCGGACAGATTTAATACTTGGATCATCTTCAAGATCTGTTAGCACGTAAATCTGATCAACATTTTCTAAGTCAAACCGCTCTATAAACACTTCCAGATTTTGAGGCAAAAGATTACCACCACCCTCTGCATCAATAACCGGCGTAACCAACTCATAACCATTTCTATCTAAAAAATCTCTGAACTGAGTTGACTCAACGATAACTTTCTCGCTACCACCTTCAACGATAAAACCAATTTTTATCTTTTTTTTCACCGTTACCATGGCAAACCTCCATCAAAAAGATTTGTTAACCATGCTGTATCTAATGGAATTTTTGTTTTATCTACACCTGAGTCTAGAGCGCCTTTCAACTGAGTTTTCCCATCAACTTTACTCGCAAAATAAAGCTCATTCGTTTCCAAGTTGCGAACAACAGATTCACTATGGGTAGTTATAAAAACAGGGTGCTCAGTTGACGCGTTATCACGCATTAATGAAACCAGTTCTGAAATGGCCTTCGGATGAATCCCTCTCTCTGGTTCTTCAATGATAGTAATACCGGATGATTTAGAACGACTAAGAATTGCTGTTAATATGCACAGCGCATAAATTGTTCCATCAGAGATTAACTTAGCTGGAAATCTGGCCCTTGTTCCTTCTTCCTTAAAAGTAATGACAGTTGATGAGTCTAGACGCTGCTTTTCGGTCGCAACAGCCTCCATGCCTGGTACAATTAGCTCTATCCATTCAATAATTTGCTCTCGAAAATCTTCATCATTTTCAAGAACAGATAGCATAGTGGCAATATTTTTACCTTGAGCATCTAGAATACTCGCATCCGCTGTTGACGTATCTGGCTCTTTAGCAGCAAAAGGATCAATACGAAAAACTCGTATATTGGTTAGAAATCCATATAAAGGATTCTTGCCCAGTAGCATTAACGCTGACATCTCCTTAGGATAATCCGGTAGTTTTTGTAATGGGGCCCCCTCAGTTAAACTAACCGATGTTTCGCCCGCTGCTTTACGGTCTATGATGCTAGCCTGATTTATTTTTAATGATTCTAGTAATTCTGGGGATTTATTTAACTCACGTATTTTTAATGAATAATCAAAAAGCATCCCGCCAATATCAATCGACAAGGCAAAAGACATGGTTGTGCGCTGGTCTTTTCGAAACTTAAAGCAATGAATTTGACTAAAACCACCAAACTCTCGAATGGCTTGAATTGCCCCCCGCTGCACGACGGCGCCTAAAAACACAAGAGCATCAACAAGGTTACTTTTTCCTGCGCCATTCGCTCCAGCGAATACTAGAAAAGGCGAAATATTTTCCAGCGACACATGAGCAATACTTTTAAAACCCTTTATTTCAAGTTTTTGTATGTTCATTATATTCCCTCTGCTTCTGAACCGGTAACCGCCTTAACATCAGCCAACAGATCACCAAACTTGCCGTAATTCACTTTCACACCATCATCAAGATCCAGTGAAATACGCATATCGGCGTAGTGTTTTAGCTTGTCATCAAACTCTCGTAGCTCAACCTGTTTCTTGATTAAAGCATCCAACTCTTTCTTGAAGCGGTTCGCTTCACTGGTCGAGTCTGCCGTTTCAATCTGCTTCTCAAGCTGCTCTGCATAAGCATCGTATTTGCCTAGTAACGGGGTGACATACTCGGTACGCATACGAGAAAGCGTGCCCTCGTTGTAACGGTGCAGGTAAACCAGACACTCAAAAGCCTTTTGTTTACCTGAGCTAAACAGCCAATAAATAGGGCGTTTTTTGTAAGTCTTCAGGTGATCTTTATAGAACTGAGTCGATAAATAACGGCGAATCGTCTCCAACGCTGATTCCGACTGTCCTTTTTTAGAGAGTGGTTTAACAGCATTTAAGCATAGTGATTCGGCAATAAAATCCAGGTTTTCTTGTAAGTGTTCTTCACCCCAGACGACTTGAACAAAGTCGCGGAAGCGGTTTGTAGCATCGTCCTTGAACCATTCTTGGTCAGTTAACGGAATGATGCCATCTTCATCGACAGGGAAGGTTTTATAAACGCCTTCGGTAATAAGTTTATCAAAACCATCATTTCCTGAATGAGTATAAACTGCCCCCTCTCTGTCTAGGGAGTAACGGCCCATCATACATCCGATGGAATAGCTGATTAACTCGATAAACGTATCAGATTGAAAACGCTTTGCTAAATCTTGCTCATTAGCATTTCCGCCATAACGATATTTTGGGTTAACTGTAAGAGTCACATCACCTAAAGGAACTTTAGACGTTAGCTCATTCTGCAATCCGAAAGCTTCAATAAATATGCTGTTATTTTCTTCTTCTATTTTTTGCATAGCATGAATTGCTATTTGATTTTGGTTGTTCCATGTTTTGTAGGCATTAGATACCAATAAATTTGTATCTTTTTGAATCAATGGATTACCGCGAAACCCCCAAGAATTCTCATAGGTATTCCAAATGCTTTTAGCTATCGAAATAGCATTACGTGATAATTCTATAACTCTATTATCATTAACATTTCTGATTGTAGGGATATTGCCAATTTCATTACTTGTAAAGCTAAGTGATGGTGCCATTATTTTCAGAAATTCATCAGATAGAACGGAACAGAGCAATGCAGACATGTAATACTTGTCTTCATCGCAGGAGGTAAATATACAACGGCCAGTGTCATCGAAAGCAAAGCCTGACTCTCTCAATCTAACTGCAAATTTTCCAGAACTAATTTTTGAGTATGTTAGACCTTCGCGAAAATAATATGACTCATTCCTTACTGCTGAACTTTTATGTGCCTTAATCCTTTCTCCGTTACTCTCCCAGTCGACAACTATTTCATTGTTTCCATACCACTTTCTATATTCACCACCGCTATTACAAGGAAACCATTTACCATTTCCCTCATACTCACCATTAACCCTATTAAATTCAATTCGGCTGCTGTTTACTTCATACCAATATCGCTGAAAAGCAGTGTTATCTCCAGTTGACATACCAGCCTTTAATTCCGCTTTGGCTGATACTGCCATCCCGTTTTCAAAAGCCTTTCGAATCTTTTCACTAACCCAATACGCAATCGGACTTCCCGGTATCTTTTTGAAATCATCCTGAGCTGATGCCGCAAATTCATTTTCCCTATTTAGCAGTGCTTTTTGCTTTTCTTCTTCATTGCCATCTACCAGCCTATAAAAAGTAGGCTGGTATTTATTAATATGCTGATTTCGAATAATCCAAGCAATTGTCTGAACAACTTCACCACTGATTTGACTAAAAGCGCGTGCACCCAGGTGAGCCATAGTAATAAATGTATGGTCTTCCAATAAATTTTTTCTTAGTTGCTCATAGCTCGACAAGAACATCCACGACTGCATATTTATTTGAGCATTAAAACCATACTTTGAAAGTAAAGAAAACGCTCGCTCCATAAAAATTGCAAACAAATCAGATTTACTATTTGGATAGTTTTCCTTAGCAAAATCTTTAAGGTCTGCATTCATACCTTTACTGCCCATATATGGAGGATTCGCAACAACAGCATCGTAACGAGTCGATAGAACCAAAGCCTGATGAACAATTTCAATCAATTGCTTCGCCGCAGGCTTTTGCATTGAGTCGCCTGATTCATGAAGCTCGACAAGAGTACTCAACAGCTCTTTTAGCTGCTCATGCTCTTCAGCAGGCACATCAATCAATGAACCAAAAGTCTTAGCTTGGGTGAATCTTGCCAAAGTTCGCTTCAGCAGTTGGTAGCGGTTGTCTGCATTGAACGAGCTTAAATCTTGTTCTTCGTCAGCGAACAAGCCCTGCGACGTGCCGCTTTGCCAGCTTCCCGATAGGTTGAGTGCTTTCCATAAGGTTGGCAGGTCGAGATGGCTACTTTCCTGCAATGACAGTACATTGAGTCGCACGTTACGGGTAAAAATACGCTTATCGTCATCTCTAGCCATCATCATCAACGCAAAGCCAGATAACTGTGCTGCACGATCATCTATGTCCAAGCCGTAGAGGTTGTTCTCCAGAATCATCTTTGGAATGTCACGAGAGCGGAAACCACGTTCTTCGTAGATGGCTTTTAGTACGTTATAGGCCTCAATCAATATGTGGCCCGAGCCACAAGCCGGATCAAGTACTTTGATGGTTTCAGGTTCAATAGATTCTGGCGTAATAGCCTTGAGCTGTTGGTTAACTTCGTCAGATTGCTCAGCAGGCTCAATGTAGTATTCCATCTGCGTTTTAATGGCAGAGTCTGGGTAGGTTTGCAGCCATTGACGACCGACAGAGTTTTGTACCAGATACTTTACAATCCAGTTGGGTGTAAATAACTGGGTAGCGGCAGGAATGTCTTCACTCTTGACCACCTTACCCATTACCTGATCTTTCTTTTCAGAAATGTAGAATTGGTAAAGCCAGCCAATCACTTCTACCTGTTGCCAGTCCTCTTCAGGAATGCCGTCTACCAACCCACGCAGAATTGAGTCGGTACGTGTTAGGTTGTCTGGTAGCAGAAGTTCTGTTTCATCGTCCAATGCGTCAAATAAGAAAGGCATAGCTTCATGTAGCTTATGGCACTGGCCTAACAACAGTTCACGATACAGCTCTTCGTCTTTGTTGCCCGCAAGCTTGAGTTCAATAATGCGAGCTCTATCTAACCCGAGTTCATCCGCAGCATCTTGCGCATGGTCGATAATTTCAAAGCCTTTAGGATTGTCTGGGTGCGACAAAACACGAAAACCGTGACCTAGATAGTCATGGATTTCCATATAGCGAATAGCACACAGACGGTTGAACCAGGTATAAGCTACTTGTTCAATAAGTTGTGCATACCCCAGCTTCTGGCTTCTGGCCACTATGCGTTTTCTGGGCTCAGCCAGTTTACCGTCAAAACTGTTACCGGCGATTTGAAGCACAGAACCTTGTAGATTCGCTTCTGCAATTTGCAGCTCGCCTTTTTTATTCGCGGTGATACCAAAGGTGTTTAATCGTTTAGCAACCGCATCCATAAATTCGCGGCGCGCTTTTGGTGCGTATTTTTTAATGTTGTTCGTATTCATATGATTTTGCGCCTCTTATTCTGTCTCTACGCCGCTTGCGGGTTGTAATGCAGTTTTAATGCGGGCAAGCAGTGTTTCCTGACGCTCGCGGTAAAAATCCATAAACTGGTTTAGTTGTTCAGGTAATGATGTTATGGCTTGCGATTGCAAATGTGCTTGTCTTGCATTCACATCCGGCCATTGCTGCGCATACCATTCATGAGGCATTTTTTGCCGCTTCTGATTGTTGATTGTCCCTTCCAACAGTTGAAGGTTTGGCAGCTTGTTAGATGCCTCGATGAGTTCATCTAGCTGTTCAGCTGGGACACCAACTTTTGCAAGCTTGTTACGCGTAAACAAACCTTTGGGGTAAATGTGGTCCACATGAAAGTGTCGTGAAAAATCGAATCCTGGGAACAACAAAGTCAACAAGGCAAAGGTACGCGGATTACCATAATCCAACTGCGCTAGTTCACTAATTTCCTCTGGGTCAAAGCGCAACGATTTACCACGCTGTTGCATGGTCGCTTCAATTTTCGCTAGCGGGAAACCCGTATCACCCGATTGTTTAATGTCTGAGCGAAGCATAGTAAGCAGGGTATCCAAACCACTTCCCCAGATGCCTGACGCTTTCAACAACGACCTAATGAGCCAGTTTCTGATGCATTCTCTATCGACCGCATATTCAACCCTAGAAAGGTAGCTTGCCGTTAACTTTCGGTGGTGCAGGTAATAGGCCAACGGGAGGATGGCACTTGTTGCTCTGAGGTTTTGTGCATTAAAACCAAAACTTGCCAGCAACTGCATTGAGAGCAATAACGCATCACGAATTGGCGTCCAGTTCTTTTCAAGAATTGCCATGTTTTCCTTGTTAAAGTTCTCAACCTTAAAGCCCACGCTACCGATGTCAGAGAGCATTAAGCCTGCTTTTAAAACGAGATCTTTTGATACGTTGAATCCATCACCAACACGGTTCATCTCATCCACTAATGCATGAATTTCTTCACGGGCATCTAACGAGCTCCACTGCGCTACTGCTATTGAAAGTAGTAAGTCTGAGTAGGACAAAGTAGTGCCGCCGCTATTCATGCGGATAAAGATATTCAGAACACGTTCTAGGCTCTGATCACTTTCTTCGTAAAACGAAATCTTGTCTTTGTCATGGATGGTTCGATACAAGTGACGAAGAGTTGAGCGAGCCTCTTTGCGTTGCTCAGAACTCAACCTGGCATCATCAGCAACTTCATCGATAAGTGCATCTTCTTCCTCTTCCATGATCCGGCCTACACGGAACCAGTATTGTTCAGATGCATCCAAAGAGGCTTTATCGTCGGTTAGGAACTCAAAGTCATACATAGACCCAGTTTCTAGGTCGGGCTGGCTTAACAGATTTAAGTGAAGCCTGCGCACTGGGAAGGCGTCATCATTGCTCCACCATTTACCTGTCAGCTTCCACGCAAATGAGCCGCGTAGGCCGATGTTCAAAGCAGTAATCCGCTGCTGTCCATCTAGGACGGCAATGAACTCACGCTCCGGTAACTGAGTGACATTTTCACAATGGTAGTTATCTCGCTCATGGTAATGCTGCATGAACTGATAAAACTGATAGCTATCCCGGTTCTCTGGTTTTATCTTCCAGAATAGAAAGGTCCCAAACGGGTAACCTTGCAACAGGCTATCAAATAGACGACAGATCTGTTCTGGTCGCCATACAAACTCTCGTTGGATGGCAGGTAACAGGTATTCCTGCTCAGCAACCTTGTCGAGTAATGATCTTATTGTTCCACCCGCTTGATACATAGCTATCCGTTGCCTCTTACTTAATTCTTACTCGGTCGCCAGCTTTGACCGCAGCAATCAGCTGCTCTCTTAAAGCGGCAAGATAGGCATCAACTTCGTCTTCACTTTCAATGAATCCGGTTGTTACTGACTTAGCCATGGCATCGGTTGGATTAATCGTTACGGTACGTTTTGCAACCGGCTGTGGCTGCACTGGTTCTGGGGCTGGCTCAGGTGCTGGAGCTGCCTTACCGGCTTTCGCTGCTTCCTCTTCGCGTTTCTTCTGTTCGAGTTCACGACGTCTTTGCTCAGCTTCAGCTTTTTTGCGTTGATCTTCGATAAAGCCATTCAGCAACTCATAAGCTTCGTCCTCGTAACCTTCCGCTTCAGTTTGCTCACTGATAATTTGTGGTATTGAAGAGGTCGCTTCAATGCGCTGTCTGCACATTTGTAACGGGCGCAGTGCTTGGTTCTGTAGTTCAGACGGTGCATGTGCTTCAGCTAGCGCATCCTTTACACGTCCGATGCGCAGATCAACACGCTCTAAGGCATGAGTGCGTTTTTCTTCAACCAATGTTGAGTTAACTTTTGCCACCTGCTCGATAAGCGGATTAATGTGGCGAAGCTGCTCATACGGTGAGGACATATTGAAAATGCGTTCTAATTCAGAGAGTGCTTTTAATGCTTCACTGTCTTTTTCTAACGCAGGTCTATTGGCCTTAAACTTCTCGTTCAATGCGCCAGCAAGGGCTTGCCAAGTTTGAAATTGGCTATTGTAGAAGTCATCAAGATCCTCAAAGTCCTCAGCAAACTCTTCAAGGGCATCAGCGTCTTCTAAGAATCGGGCGATAAGGGCGAAGCTTGAAGTTTGCTCAAGAATACCCGCGACCAATGCAAGACCATCGTCAATTTGAGATTTACCTGGGAAATGGCCTGTCTGTGACTTGGTTCTGAATGATTTAAGCTCTTCATTCCAAGCCAGTAATTCATCGCGCACTAATTCGTAGAGCTCCTTTTCACCAGAGCCGGTAAAGGTTTTTGAAAAGATCTCTTTAACAAGACCAGCAGCCTTTTTAATTTGGCGCTCGTCATGTTGCCTGATCTTATGTACACGGATCTCGCCGCGTTTACGCACACTGGTAAACGGCTCGTAAGCTTTTTTCAACGCCAGATCTGTGCCTTGGGTACTAAAAGATACCTTTCCAGCCAAGCCCAGCCTTGCAGTGAGCAATAAGATTTCATTGTCTGGCCAGCCATATGGGCGCTTGCCGAAGCGGGCAACGATGTCACGTAAGTAAACAGGCTCATTACGCTCGACTTTCAGCGTTACGTACTGCTCAACCTCACGCGTAGCTTCAGGGTTACATTCATCCGCTTGAAGATCCAGTCCAATCTGAGCAATATCATCAGCAACAAGTACGGCCTGTAGCTCACGCAAAACTTCACCAGGCGTTGCCTTGAGCATGTTCAATTTAGCGAAGGTGTTTTCGATAACGTATTTGTATGCTTCTTCGACGATGGCACTTGGCGTTGCTGATTTCTTCGGCAGTTTTGTGCCGATAGCGTAAACGTCCGCCTCTGCAAACAAAGCTTCAAAATCCGTTCTTAAGCGTTTTTCACGCTCAATATTTTCCATCTGCTTTTCGCGGAGAAGGTGTTCTTGCTCTGGTCGCTGTCCTGAATTCTGTTTTAAGAATCGGTCAGTTTTAATAAAGGTTGTCAGGTCATCCCAAAGACGCTTATGTTCGCCCAGTTTGACGAGCACGCACCCATCAGCCTCAAGCGTATGATTGATACACGCTTGATCGTGGGAGTAATTTTCAAAGTGCGAATCCAAAGGTGAAATGACTTTAATGACTAGGTCTTCCAGCGTGGTGCCATCTTTTGGATGACCATTGCAAAAACGACTCACCGCAAAGTCTTGCTTATTAATCGGGTAACGATAGGCACGATTACCTTTCAAAATACCGTCAAATACGATTGCTGAAAGCTTGTTAGAGACCTCTGACATTTCAACGTCAGTGTGGCGGATCTCGTTTTCGATCTCTTTTTCTTCGTTGGTCAGGAAGATAAATTCATCACCATTACGCGCAATCAGCAATTGGCGTTCAAGACGATTCAAGCTCTCTTCAATTTGTTTACGCAGCGCAATTTTATCTGCATCGATTCTATCAATTGACAGCGTTACAAGGTTGTCTAGTGTGCTTTTGACAACGTCCACATAACGGATCAAGAAAAGAGTTTTTAGGATCTTGCCATCAAAATCCGTTAAGGAATCCAACTCACAGGCTTGGTCAATCGTTCGCTTAACCGCTGGCTCCAAAAAGCTTTCAATCGGTGCGTAGAAACTGTAAAACGGGATTAACACATCAAGGCCAGAGTCCTTCATCTGTTTTGCAGCTGATTGGAAAGCATCAAGTAATGAACGCTCACCCATGGCTAAGTGCTTACCCGTCGCGCCTTTTGTTCGAATTGACTCAAACACTTTTTGAACCAGCGTGTAGTGGTAAGGCACAAACGGATAGTTGTCCACGAAAGACGGAGCGTCGGTGTAGCCCTTTAGAGACGCGGTTGTCGTTTTATCAAATGTCAGCTGATTACGAAGAATGTCGCCTTTTTCAGCAAAGACATCGATGAGGTGTGTACGAGCTTCTTCCGTTTTGGACAACAAACGCTTTTGAATAACTTCCGAGGTATTCGAGCTCGACAGCTGTAAGCGGGTACTAAAACGCCCTTGAATTTTAGAGAAGTCCTCGCCATCGCGCTTATCCATACCACCAATGGCAGCATCAATGTCTGCCTGAGAGGTAACAACGACCCAAGCTCTGCCACCACAATATGTGCCAAGATCTTCAGTAATGGTCTGAAGCTTCAACATCATTTGCGTGTTCTTACCGATAAACTGACCGACTTCATCGACTAAGAAAAGAAGGTTACGATCCCCAGTTCGATCTAAGTATTCATTAACCCACTTACAGAAGTTTCGGATATCTAGCGGGAAATTGTTTTCAACCTGCTCAACCCACGCTTTGGCAGACTCTAATGATTGCTCACTGGCATGAGCAAGTGCTTCTGAAAGTTCGTCTCGATAGAAGTCATAGGCGTCACGCTCTTTTTCCCAAGTTGATTGGGTCAACTCAGCAAATTTGTCCTTGAAAGACATGTATTGATTACGCTTATCAAGCTCGCGTTCTAAGTGCGCAATATGAGGAAAATCAGCGCAGTATCCTACACGTTCATTAAATACTTTGAGGAAAACCTTAAGAATGGCATTTTCTCGGTCGTCCGTATTGGCTCGCGAATCGATGTTAAAAAGAATAACATCAGTGTCTTTGGTAACAGCGTTTTGGATGTCCGCCAACAGCATGGCGTCGTTGATTTTGTCTTTGAAAAACTCAAACGCTTGTCGGCCTTGGCCATCTTTTTCAACAGATTTATTCTCAAGCAAATAAGATAAAATTTTCAGGAAGTGCGATTTACCCGAGCCAAAGAAGCCAGAAATCCATACGCCAATTTTACCTGACATATCACCGTGGCTTTTCGCAACAGATGGTACATAAGCTTCAAAGAATGCTCGAAAGTGACGATCTAGCTCTCGGGTTACAACATACTCATCAAGCTCGACATACACACTGTCATTGTCTTTTTGTTCCGCTTTAACAACGCCATTAATGTCACGCGTCAACTTCTTGGAAAAAATCTGTTCAATTTTCATTCGGGAGGCTCCCTGCTCTACTTCTTATTTTCAGAAAAAGGTTTTTTACCGTCTTCAGGCACAAGCTTGAAGGCGCGATAGTAGTTTTTAGATTCGATCATGCCGAAAGGATGCAAATCCCTTCCGCTATATTCACCCGGATAGAAAAGCACTAATGGCGTGCTACCCATAACGTCTTGCAGAGCACTAAGTAACTCATGCCCTCGAACAAGAGGCCACGCACTGCCTAAGCCTGACAGCAACACAAACTCAAGTTCTGATGGCTTATATTTGTCCGCGATATACCTTGCCACTTTCTCTTGGCTCAGAGGCCCGGCTAGTGTTTTTCGAAGGCCATCAACACCGACTTGCAATTCACGCTGGCAAGCTCGGTCGAAAAGGCCTCGCTCCTCAAGCATATCTATCAAGACTTCAAAAATATTGAGATGGACAAAGCGGTAACCACGCTTGTTGAGTTTTTCGTCAACGTGCTTAAGGTGCTCTCGTACAAGCAGTTCATACTTGGCTGGATAGTCAAATATCCAAAATCCAATTTCATTGCCCAAGCCATCGTTTTTCAAAAACTTAGGGCTTTCAATTCGTTCCAGTATAAGATCAAGCCTGGTCTGAAAAGCCTTCATATTGTGCACTCCATTACATCAATCAAATCTTCCCGGCCCAGACGAACTAACCAGTCTTTAACTTCTGGCATTAGGTAAACAGGTTGTATTTTCTTTGTCCTGCTATCACTCAGGTAGCCACTATCAACCAATGCCTTAATTGCGTTGTTACCCATTTTTTTGATAGTTGAGTCAGAAAAACCGCCAAGTTCGGCATATGCCCGCACTCTCGTGTCATAAAACTCAGGCCATGCATCAGCGGTTAAAGAGGGTTTATAGGTGCGACGAGCCTCGGCTAAGGTAAGTCGCATAAAATCAGCGACAACCGGAGAATGAATGAGTAATGACATCATCAGCATTTGGACATAGGCACGTTCACTCGCGGCTAAAAGATCAGTCATAAACTCATCACCCAGGCCTTCAATACGCCAACGGATTGTTCTGGCATAACGAATAGCCGTCTGACCGGATTTTTTCTGAAGAACATTTTGCTCAACGATCAGTGACTTCCACTCATCTTCTGGGTGTTTTTTCAGTAGCGATTCTGCGATTATTCTAGATTCAGTTATCAATAAACTGCCTCCGATAAGATCGCCTAAATATTCTTTTATATTCATAAATTCATCTCACGATTCGCTATATCCAGGAGCGAGTGCAGCATTGTCAACGCCGTATAGTGCTTCTGGATTTTTAAGTGCTAAATGGAACTCTCGCCCATTGCTCTTACAATTCTTTGAACAATCGATATTCCATAAACGCAGTAAATATCCAGCGAACGCAGCTCTTATCTCTACACGCAACCTATTGTTTTCCATTGCGTAGTCCATCGATACAGCTTCTGGATGTGCTAGTTTTGGATGAGGTATCAACTCTAGTTCAACGATTCGGTTCCATTGCTTATCCCACTGAAGAGTCTCAACTTCGTCGTTAACCTCATCCTCTAACAACTCAACTTCACTTATTCTGGTTAAAACAAAATCCCTAAATTCTCTATGCTTTCTATCGAATGCTCGGACATGCCATCTCAAGCCATTATCAATCAAGGTATGAGGAACTATTTGCCTGCTCCCATGACCACTCGACAATGAGGTGTACTCAATATTAATAACAGCGCGCTTATGTATGGCTTCACTAATAGCCGCTACCACTTCCAATTTCGGCTTATTGAGATGAAATGGTGCTTCACAAGCCATAGGTGGCCTGACCTTGCCAAGAAAGCCATCACCGAACCCTTGGCTTATCGTCGCAAGAGTTCGAACAACGTCATAATCAAACAACGGCCGGAATGCGCTCGTCTTCAAGTGCACTCTGCGCTTTTCGTCATACATAACGTTGTTAGGAGCCAACTCTTTGTACCGCGCAAAATCTTGTGTTGCCACAGACGGCGCTACGCTAAAGCGCTCGGTTAAATAACTACGCCCAGCTTCACCTTTAAATAACAAAGTGAAATCAATATGAGCGAGTCGTTCTCTCTGTGCTTGGCTAAGCTCTTCAAGTCCAGTGTTGTCTTGCACTGTCAGCCTCTCAATCCATCTGGGACAAGCCCTAATCATTTAAAACTAGGAAGCCATCGATTGAATGCCATCAAGCAACCTACTTTTTTTCATTAGGTCTCATAGTATCAACAAGTCGTCTTGTTGGCTATAAAAATTGGCTTGACATTGTTCGAATGTTTCTTTTCTGGCCTTGATAGAAGCTCACGCTGGAATGCCAACTGACGCAATTCATTCTCTCGAACACGCCTAGCAACTTCTGCCTGGGCTGGTAGCAATGGCAGCATCCCTTCAGCAATCGCGTCCGGTGCAGACTCTTGGCCACAGGACATTAAGTGCTTCCATGGATCTTTAAGAAAGCGCTCGAACGTGATGCCAAATTCAATGATGCGGGCAGAGACGAAGATTTCGCCCCAGTATTCAATATAGGTGTCTTGGTACATGGAAAGATTCTTCTTGTTGGTTAAACCATGAGTTCACTTTCCATTTTCCAGAGGTTTTCATATATGCAAGGCTTACCTTGTAGCGAACTACAAAGCTTTAAATCGATTACGGGCATCTTTGTAGTCATAGTGGGCATGTTCTGAACCACGATGATACAAATCATCCAGGTAAGTTTGTTCCTGGGCCAACTTGTCTTCGCTGATTTCGCGCCACCAATGTTTGTTGGCACCTTTAACACCGTCATGCCAACGGTAACCGCGCTCTTTTAAATAGTCCTTTACGTCAAACGGCGCACCAAACGCACGAACTAACACAGTTCGCCTGTCTGCTTCAGACAACAAGTTTGCAACGGACTCGGGCAACAAAT
>JACCDZ011273934.1_pt1 | contig 24606 bp, 32 predicted proteins | sample 7449551 | NCBI WGS metagenome assembly JACCDZ01 (sample SAMN15323452, study PRJNA562643) | freshwater metagenome | isolation source: river surface water | place: USA:Blue River Watershed | collected 2017-08-18 | reverse complement strand
TTTAATCTTTTTAGTAACGTCAAAATCAACTCCATTAACATTGTACCATTCCTTAAAGAACAGGTCATTGTTTCTTGATTGTGGTAGTCTAAAGTTACGAGACCAGGCTGACTCAATATCTCCTGCTTCTGTTATAGACTCTGCAGTTAAAGTTATTTTAATTGGATCTGACTCATACAAATCTAGCTCCCATTTACGAGAGCTATTTTGTGGGTCATAGACATATAATTGGACCATATTATGTTCTTTGTGTTCTAGGTTTAAGGTCTGCTACGCAGTCTATTGTGTATTGGAACAGGTTATCTGTTTGTCTACGCTTAACTTTAAAGCTTGTAGATTCTATTACAACTCTAAATGTTTCAGGAGCATAATTACCACCACTACCATAAGGGAATTGATAATCTTTAGGCACTGCTGTTATTAGATAGACTGCTGGAGATTTATATAATTGTTTCATAAACTCTTCAGTATTATCTAGCATATAGTCTGTCTTGCAGCTAAACATTGTAGTTGTGTCTACTTGATTAACATGTACTTGTTTAGTTGAAGGTAAGTCTTTACCCCATTGCCCGGTGTTAGGAGGTAGATTTGGTGTATTTCTCCAAGTTGATTTCTTGATTGAATGCTCTGTCTTAACCTGATTTAAGAATAGCGTATCCCAAGTTCCTGCCTTGTTTAAGAAGATTAATTGACCCCATTTAGTTCTGCCATCTCCATTTAATTCATACTGATAATCACAGCTATCTTCAAAATCGATTCTATAAGCTGCTAATGGTTTAGGCTCAGAGTAGGCAATGATTGATTCTTTAGAGTTACAATCAAGTGCTGGAGTGTTAACACCACCTCTACATACATCTGGGTCTGAGTAAGGGTGTGCAGTTATCCAAACGTGTGTATAACCTGCAGCGCTAGACTTATATCTGTAAGAGATAGACTCAAATGAATTAGGAGCTACGAACTGAATGTTAGTATCGTTTGAAAGTACTTTAGAGTCTCCACATGAATCTAAAATATAAGCATCTGTATACACTAAAGTATTACCATTATAATAACGGTGTAAAACTGAGAATGCTGGGTATACCCATTGATTAACCCAAGTAGCTGCAGGTAACTCTGAATTCTTTTGAATGTACATTGGAATATACAAGCCATCAATTCTAGGCATCGTTACTCTAGTAATTGAAATAAACGAAGGTGTATCAAATGGCATCGTTGGGTCCTGAGCCTTTGTAATAACGTTAGGTTGCCAAGTTATTAAAGGTTGATTTAAGTAGTACATATCCGGCACTGGACATTGAGGATTATTAGTGCCTGCACCTGGGTCTCCTTCAACTGCCCATACGAAGGATTCAGTATCGAATGGAGTCTCTATCTCATTTGCAGTACCAAAGTAAGCAATAGCATTACGAGTTTCAACTGGACTTCCTTGTAAAACACCATTTACCTCTTCAGTAATTACCACTTTAAATCTTACAGCTCCATGAATTAGAGTGTTATTCATGTGAGCGCTGAATGGGTCGAAGCTTTGACCATTGTTTACTGGGTCAGACTCATTAAGTAATGGTCTTAAGTACTCAGCTGCATTAATAACTAAGAGTCCATCTGGTTGAGGAGGTTGCTTAATCGTAGTGGTTGAGAAATCAATATTATTGTAAGTTGTTACGATGTCAACTTTATATTTGAAACCAATTTGAGTAGCATTGTTACTATTAGCAACTATAAAAATATTATTATAGGCACCAACATAAGGGTCCCATAACATATTATTAGGCTGCTGTACTATGTTTAAAGCCATGTGTTTTAGATATTGTTAAGTCTTGATTGTATTATTTCGTCCAGTCTGTTAGCTATCTGCTCTGACATCTGGTCAACGTTAAAGAAAGCTCTAGCTCTTAAACCAGTCTTTCTAATACCGAATTGGTAATTAGGTTCAGCTAAAGGTCTAGGGCTTACGCCTTGCGGTACTGAGACTCCTAAAGAATCACTTGTACCACTAACACCAAAGTTTTGAAACATACCATAATAAAGCATTTCAATCTTTAAGAGGTTGTCCTGCACTATGGCCTGCATTGAGCCTTTCAGCGCTCCAGTATCTGTAGGACTCAGAGCCTTCAATTGAGCCACTAACTCACCACCTATAATTAGTAGGTCAGCATCCAATTGGTTAGGCAGTTCCTCACCAAATTGTTGTAGAGCTTGTTGAAATTGTTCTGTTGTCATTAGTCAGCTACAGGGTATGGTACCACACATTTGTTTAAGCCACCTGGTACAACGATTGAAAGTTTAAGAGTAGCTCCTGCTACCCAGTCATCAAATCTTTCTTTAAATGGTGTTATAGCACCAGTAGCCTTGATATCCCAACCTTGATACTCAGAGAATACCATCTGAGCTAATAGGTCCTTTAAGTAAAGAATCGAGTCTGACTGAATCTTTAAGTAGTTAGGAATACCATCTAACTCTAACTCTTTAATTGGTAATAGGTCTAGTGCAATCATATCAAAGTTATAGGTATCTGCATTGCCTCCTGTTTGATGCTGTCCTGGCACTAAGAAGATATAAGGATAGTCAACCGCTTGAGAGATATAAGCATCCTTCTTTTCAGTTGCAGTCTGGTTAACTCTAATATCTGATAGGGCTCCATAACCAAACTGAGCCAATTGCGGGTGGTTGTCTACCAACTCCTTAATTTTACTAACTACTTCTAAGTATGTCATACTTTCATTTTGTTTTTAAGCTTCTGCATCTCTGCCTTCTGCTTCATGTTATCATCTTTTCTCCAGGCCATAAAGTTAAGTGCAGCTCTAAAAGGCATATCACTTATCTGGTCTATCTTTAATGGGTCTTGTCCACTGAGTCCTACGAGTACATCATACCAGATTCTTCTCGAATCATTAGGTCTCTCCTCTTCTTGCTCCTCTATAGTTTCTCTGTCCTCATCGTCAAACTCACCAAAGAGGCCTGAATAAGCCCTGAATTGGTTACGTCTCCAGCTTGAGATAGTTTTAACTGCTTCTAGTGCTGCAGGCATTGGAGTCTGTAAGCCACCATCGGCAAATCTCTCTAGTATCTTATGTATTGTTTTTTGTACACCATCCTGATACCAAATATCCAGGTCTATCCAATCACCAAAAGACATGTCATCCAGTCTCTTAACTTGTAAAGATTGGGCTTCACCCCATTCCATGTTATGAGAGATTAGGATGATTGCTAGTTCTAATGCATCTCTACTAGCACCTTTAAGTTCCCATTCTGGTATACCTAAAGCCACTGAGATTATCTTAGGCCAAAACTCTTCCTGTTTAGGGTCGAACCTTGAAATCTTTTGCCATTGTCCGACTGTTAAGATACCAAGCTCAAACTCTTTCTCGTTAATGATTACTTTTATCATCTAATATTAAATATAAATGGTTTAGATTATGAACTATAACTTTACCGAGCCAGTGTAGTACTTGCCATGGTTTTGCTTTGTCTTTCTGCACTCATTAGCTATGGCTAGAGACATCACTGTATCGTCATTCATACCTGGTGGGTGTCCATACTTTACTGTTCTTGAGGCCGGAGAGTAATTAAACTCAAAGATACTTAGTTCAAATAATAGTGTTGGAAACAAGGTGCTAGAAGGAACCTTGATAATATCTGTGTTAAAGTCTACTATTAACTGCTCAATGATATTCTGTTTGTTCCTACCTGTAAAGAAGGCTTCGGTCTTCGGCCACTGCTTCTTTATCTGCTCGAAGATTACGTCTCCTATGGAGTTAGATTCTACTAAGACTTGAGCATTCCACTTCTTAACTCTTAATAGTATCTCTTGTACCATGTAACTCCAGTCTTTCTGGTTATCTCTATAGATGTCTACTATCTGGCCCTTTGAGTCTATGAAGGTTGCAACAGTCCAGTCATTGGCTCGGCCTAAATCGACACCGCAATACACTTGACCTATTGGTGCAGGCCACTTATGGAATCCTTCTGGTAGCTTCGTAAACACTGTGCTACCTGAGTCTGTAAAGATACCTTCATACTCTGCTGCGAAGATATGTTCAGGTAAAGTTCTTTTAGCCTCTTCTATCTCTGCTTGGTTAATGAATGGGTTCTGTGTATAGTGCATTCTACCTGACTTGTATTCTGTAAAGTCTGTAGACTGACCCATATCAAATAGGTCTTTAAACCAGTTCTTGCCTCTAGGTGTAGAGATGAATAGGACTTGCTTACCTTTAACTAAGAGTAATGGTTTCAATACGGCTTTCCATACAGTCTCTTGGATATAAGCTGCCTCATCGACAATCATGTGGGTTGCTGTAGCACCACGAATATTATCAGGTCTTTCAGCTGACTTAAAGATTACCTTGCTACCGTTTACAAAGGTCAATTGAAAGTCTGAACGGTTAATGGACTTAATAGCATTAGAGCCCTGTAAACCCTCGTATAATTCTTCAAGTGGTCGCTTAGCCTGACCAAAGGTAGGTGCAATCCAATAGATTTGGGAGTTAGGCCAGTTAAGAGCCCAGTAAAGCACTATCTGTTGTGCTAGGAATGATTTACCTACCTGTCTTGGCGCTACACATGTTACATACTTGGCCTTACTCTTAATCAACTCTACTATCCCCTCCTGTCCTTCGTGTAGTGGAGCTCCTAAGATTCTCATACCTCTTCTATGTTAAAGTCTGTTGGCTCTATATCTTCTTTCTTGCCAAACTTAAATTCCAGGTTTAACGCTTCACCGTCTGCACCTGTAATAGCAGTTTGATTTAACTTAGGTACAAATCTCTCCGATATCTTGATGATTAGTTCTACTGCACCTTTAGGGTCTTCAACTGCTATTCTTTGGATGTAAGCCTCTAATTCGTCCATCTGCCCTTCTAATAGAGCAGCAAAGGCCTCCCTGATTCTCACTGTTATTTTATTTGCAACCCCTTTAGGTCTGCCTGGTCCTGCGCCGTATTCTGAGATGTTATCCTTCATTTTCTGTGCTAGTTTCTTTCTTTACCTTAGGTTTCTTATTTAAGAACTTAAGATAGGTTTCGATTGCATTAGTAGTGACTCTTGTTTCTGTTGGTGTCTCTGAGACTTTCCACTTGCCCTTTGAGTCTTGGCTGATGTAGTATTCTGTCATATTATTAAATATAAGTTTGTTTAACTTTGTAATTTTACATTTGTTACCGGTTACATTTGTAAATTGTCTAAGACCCATTGTCTGGCCTCTTGAACCGCTTGAGATATAGAGGTCCTTGGAATCCCTATCTGTCTTGCAAGCTTTGAGTAGTTTGGAGTCTCTATATACAACTTTAACAGTTTAACCCGGTACCATAAGGCTGGGTCTCTGGATTCTAGACCTTGTTCAATAAGTCCTTCTATCTGCTGTATCATTGCTTCTAACTCCTCAGCATCTACGGTCACATCTGGAGTGTCGAAATCTTGCAGACTATTGAATCTATTCTTCTCACGATGAAGTGTATGGTAGGCACTTGTGGCACTTCTGTACGAATTCATCATGGTTCTGATTATAAACCACATGGCTCCACCGTCCTGCACTAAGCTGTCTCGTTTTGGATGTGTTAAGAACACCTCTAAGGAATAGGAGAGTACGTCTTCCCATTCCTTAGATTTGGTAATATTCTTAGCCGCTTGCTGGAGTTTAGGCCAGTTTTGATTAATCCATTGATTGAGCATCAGTAGCTTCATATTGTTCGTAATAGCCTCTGAGTCTTTCAAAGACTGAGCGAACACAAGAGCCGCAAGCTATATTGGTCTTATTGTCTTTAGCTATTCTATTATAGATTCTAAAGAATTCTTTCTTGTCTTCTATTGGAACTGTTACGTTGCCGTATAGTTTTAGGCGATTCTCTTTAAAGTATAAGTATTCTGTCTCGTTCATATTATAGTAAGGTTGATTTATAATAATATTTAGTATCTGGGTTCTCCCTGTTATGTCGGTTTCTCATGTGGAGCATTGCTTCTTCAAAACTTTTATGACATGATTGTGTATACCAAGTAGCATCTTTGAAGAATAGACGTTCAAACCAATTGGTTTCGATATATCTTTTCTCTATTGTATACGTTTTGTGTTTAACTGGAACTTCGTGTAGATATACCTGTTCTTCCCATTCTTGTATCTTAATTCTGTAATTGTCTTCTGTATTCATCTAGTTACTGATTTAATTTTCTATCTACTAGTTCTGCGGTGAAACTGACAACTGAACCTGCCCAGACTGTGTCTAAGAAACCATGGTCTGTCGCTGCAGCGTAGTAAATTCCTATCCAGAAGCCTGCACAAAGGCAGCATCTGAAGGGTTCATCGGGTAACTTCTGTGTTAACCATTTGTATGGAGTTGAATTCAATACTACTGCGACTGTTAGGGCCATCAGAAGTGATTCTATAATTATTTCTTGCATCTTATAACTTGTTTTTTTGTTTCTAATTGGTGGTGGTAAATATGCGGAATAGTATTTAAATAACTACGTGCAGGTTGTACCGGTTTCTTTCTAACATAATGTCTTTTTGGTTTCATATCAGGATGCTTCTGTTTGCGTGCAGCTTGGGCCTTAGCACATCTGCCTTCAGTAGCTGGATATATGTTTTCATGAATCACCACAAATTCACTACCATTTTCATTAACTCTAATATCCGCTAATCTACCTAATAAGTAACTAAAGACCATAATTGATTTTAATTCTTTTAATTCTATCTTAATAGCTTCACCATTCTCGCAACTAGCAGGTCTTTTAATCTGTAGTGATGGGTTAAACCTGTATGTTTCTATATAGTCTAAACCTTTTGCTACTTGAATAACTCCTTGGTCTGCTAAACGATGTAAGTGATTAATGCTATATAGCACAGGTTTATCCCAAATAATACACTTAACGTCATCTGACTCCATCTCTAAAAAGGTTTTAGCGCCATACATCTTGGCAAATATTGCAGTAACTGCTACAAATATCAAGTCTCCTTCTGTTGGTTTGTATTCTTTCAACCAACCTTCTAATGCTTTTGGTATGTAAATTGTCATATTTTTTTATAGTTGCTCGTAACGTTTTCTAAATTTAACCTCTATTTCATTATTCTTATCGATCTTTACTGTCTTATGAATCATCTTCCATAGCTTAACTAGATTATCGATGGCCCTGAAATCATCTGAATTCCAATCATTTGCATAAGCATTTACCCATTGGATAAAATCAGTTAGGGATTCGTTACATGTAAAACCATCAACTTCATACTCAGTATAGGTTTCTAGTCTGTCTATCTGGTAAAGACCATCTTCATCCAGTTCTTGGGTATAGGTTATCAAACCGTCAATCCATTCTCGAAATATCTTTATTTCTCTCATTTGCCTTTAATTGATTCTAGGTAATGTCTACGGTTTTCGGAATCAGTAGCCCATTCAAGGTTTGAGATTCTGTTATCTCTCTTGTCACCATTAATGTGGTTAACTGTTCTCTTGTCTTCTGGATTAGGAATAAAGGCTAGAGCAATAACTCTATGGCAATACTCACCTGTAGGTAGACATGGGTAATTAAAGCCATCTCTGTTCCTGCCTCCTTTAAAATAGATATTGACCTTTTCTTCACGCTTAAGCTCTCCTTCATAAGTCCAATAAGTACGTTTAAAGTTACCTTCATCCGATACCATCCATCTACAATACCCTAGATTAAGTATTCCACCTATACCGCCTTTACGGGTAGGTCTTGTCCAGTTTGTTTGTTTAAATTCTTTCCAATTTTCCATGTTATTTCTTGTTTTATTTATTTAGTTTTATTTTAAGGTTTTCATGAAGAGTTCTATATCTTCATTGCTGGGTGAAGTGGACCTTTGTTCCACTTCCACCCTAAAACTATTCTTATTAATAGTTTTAGGAGTATTATTCTGTAACTCTAAGTTACACTTGCTGGTACTCTCAGTTACAGCAGAAGCTGTTTGCTGTAACTCTAAGTTACACTTGTATTGGTTAATAACTTCAAATAATTTACTAACATTAACGCTATATTCATATTGACCTTTAGCATGTTTCTTACCTTCAATTAGTATACCATCTTTGATAAGCTTTATAAACTTACGGCTTATTGTTGCCCTACAACATCCATATTCTTCTGCAATTCTTCCCTTTGATTCATAGAATTTCTTATTTTGTCTTGTCCAAGATTGAACACTTGATATAATTATAATTTCATAAATATCAAAGCCAACTCCTAATAATGAATCTGGTACTGCAGTAAATTCTCCAGGTATTGAATTACCTTTTTTAGTATTGCTCATATTTTGATCTATTTTCATTAAAGAATTCAAATCCATCTTCGTACAATGAATCGTCTTCTTGTTTCTTAACTAAGATAATTTTATAATCTTCTATTAAACCCGTATTCATTAGCATTGCAAGTTCTAAATTCTCAGGCAAATATTGAGTTTGCTCTTTCATTATAGTACCACCTTTAATTGGATTTTCAGAATAATAGAATCCAACTAATTCAACTTTTCTACTTTTCATCTTTTTATCTAAGAAATTCATATTAGTTTATTTTTGTAGTTATATGATACTTGTCTATCTTCTGAATGGCACCCTTTAAGCTTAAACCGTTAACTAGGTAGTTGATATTTCTCCAACTAAGTCCGGTGCATTGCATTAAGAAGTGAGTGTGAATAGATTTACCCTCTAAGAACCTTGCGTAGGTTTGATTTAGGATAATCTTTTGCTCGAGAGTTAGGTCTGTGCGCTCATTGACTTTCAACGAGTAAACCAAGTAGGTTGGTAATTGAGTTTGTGTTGTCATTTTATTAAGATTTGTTTAGTTATTATAATCTATATATTCGTTAAGTTTCAGAAAAATGTCAAAAACCTAAAAAATATTCAGATATTATTAAAATAAGAAAGCCAGGGACTAGAAGTCTCTGGCTTTGCTGTCGTTATAGGGAACAATGCTAGATTAAGCATTCATGAAACTGAAAACCTATAACTATAAAATAAACAAAAAAAATAATAAAACAATTGTTGGCACAAACTGTTCTTATCTTATATATTGGATTTTATTTTTGTTTTATGCAATCGTTACGGAATCTATCCAAACATATTGTCCTGCCCAGTTTTCCGGAACTATATTAAAGATAACATAACTATCAACTAATCTAGCAGCTAATGCAGCATCTATTGTGTATGTTACTGTTGTCCAGTTAGTAGTTACTGATTTTGCTTGAACATAAAGACCAGTATACGTTAATGTAGTATTAAGTTTACCATTAGGCATTATAGAAAAGTTAACAGTACCTGCAGCTGAAGCTTTAAATCTAATAGAAATAGTTTTTGCAGTAGAACTTGAGATATAAAAATCTTTAATAGGTACAAAACTAGAAGGATATGCAGCTTTATTTACCCTAAGAGAATTTGTTCCTGTTTCATATACCGTAGGGTCAGCGTATATAATACCGCCTGCACCATAATATTGTTTTTCACCTTCAATATCTATAATAGGTTGAAATGAATTATGGAAGTGATAATTCTGAATACCTGCAGTAGCTTGAATACCTAAAGTATCTACGTTTATAGTTGGTGCTATAATCTGTACCTGCGCAATTGCAGCTTGTCTTAACCATATTGGTCTTTTACCAGCTCCACCAAAATTACCTTGATTTACTATATTTCTAACAATAGCCCAACCATCTTGATTTCTGAATAAAGTAAATGCTTGGTCAGCAGATGCAAGTTGACTCCAAGCTATATAAAGATTATTAATATCAAATGACATTCTATCTAAAATACCCGTAAGGTTAACACTGGTAGTAGCCGCTTTAGCATATAGATTATTAATAGTAAATTGAAAGAACTCATTACTACCAATAATAATTTGAGCAGCGACATACATATTTTCAATATTAAATGTAGTGCCTGATGGCATTGAAGTACCAAATGAACTAAAAGCAGTATGGTTTAAATAAAAATTAGCACCAGTTGGAGCAGCTTCTGGTATACTTACTTGAAAAGTTCCACCAGTAGTATACATGTTACCGTATTTTATAGTATTAGCTCCAGTACTTCCAGTTAAACCACTTAGACCTGTAACGTTTGCAAATAATAAGTTATTAACTGTCATGCCAAACATAAAATTGTTTGTACATCTTAAAGCAGTTCCAGATAAACCAGAACCTGTATATGAAAATGCTGTTATACCATCCTGTGCTGTAAAGTTATTAGTCCATCCAGCTTGTATGCTTATACCTGTTTTATTTAAAGTTATTAAGTCATCTTGGTTAACGTTTGCAGTTGCTGTAGAATAATGAACATTTGTTAATTTTTCAATTCCACCTACCGGAGCTCCTGGACTAGATAACCACCATCCAGTATTAACAGTCATTGTAGTTGCTGTAATAGTTTGAACTTTGAAAAAAACTTTTCTTGAACCCCATACTGGGTCATTAACTGTAAATATCGTACCTACTGGCATAGTAGCAGTCATATCTACAGATGTCGATAATGTATTAGAACCTAATGAGCTAGGGTTTAAAATTCCTGTTACTGCAGTAAAATCTGAACCAGCAACGTTAATTGTATCGTTATTAGCAGCAACCGTCACTGCTTTGTTAATTGTTTTATAAGGAGTTGCTATAGTACCGTTACCAGTAGTGTCATTTCCATTAATATTATCGGTATACCAAGTAGCCATATTATGTTAAAATGTTGTTTAAATTTTGTATACAGTTATTTAATGTACCATCATATCCGATAAAAATAACTAAATCTGATATTTTAATTGCAGTTCTAAAGATGCCACTGTCTTCCACTATAATCCAAGAGTATCTTAAATCAGCAGAAGTAATTTCGTATGCTATATTCATTATTTAAATTTTGTATTTATTCCAGATGTAATATAGGAATTAGTGCCAGCACTATCTGAAGATAAAACTGTATTTATACCTGATGTTAACCATCTAGTAATTGAAACAATACCTCTTTGCCAAACAAGTGCAGTACCTCTATAAACAAAGTTAATATCGACTGCACCTCTTTTAAGGTCTGTTATACTATTTATATTTCTAATTATACTCATTATTCTATGAAATATATTGTTGATGCATCATAAGTACCTAATGCAGTGTATTGAGCTTGTGTTCCTGACCAAACAAATGCAATAGTTGTAGGACCTGAGCTCGTAATGCTGCCAACTGGTGTAGTACCAGAAGTACCTGAAGTACCTGAAGTTCCTATAGCTCCATCAACACCAGAAGTTCCTGCTGTGCCGCTTGTACCTGATGAGCCATTAATTCCATCAACACCACTAGTTCCATTCACGCCAGAAGTACCTGATGTACCAGCAATACCGACAGTACCAGAAGTGCCAGAAGTACCATCAATACCAGAAGTGCCAGAAGTACCGCTGGTGCCGCTTATACCTGAAGTACCACTTGTTCCATCAACACCACTAGTTCCATTCACACCGTTTAAACCAGATGTTCCAGATGAACCGCTAATACCTGAAGTTCCTGAAGAACCAGAAGTACCGCTAATTGCTGTTTCTCCAATTGCAACCGCTAACCATGATATCCAAATGTCAGCGCTTAAAGTACTTGTAACTATTTTAAAGCCTGTATTTAACTTATCACCAACAACAGGATTCCAAGCATCTGTAGATAATGGGTCTGTGTCTAATGCACCAAAAGTAACTGTATATTGGTCATCGTTAAAGTTACCAACAAAGTTAACTTGATACTCATAAACACCAGAACCTGGAGAAGTTTCAGTAAATGCTGTAAAAGGAACTTCACCAGCTTTACTAGATAATCCAATTGCGTTTAAACCACTAGTACCTGAAGTACCATTAGCACCATTTGCACCTGAAGTACCAGAAGTACCAGAAGTACCTGCACTACCAGTTTGTCCACTAGAACCGTTAATACCTGAAGTACCAGATGTGCCTCCTGTGCCGCTTACGCCTGATGTACCACTTGTTCCATTAACTCCGCTAGTTCCATTCACACCGTTTACACCAGAAGTTCCAGAAGAACCATTAACACCAGAAGTTCCAGAAGAACCACTTGTTCCAGCGCTACCAGAAATACCAGATGTTCCACTAGAGCCATTGATACCGTCAGTACCAGAAGTACCACTCGTTCCTGAACTACCTGCATAAATAATACATCCTGAAGTTCCGGAAGTACCACTTGTTCCATTATTAAAAGGTATTGCCATTTAATCTAAATTTATATTTTTAATCTCTTTAAGTCTAACAACAGCATCGATTATAGCCTCTGTGCCAATATAAGCAGTTGATACTACAATCCAGTTATCGCCAGTAATATTACCAGTAAACAAGGCTACTACAGAAACTATAAAAACTAAGAGTTTTCTGCTGATTAACTTGTTTACAATTGTATCAAGTATTCCTTTCTTCATTTTACAAATGTTAATTAGTACTCTGACCGTTCAACTCCTTATAAATCTTGATTGCTGTGTATAAAAATACTGCAAGACCAACTGCTATCTTTACTAATAGGTCCATATCCGTTAGATTAAGTGTAAATGCGGCTGCATTCCAACCTAATACTGAGTCATCTATTAATTTTTTTAACATTGTTTGCGTAAGTATATTTTTAATTTTGCAATATTCTGAGTTGTACTATGGGTTACTTGTTTCTTAATCGACTGGTTGTTGTGTGCAGAAGCAGTCATCGCAGTCGGTTTGTTGATCTTCATAAATAGTTCTTCTTTTTGGTATGTGAATTCCTGAGAAATATGCACTTGTCTTTGAAGGTTGAATACCATAAATACCAGGTACATTATACTGTTCAAATAAAGTAGGATGTTGTATTAGATATTGTCTTAAATTTTTATCGTAGAATTCTGCTGTATCTAAGATAGTTTGACGTAACCATTTAACCTCTTCTAAGGTTGCGTTCTGTGCAGTCTCAGAAGTTGGTGATTGAATGCTACCGTTAGTTAACTTATACTTTAAGCTAGGAATAGCCATATAAAGAGCATAGTTAAGTAACATTTGCGCAATATAGTCATTTAACAAGGCTTTTTCAGTCACTGTTAAATTATCAGCCGCTACACCATCTTTAAGACGATTAAAGAATAGAGTACCTATAGATTTCTGTAAATATAGGTCCTGTGCTTGAATTATAAATGGAACTAAATCATCTACCTGCACATTATCATCCAATGCAGACCAAGATTTAATTTTATTTTCCGATATTAAGAGTACGTTTGCCATCTTATGCTTGTGGTGTAATTGTTGTTTGTGTGCTATCTTCTACTAAGATTTCAGCTTGCTCAACCTCTAAATTTACTGTATAACCCATTAATCTAAATGGTTTTTGTAAAGACTTAAGTAAAACTTGTTGCTTTGGTACGATAACTGTACCTAAATAGTGAGAGTAAGCCATCTTTATTTCATCAGTGTTACTTCCTAAACCACCACCATCTCTAATACCTAATAGTAAAGGTGAGGTAATACGGTGACCAGTTAAGATTCTTGAGCTGATTCGTTGCTCTAAAGTAGTATAATACGTATCATTAGCCGCTTGAATTGGCGTAAAAATTGGTTCAGTACCTGGTTCTGAGAACGTAATCCAGAAACGGCCGGCGTTATCTTGTCCAGCAAACGTATCTTTAATGTCTTTATAGATTTGTTGTCTTTCATCTTCAGTCGGTTCACCGTTACGGAATTGAATTGCCATTGAAGGCGCTAATCCATTAGAAATGTTAGAGTTATGAAAACGTGAAATTCTGATATCTAATTCAATATCATTAAGAGCTCCTGAATAGGTAGGAAGTGGGTAATATTCATCACCTGGAGTATAATCCTTGAAATATAGGATTTGAGAAGCATTCTCCTTCTTATTATCTGTAGGGTCGAATGCTCTATAAGGTGTTGGTATAATCTTACGAGTGTTAGACCAATCAGTTGAGTAGTAGTAATAATCCACAGTATCTGTATCTGGGTTCATCTTGCCACTTCTGATGCGATCAAATGGTAAGTGGTATAGTTCTACTATCTTATCAGCACCTTTATTCCAGATGCAATTTAAAGCATATCCACCGTGTATTGCAAAGTCTGTAGCAACTTTATCATATACCTCGTTAAAGGTCTCTTGCTGCGCATTAACTACTGTATCTCCATACACTTTAATACCTCTACCCGTTAAACCTGCTATAATAGACTCTAATGCAGTTTTATGCATTGCAGAGTTATTGTACATGTCGATAAGTTTGTCAGGGAATTTATTATCAGCACCAAATAGAACCCAGTCTTTAGTCTTAGACTCAATGATTTGAGGTAGATTGAAAGCTTCGAATGCGTAGCCTTTAACGTTATACTTTTTCTTTTCCATATTAATTGTTATTGTAAGTAGACGATAGACTCCATAGAATCATTGTCTGAAATATATCTGACAGCCTCATCCGGACTTACAGCATTTACTATTTTTAAGATACCTTGGTCTACGATACCGGATGAACCTTGTAATTCGTAATAAAAGATACCATTGGCTTCTATGTTTTCATACCAAAAAGCATCAAACTGAAGAACAAATCTGCTATATCTATCATTTGTTTCTTCTAACTCCGCTAGAACACCATAATCTGAACCTTGTGGCCATAATTGATTGGTTAGCTTAGAGTAAATCATAAGAGAAAAGACCTCGCCAACATAACCAGCATTACCTGTATTAGAATAAAAGTGTCCACAAGGACCTGTTACGTTTATAAACATATTAAATGTATATTGCTATTATTACTAAATATAAAAAAAGGTAAAGTTGTCTAAACAAAAAAAGGAGACCATATAGGCCTCCTTTTTTACTGTAATAAGAAATTAAATTACTCACCAACTAAAGCTGGAGCAACCTCATAAGATGGAGCTACTTCATAACCAGTGAAGGTTAAGTTATAACCATTAAGGTCGCCATACGCTACACCAGTAGCACCAGTACCTGCAGATAATTCTGCACCTCTAGTGATACCTACTGACCAGAATTTACCATTGTTGTCTTTAACAACAACTAATAAGTCTGTAGCAGAAGCTAATAATTTAATAACGTCTCTTTTAGCGCTTTCTAACTTTCTGAAAACAACGTTAACATCTTGCTGGAAGAATACTGTACCGTTCTCTGAAGAAGCAGTCATAGTCTCTGTGAAAGAAGATGTTTGTTTGTTTACAGCAAACTTAAAGAAACTCGCAGAAGAGACAGGTGTACCATCGTAAGAAATAGCAGTTACTTGTCCTGCTGTTTCTGTAATTGTTGCTGGTTGTGCTACAACTGAAGCGATATAGATGTATTCAATACCACCTTGATTATCTCTGCAATCGATTGCACTAATACCGGCTGTTAATTCACATGCCATATTCGTATAGATTTATTTTTAAGTTTGAAAATTATGCTAAACCGTTAGTAGCGAATTGATCAACATTGATCGCTAAGATACCCTCACGGAACTTAATTTTAATCTTTGTTACGTCATTTGATTGATCGTAGAAGATGTTGAAAGTAGAAGCATCTGACTCTAAACCTGTACCGAAGATCATATCTGATTTCTTACCAACGAATACGTAGTTCGAACCTTTTAAACCAGAAGATTTGATAACCTTTACTGAAGTACCAGGTAAGATTAATTCTTCTGTGTTTTCAGATGGAACGAAGTGGTATAAGTTAGATTGAACTAAAGCTCTTGATAAAGTTCTGAAGTTTGCTGGAGAAACCATCATTACTAAATCTTCAGCGTCAGCTGATTCATCACCTACTGCATCAACTAAGTCTAAAGCTTGGTCAATTGCGTTTGATAAAGTCCAAGCAGCAGCGCCTGCAGGTACGTTAGCACCGTTAGCAGCTGTAATTTGATCTTTTAAACCTAATGCAACACCGTCACCGTTGATAACGAAGTCAGAGATAGAAGCTTGTACTTTCTTAGTGTATAAGTCAGCTAAAGCAGCTTGTAATTCATTTGGAATCTCTTCTGAACCATAAGCAGAAGCATTCATTTTCATTGATTGGTAGATAGAACGTAAGTCTTCAGCACAAATCTGTGTCTTGAATTCTTTGTCCTTGATAACGATATCAAAAGGAGTTAAAGAAACTTGTCCTTCTGAATTCCATCCACAAGTTAAATCGCCAGCAATGAAGTCTGCGTCTAATTGTGTTACTTGTACAGTACCTGCAGATAAACCAGTTCTTACTGAAATGTTATCTAACTCTTTTGTGTTTAATACTGCCTTTGATACTAGCTCATAGCTTAACTCGTCCGTGAAGGGAGTTAGAGCCGTTAAGTCAAATCCGTATGCCATAATAATAGGGGTTTTGTTTTTAAATTATTTGTTTTTTCTACGAAGAGAAGATAAGTACTCAACACGAGCATTAACTTTAGCCGCTTCGTTTAATTTTTGCTCTGATAAGTTAATTTTAACTTTACCAGCAGCTGGTTCTTCTTTTAATGCTGAGAATTCACCTCTAACGGTTGCTAATTCAGCTTTTAAAGATTCAACTTGTGCAATGAAAGGTTTGATTACGTTAGCGATATCTTCTAGAGATAAAGCAACTTCAGCAGCCTCAACTGGTACTTCTACTTCAACTTCAACTTCTGCTTCAGGAGCTTTCTCTTCAACAGCAAGGATAACACCAGCTTCGTCAACTGTGATAATCTTTCCGTCTTCAGTTTCGTGCATTCCAGCAGGAGCAGGTACATCACCTTCAGGAGTTACTACAAATAGAGTAGCACCTACAGCGATTTCACCTTCAGTTTTTACAGTAGTACCGTCAACTAAGACAGCTTCAGCTAACTCAACTTCTTGAGCTAGACCTAACATTACAGATAATTTGTGATATGCAGTTTTTGCAGTCATAATTTTGTAAATGTTTTTAAATTGTACAATTTAGTTGCGTTTGATTACAACTATACTAAGAAATATATTTATCCGCTTTTTTGACAAAAGTCTGAGTGGATAGCTTATTTATAATCATTATAAATTATGAAAAAAATGTAATATTATTTTTATTTGTCGTAAACTTTTATTATATTTACTTTATAATAATTAAATAATAACTTAAACAAAAAAACAAAATGAAAACTTTAATTAACTCAATTATTCGTGGATTTGGTGGTCAAATTGGTCGTAACGCAGCAAATGATATGCGTAGAGGTACTGCAACCTCAGCTCGTACTTCTCAATGGATTATAGCTGGCTTGCTTTTATTAGTTGTAGTATTAGGAATCACTGCAGTGAATGTATCTTATTATAATTCACATCCTCAAAGTACTTCAACTCAATCTGATAGCACTACTGTTAAAAAGGAATATTACAAAGGGCATGAAGTGTTTACTGGTAAGCGTGGAGGCAAGTATTATTATAGCAAATCTGGTAAAAAGCGATATATCTAATATTTTAAACTAAAAAAGGAGCTTAGAGCTCCTTTTCTTTTTTATTCATTATACCATTTCTCAATGAAATCTCCTGCTATTGAGAATCCTCTGAGTTCTCCTTGTTTGATTCTGCTCCAGGTTTCTTCATCGTTAATCTTATAGCTAACCATCCATGTGCCAGCAGGTAAACTAAAGCCATATTGACTAGACTTATCAAATTTAGGGTCGTCAACAATCCAAGATTCAAGCATAGTATTAGACTCCACAACGTTATGATCGTGATTAACGTCAGTGTTGTTCTGATTGTTTTTCTTAAAGAATCTTTCTGAAATCTTTTTAATAGTTTCTTTTGTAAAGTATACATAAAACGGGTCACCATTCTCATCTTTTCTAATAATAAATTTGTTTGGAATCAATGCTGGACCAGTAACGATTCTTTGTTCTTCATCCTGCACTGAAAACTCAACCTTTTGCATGCCGTATTTGCCACGTGATGCCATAAAATCAGTTGGAGTGCCAGCATCTCCTCTTACAGGACCCTTGTTAATGTAAACCTGTTCTCCATCCGGATTAGTTATTACTTGTACTTCTGACCAGTAATGCTTACAATAGATACCGCCCTTTAAGTCAAATATCGAATAAGATTGACCTTGATGTCTAAATCCAGTATCAATGCTTTGACTCATTTGATTAATATCATCTCTTGTATAAAGCTTATTCATTCTTAGCATAGCTTTGCAGAAATTACGCTCAGCATTAGGACCAGCGTACTGATATTTAGTCTGAACTGAATGGCCTGCACCCGTGAGAATATCTAGACCTGCTAGACCCTTTAAGTAGTCTCCTAAAGTATCGAATTCAGTCTTAGTAAAATCTATCATGACAGCGTTAAGGCTCACTTCCTCACCTAACTCCTCAGCTATTTTAAGGATTGCTTCTTGCTCTGTCTCTGTTAATTGGTCATGACTGCACTCAGCTTTAAGTTCCTTGTTATCCCATTTAGAATAACAGATTGCTGCTGCCTGGTCTTGAGCATAGCCTTCTCCAATATAAGCTGGAATACAAACACCCATCCATTCCTCTTCAGTGCTTTCAGTTGTAATATCAATCAACTCTTCTGCTGAAAAAGCTTGAAAACCTACTTGAATAGCGGGTTTATCCACTAAACTTACTACATCAACACCAAACTCTTCTGAATCTAGACCTTCAAAGTCGATTACGAGTTCTACTATCTTTTTAATTTCTTTCATTTGATTATAATTTTGCTAATCGCTGTATTTTTTGTGTTGCCTCTTGACTTGAAGTCATTTCATCACTTACAACATAAGTTTTAAGTACCATGTTATTTAATCCTGTTTGTAAGTCTGTTAATTCTGAAACCATGCCACCATTAGCAAATTTAGGAGGTTTAGCAACTGAGTTTAATGCCATAGCCATCTGCGCAACTCCTGGTTGAGCCATCGCATACTTGTTAATGATTGCTTCTCCACCTTCGGCTTCAATTAAGGTTCCACCTTGTGAGTGTGCAGGTCCATTAATGATACCACCAGCCTCAAACTTAGGAGTTTCTACTGCATTGATAGAGTACACTTGTTTCATACCCTGTGCAATAATAAGACCCGCCATTATAGGTTTTAACCAAGTTGGAATCGTTTTATCAGAGATGACCTGTGAAGCTCCTAGATAGGTGTTAATTAATGCTTCAGCGGAACCAGCTACTTTACCAGCATCTGTTGACTCTCCTAAGAAGTTCTTAAGGTTACCTAAGGCCTGTGAAGTATACTTAAGGTCATTCTGTAACTTTTGCTCGTTAAGGTCTGATTGTAATTTAGCGTAGTATTCTCTAACTTGTTGTTTAGCCTCTTCGCTAGCCTTTAACTTATCTAATTCAGCTAATGCTTTCTCTTCTTCTTTAACTAATCTTTCCTCTTCTATTGCAAAAGCATTCTCTTCTTTGCTTAATTGAAATTCTTCCATCATAGCATCAATTGCCATCTGGTTATCAATAGCCTGTTGACCTCTAGTATAAGCAAACTGCTGTTGGATTGCTGCCATTGCTATTTCTCTCTCCTCTGCCGTTAACTTTTTCTCTTCAAATAGTTTATTAGCCTTCTCTATTTCAAGTCTTTCTTGTTCATCCGTAACAATCTGTAGGTCTTCATAGTTTCTAACAGCCATTTGAATTCTATATTGGGCTATAAAATCTACAGCGGCTTTAACTCTTTCAGCCTCTTTATCATTACGTTCTTTAATTTTAGCTTGATTCTCCTTAGTGATAGCATCATAAGCCTCTGACTCTTTCTTCCAAATAGCTACTTTAGCTGCTTGAATTTTTTGTCCATAGGACTTCTCTAATTGAAGTAACTGCTCGGCATTGGCTCCTTTGCTCTTAAAGTCTGCTCTAGCTCTCTCATATTCAGTTTGAAGTCTCTGTTCTGCAGCCTTAACCTCATCTTTGATTAGCTCGTTATGTAGGTCCTTAAGTTTATCATTAATTGCCTTTTGATTAGCAATCATTTTATCTCTTAGCTCCTTATTCTTAGCTAATTTCTCATCATTAATCTTCTTCTGCTCTTCTGCTCTCTTCTTTGCCTCTTCATTTGCCTTCTGTTGTACCTCATCTACTGAAAGAGTTGCCTCTTTAATCTTAGCACTTGAGATACCCATTGACTCTGCAGCCCATGCAAATCCTTCAGCTACTTTGCCTAATACAGTTGCAAAAGCATTGAATAAAGGTAAAGCTACTTTCTCAACTACGGCTAAGATAGGACCTAGGATACCTGAAAATGCTTGTGAAATCTTATTAAGCGTTGCTTGTCCTTCGGCAGTTGACTCTAATGACTTCTTCATTGCCATAAAAGCACCTACAATCGCAGTTACTACCAATAGGATAGGATTAGCTAAGAATACTTTAATCGTATCGTTAAATCCTTTAAAAGCTTGACCTGCTTGACCTGCAGCGCCTGGTAACTGTGTTAACTGGTCGTCTAACTGACCTCCTAATAAACGAGTCTTGTCTAACTCGTCATTTAAGTCATCTAATTCCTTTCTTGCCTTCTCAAATGCTAGCTTATCACCAGTTTCTGCTGCTGCTTGTAAAGCTACATTAGCCTCTTTGATTCTGGTTTGTAGTCTTTTAAAGCCTTCTTCAGTCTTCTTCTGCTCCTTCTGTTGATTTTGTGAAGCTTTAGTAGCATCTTCTTCAGCCTTCTCCTGGTCTTTAGTTACCTTTGTAAGACCTACAATTGCTTTGTTTAAATCATCAACGGACTTGATTTCTTGCTCAATGCCGTCAATCTTAAAACTTATATTTACTTCTGCCATTCGTGTGGTTCTTTGTTCTTAATATTAAATATAAATGAAGGGTTACTTGAACCCTTCATCTTAACAACTTCCTTGTTCTTGTCCTGTAACTAATCCATAGCCATAGAATGTACCTTGTTGTGCACAAATATATTCTGTTCCTCCTTCTTGAATGTAATTACCACCCATTGCAGTTCCATCACATGCTACATAGTCAAAGTAACTAAAATCAATGTCTGGATTCTGTACTAAGTAGTACTTACAGTTAGTTGGTGGCGGTGGAGGTGGTGTACACGTTCCATTTGCATTAGCATAGTTCTGACCATCAGTGTTAAAGTTAGCATCAGCAATAGCTTCAGCATCTGCTTGTGATACCGTTGACTCATATGTCTTAGAGAATGAAACAGTTGATGCGGCATAGTCAGTCGGGCAGTTATTTCTTGTAAATGAACCACTTCTGCTAGCATAATAAGTAACTGGAGGGTTATAATTACAAGTACCTACGGAGTTAGCATAAGCTTGACCGTCTGCTGCGAAATTAGCATCAGCTATAGCTTCAGCGTCTGCTTGACTGCTATATGAGATGTAAGTATTTGAAAAAGTTTCAACAGAACCAGTCTCAAAAGGATGACAGTTATTCTTTGTAAAGTCTCCTATTCTATATGCTGTATAAGTTGTAGGTGGTGTATACGTACAAGTTCCAATTGCATTAACAAAAGCTTGACCTTCTATGTTAAAGTTTGCATTCGCTATAGCATCTGCATCAGCTTGCGAGATATTAGAAGTATATGTCTTGGTATAGTTATGAGATGAACCAGTTTCATTCACACCACAATCATTCTTTGTAAACGAACCTGTTCTATATGCTGAATAGGTTAAAAGAGTACAAGTACCTACTGAGTTAGCATAAGCTTGACCGTCTGCTGCAAAGTTTGCATCTGCAATCGATTCAGCCTCAGCTTGACTAGTGTAAGACGTATAATCCTTATTAAAAGTAACTGTGCTAGGAGTATAATTAGTAGGACAGTTATTTCTTGTAAATGAACCTGAACGTGAAGCTGTATAAGCAGTTGAAGCAACACAATCACCATAAGTATTAGCGTAAGCTTGACCATCAGCGTTAAAGTTAGCATCAGCTATAGCTTCAGCATCTGCTTGCGATACAGTTGATGTATAAGACTTTGTAAATGAGACCGTAGTTCCATAATACGGTGGTGGTCCTTGAAAACCTGGTGTAGTGCTACAGTTATTTCTAGTAAACGAACCACTTCTATTAGCTGTATAAGTTGGAGGTGGTGTATAAGTACATGTACCATTTTCGTTTGCAAATGTTTGACCATCTCCAGCAAATTGCATGTCTGCAATAGAGTCAGCATCAGCTTGAGATACAGTGCTAATGTAAGTACGTGTAAATGTTACAGTTGAACCTGTTTCATTAACTCCACAGTTATTTCTAGTAAACGTACCGCTTCTGTATGCTGAATACGTTACAATTGGTGTAAGAGTACAAACACCATTAGCGTTAGCATAAGCTTGACCGTCTGCGCCAAAGTTAGCATCTCTAGCAGCATCTGCTGCCGCTTGTGAAACTGTAGAAGTATAAGTCTTACTAAATGTTACCGGTTCTGATGTATAACCACTACCGCAATTGTTTCTAGTAAAGCTTCCAGTGCCTACAGATTCATAAGTATTTACAGGTATTAGAGTACACGTACCGTTTGTGTTAGCATACGCTTGACCATCTAAAGGAAATGTAGCGTTAGCTATTTGCTCAGCGTTCTCTTGGCTAATATTAGAAGTATACGTCTTGCTAAATTCTACATTAGAACCAGCATAACCAGATTCACAATTATTCTTAATAAAAGTACCAGTTCTTTGAGCATTAAACTCTAAAAGACTTTGACTAATCTTAGGAATATAGTTTAATAACTTAATCAGGTCGACTTTAACCTGTGCATTCTCACCAATAGGCACATCATATATTTTCTGTACTCTCCAGTAAGCACCTTCAACAAAGATAACATCATTAAAGGTTAACTTGTAAAGGTCTGTTACTCCAAGATTAAAGTAAGCTGTTAACTTTCTTGCTTCAGGTGAGTAAAGAGACTCAATGTATTGAGACCAATAAACATCGTAAACCGAGCTGCCTAATTGGCCGTTAACATTAGGAATATTAACTCCGTAGTAAGCATCATCAATCTGCCAGTTAAGATTTAGGTCAGCTCCTTGTGGTGGCCAGTTCTCATGATATGAAACCATTGGAAACTTAGTGTAACCCTGTGATAAGCCACCATCAATATACCATGTATGTACAGCTGGGTCAATAGTTACTAAACCGTTATAGAATAAGAGTCTTGGCTCGACTTCAATTGGTGTATGCTTTACGTGACCATCTCTCATCTCATCTTTATGGAGTTGAGGTATTACCCAGTTAGATGTGTCTGGTTCTCCTTCTATTTGTCTGGTTGGAGTAGGTGCAAAGATACTTTCAATCTTGCGGTCACCTACAATCAGTTCATTCTGTGAATCAAACACATAACTTCCATAGATTTCACCATGATTAGTTTTCTGTAATTCGTTTAAAGCATCTTTACCATCAACATCTGTAAATGTATCTGTTGCCGATTGAGTATAGAATAATGGTTCAATCTGTAAGTCCTTGCTATAGATTATCTTATCGCTCCAGTCATACTGGTCTCCAGTGCCAATGTAATTAATCCATGGCTCAATGATAAACTTACTAGGTTCATCTACATCTGGTACCATTACTAAACGAAAACGAGATAGGATACTCTTAATAAAATCAATCTTCTTAACCTTACTAGATAAGAGTGTTCCTAGGTCAGTTCCACCTGGTGCTTGTGTACATGCAAAGCTTCCTGCAACGACTGAGGCGTACTGTAACGCTCCAGCTGTAATTACACTTACCTTAAGAGTTATAGTGTCGAAGGTGTTAAGCAAGAGCCCTGGTCCGTATGTTGTAAGAGATAAGGTCTTTTGCGTTGGTGCACTTGCATTAGCTTGAAAGAATGTAGAGCTTTGAACTCCTGTTGCAACACCATTCTTGTATAAAGCAATAGTAATGGTTACGTTAGTATTATTATTGGCTGCTAGAACCTCAAAGGTTGGATTAGCTGCAAACTTATAATAACCTGGACCTGATGGAGCCGTGAAGACTCCAGTATTAGCGTTATAAACATTATATTGGTCGTATACTTCATTAGCTAACACAATATTCTGTAACACATTAGGCGTTAGGAATTGAGTACCACCAGTTACCTCGAAAGTTGTACTTGCACCAACAAATATCTCTGTCGCTGCAACGTTACCAAAGGCTGAAGTATAGATGTGTCTAAATAGGTCTGAGTTTAAAAAGTCAGACTTATAAGTATATGGAGTCTCTGCGAATATCTTATCAAATACAACCTTAGCTCTAATCATTGGGTGAAACTGCCAAGGTGTCATTGGTGTTGAGTTCTGCGTAAATCTCTTTGAGCCAGTAGTTGAGATTCTACTCTCAATTGGACTACCACTTGAATCATAAGTATTACCAAAGTCAATTAGCGGATATAAGATATCTCCATTAAAAAGACCATAATCCAGTTGACCCTCAGGATAAGCTTGCCATGAGTTTTGAATATTTGTTACGTTATTAACGTGTAAGTATTCTTGAAAGTTTAAAGAGTTAAGGTAACCTTGACCTACTGCAGATGAGAAGTCTCTAACTGCGCCCATGAAAAGACATTCATAGTCAACTGATTGAATGCTCTTATCTACTATAACCTTTGTAAGTCTTAATTGACCCTCTTTAAAGAAGGTGTTATTAACAAATAGTTCAGCTTTAATCTTTTTAGTAACGTCAAAATCAACTCCATTAACATTGTACCATTCCTTAAAGAACAGGTCATTGTTTCTTGATTGTGGTAGTCTAAAGTTACGAGACCAGGCTGACTCAATATCTCCTGCT
>JACCDZ010481160.1_pt1 | contig 24615 bp, 34 predicted proteins | sample 7449551 | NCBI WGS metagenome assembly JACCDZ01 (sample SAMN15323452, study PRJNA562643) | freshwater metagenome | isolation source: river surface water | place: USA:Blue River Watershed | collected 2017-08-18 | reverse complement strand
GTCTCATTGCGGCCAAGCCGGAGCGCTCCGAGTTGTTGTCCTGCGTAGTAACTCAACGGACCGAAGATCCCCCCGACAAGCGCCGCCGACCGATTGCGCCCCGCCAACCAACGAAGAGACCCGTTCAACGTCGTCGCCAAGAGGCACCAGAGTGCGATCAACCAGGGCGGACACAGCCAGGGCGCGAAGGGGTTCTCGACAAATAGGAGGAGACCGGCGAAGCTGAGGACGCTGTCCAGCAGCGTTCCGAACAATCCAACCACGATGACGATTCGAGCGGTCGCGCGGGGATCGGCCGAGGAGCAGACATTCACACAGACCAGACAGGCGACCAGGAGGGGGCCCATCCATTGATAGGCCCAACCCGCGCCAAGGACAGCGATCCACCACCCGAGCTGAAAAACCACCGCATTGGCGATGGCGCCGTTCATCCTGCCAGGGAATCCTGCCGCCACCCGGATTTCGCGAACAGGAGGTGGGCCGTCGAAATCGACCGTTCGAGGAATCCGCCTTCGCAGTAGGACAAATAAAAATCCCACAGCCGCAGGAACTCGGAACGAAATCCGAGCCGCCCCACATGCTCGACATTCTTCCGCAGGTTGTCGCGCCATCCTCGCAAGGTCGGCGGGTAATGCGCGCCGATATCCTGTAGATGCAACAGGCTGAAGTCCGAGGCCTGCGCCATGGCCCGACACAAGGTATTCACCGAGGGAATGCAACTACCGGGGAAGATGAAGCGTTGGATAAAATCGACCGACCGTTTCGCCCGCTCATAGTACCGCTCATCGATGGTGATCGCCTGGAGCAGCATCAGCCCGTCTGGTTTCAGCAGGCGACTGCAGACATCGAAGAACGTGGGATAGTATTCATGGCCCACGGCCTCGATCATCTCCACCGAGACCAGCTTGTCGAACCGCAAGCCGAGCGCGGGCAAATCCCGATAATCGGTGAGCAGCACCCGCACACGATCGGACAGGCCGTCCTCACGCACCCGGCGCACCGCCAATTCGTACTGCGCACGGGAAATCGTGGTCGTGGTCACTCGACAACCGTAGGTCTTCGCGGCATGACAGGCCAGGCCGCCCCAGCCGGACCCGATTTCCACCAGATGGTCGTCTTCCGTCAGATGGAGCTTGCGGCAGATCAAATCGAGCTTGGCGCGTGAAGCCTCTTCCAGCGTGTTGTCGGGACGTTGGAAATAGGCGCAGGAGTACATCATGGTCCGGTCCAGCATCTGCGTAAAGAATTCGTTGCTCAGGTCGTAATGGGCCGCAATGTTTTGCCGGCTTCCCGTTTTGGTATTCCGCCGCAGCCGGTGCGCAACCTTGAGCAACGGTGCGGACAAGCGCGCCACCCCCCGCTCCATACCGTCCACGAGCGATCGATTCAACGCGAAAATCCGGACCAGCGCCGTGAGGTCGTCGCAATGCCAATCGCCACGGGCATAACTTTCTCCCGCACCCACCGTCCCGCTCCACGCGATGTCGAGATAACAGTCGGGCTCGAGAATAGTAATCGTCGCCTTGAGCGTTGAAACGGCGGCAGGCTCACCGAAGACCGTGCGGCGCGGGCCCTCCATCACCGTGATCGTTCCCTGGACGAGCCGGCGCAGACGGGCATAGACGATGCGTCTGGCAATCCGGACCAGCAAACCGGGAGAAGGATCAGACTCAGCGGCATGCGGTGGCCGCCGGTCTACGGCGGGTGAACAGTCGGCCGGCACGAGGTCATTCATCCGGATATCCTCCTTGCATCGACGGAATGCCTGGACCTGTCGGGATGGGGAATGACGGGACAACGTTTCAACCACAGGCGCAACGCCTGCCAATGGATCGCCGCAATCACCTGCGTCGTCATCAGCGGGTACCGCAGCAACACACGGGCCAGGGACCTACCGGTCATCTCCTCCCGGCGCAGGACCATCGTGGCATCGAAGAACCGTTCTCCACCGCGGAAATTCTCCATGTGCACGGAAAGAGCGGCACCGGGCGTGCCGAACCGCCAATCGTAGTCCACATCCATGCCCATGAACGGAGAGACGTGAAATTGCTTGCCGAAGCGATACCGGTGTCGACGACCGATCCCCTCATCCAGGGAAGCACCGAGCACATAACAATGCCGTTCGCCCCACGGTGTGTTCGTCACTTCAGCCACAACGGTCTCAACCAGCCGATCGGCGGGGTCGAAACAAAAATAAAAGCTCACCGGGTTGAAGCCGTACCCGAAGTACCGCAGGTGCGTGAGCAGCCGGATCGGACCGGCCGGCCGGCGACCGGTCTTCGATTCGACGAGATCACGCACATTCTGATCCAGAGGCTTCTCCGGATCGCCCAGATGGTCGCTCTGCCTGAACCAGGCCAGGTTGGGGGTCGCGGGAGACCAGAACCAGCGTTCATGGAAGAGGTCCGGTAATTCGGCCAGATCCAGATACATCATGAAGATCGAGTAGTGGAACGAATGGCGGACCGGCGCATCGCGTCGATGCCTGACCGTTCCTTCATACACACAGCTCTTCATGCATGCCCCGCCGTGAGCGCCTGACAGGCCGTCATGGCGCTCTTCACGCCGTCTTCATGGAAACCGAAGCCCCAGTAGGCCCCGCAATACCACGTCCGGCGACATCCGTTGATCTCCCCGTGCCGTTGCTGCGCGGCGATCGCTTCGGGGGAGAACACCGGATGGTGGTAGGTGATGCGCTTGAGGATCGTCGTCGGATCGATCGCCTCGGTGCGATTCAACGTCACACAGAAATCGTACGGCGCGCTCAGCCCCTGAAGCCGATTCATGTGATAGGTCACCAAGGCATGGTCCGGCGGGTTCGGCACCAGATGATAGTTCCAGGCCGCCCAGGCCAAGCGGCGTCTCGGTAGGAGCGATCGATCTATGTGCAACGCCGCTTCGTTCGGTTGATAACGGATCGCCCCGAGAATCTCCTTCTCCAGGGGAGACGGGTCCGCTAACAGCGCCAACGCCTGGTCGCTATGGCAGGCGAGAAGGACTCCGTCGAATGACTCGGTCCGGTGGATCCCGCGCGGGTCGCATCCCCGCACCTCGACACGGTCCGCGTAACGAGTGACCGATTCCACCGGAGACTGAAGCCGGATGCGGTCACGGAAGGGCCGCACCAGGCACTCGACATATTGCCGGGAGCCGCCGGTCACCACCCTCCAGGTCGGACGCGCATCGACCGACAACATGCCGTGGTTCTTGAAAAACTGAACGAGGTACCGCGCCGGAAACTCCTGCATTGTGGCGCGGCCGGCCGACCAGATGGCCCCCGCCATGGGAACGATGTACTGACGAATAAACGTCGGCGAGTAACGGTTCTGCTCCAGATACGCGCCCAGCGAAGGGCCGGGGCCCGGTTCATCCAGCAATTCCAGCGACTCCCGATTGAAGCGGAGAATGTCCCGGATCATGCGATAGAACGAGGGCCGCAGCAGATTGAGCCGCTGGGCGAAAAGGCTGTTCAACGTAGTGCCGTTGTACTCCAACCCGGTCTCCTCACACCGCACACTGAAGCTCATGTCGCTCGGCTGCGAGGCCACACCCAGGCGATCCAGCAGGGCCATAAAATTCGGGTAGGTCCAGTCGTTGAATACGATAAACCCGGTATCGATTGCATAGGTCGCCCCCTGCAGATTCACATCGACCGTGTTGGTATGGCCGCCAATGTGTGAGCCGGCCTCGAAGATGGTGAGGTCATGGTCGCGGTGCAGCACATGTGCCGCCGTCATTCCCGCAATGCCCGTTCCTACAATGGCAAGCTTCATGGCTGCTTCACCATCCTGGCGCAGAGGCCGATGTACCACCGGCTCGGGAGCAGGGTCAGGCACTTGAAGAGCAGGCTGAATCGCCTCGGGAAATGAATCTCCGGCTTCCGGGCCTCGATCCCGTCGACGATGCGTCGGGCCGCGTCACCGGCTTCGATCCTGAACGGCATCGGGAAATCGTTCCGGTCGGTCAACGGTGTCCGTACGAACCCCGGACACACGACCGACACGCTGATACCTTCGGGCGCGAGATCGACTTGCAGCGATTCGAAGAGGTTCTTGATCGCCGCCTTCGACGCCCCGTAGGCTTCGGAGCGAGGCAACCCGCGATAGGCCACCGTACTGCTCATCCCCACGAGCTGCGGCGCCGGTGACCGCCGCAACAGCGGGAGCGCCGCTTCAATCCCATAGACCATGCTCAGGAAGTTGGTGCGGATCGTCCGCTCGAACAGCGCACTGTCGAATGCCGCCACATCCACGTACTCACAGGTGCCGGCGTTGAGAACGGCAATGTCCAGGCCCCCTGCACGGCGATGCATGTCGTTCACCGCGCGCTGATTGGCGGCCCGGTCGGTCACATCGAAGGGAAGCGCCGTGACACGATCGCCTCCGCAGTCACGGACGAGCTCGTTGAGCGCCGATTCGTTCCGCGCCGAGGCAAAGACGGTGGCCCCGCGACGAACGAGTTCCAGCGTGACCGCCCGGCCGATACCGGTCGAGGCGCCGGTCACCCACACCCGTCGAGCATTGAGACTGGTTCGGCTCATGGGTCACACTCGGCCTTTGATCGTCCGGATGAGCATGCCGATCAGCGGGAGCTGCTCGTACACCATCGCACCGGCATCGAAGTAGTCGCGGTGGTAGAACACCTTGTCCCGAAAACGAATGAGCGTTGAACCGGGAACCGTCACCGCCGCGCCGGCATTGAGCCTCGGGTGATTCAGCTGCATGGTCCAGGTCAATACGGCACAATTGCCTTGCCGGACATCGTCCTCGAACCGGAATGAACAGGCCTCCACCTGCGCGTAGAGCGCAGCCAAATATTGGCGCAGGGCGGGGAGTCCGGCGATCCGGTGAAAGGGGTCTTGAAACTCGACGTCGTCGCTGTACAACTCGTTCAGCAGTCCCAACGAGCGAACCGACAGTCCGCTGTAGATCTGTTTGAATCGTTCGACAACCGGTTGCACGACAGCGGACTCCTCTCCTGCTCTTCTACGAAGGAACCTGAGGGACGGATTCTTTCAGCGCCCCCCATCATCACCGGCGCTAGCCCCCCTCCCGCCGGTGCATGAGCCCCTCTTTCAACGCTTCATTGATCGGATCCGGGCCGAGCCAGATGGCGAAGTAGGCGGCGGCAAAGTCGGCCCCCTCTACAATGCCCTTCCGTTCGCCGTTGAGGGCAAGTTCGGTCCCGACACCGGGAAGATAGGTCAGCCCGTAACGATCTCCCGGCTTCACGTCCTGATAGAGCCGATGCAGCTGCTCGATACGAGGCTTCAGGCGCGTGATCGTGGCCGGCGACACATTGTCGGCCAGCACCTTCATTGCCGCCCGCCCGAAGTCCCCGGCCTGGATGGCTCTGAAGTAAGACAACTCCAGACGCTTCGGCACATCATCCAACACGCGCTCAGGTTTCGTCCCCGGCGCGAGATACAGTGCCCCGACATACACCTTGATCGTGCGCAGAAACTTCGCTACCCCCACCCCCTGAAGCGGCATCGGCAGGGGACCGGCGTGGAACGTATCGGCAAACGTCACGCCTTCGATTTCAACCCCTCCGCCGACAACGGGCGAGGACACGAGTACCGAAACCGCCAGCCCGATGACGACAAGCCACTCTGATATTTCCCCTGGTTCGTGCATCATCCGACTCCCAGGTCACCCCTGACCGGCATCCCGGCCGCACCTCTCCGTACCCCGGAACTCCGGTCAGGAGAATCGCCGCACCTGCTCGGCCAGCGTCCCGGCAACCAGACTCAAATCAAACGGCCAGGCATAGCGCAACTCGACCCCGGGATACTGCGGTCGAAGATGCTCGAGGATTTCAGGAATCTCGACTTCCGAATGCGAACCGCCCGGCGTGAACATCGTCGTCGCCACCGTAATGTGAGTTGCCCCCTGCTTGACGAGTTGCTCGACCGACTCTTCCAGTGTGGGTGCGCAAAACTCGTTATAGGCCACGGCAAACAACACATCGCCCAGGTTCGCGCGCAATTGCGCCGCCACCTTTTCAAGCCCGGCCTGATACGGATCCGTTTCGGCGTTCCTGGGCCACTGGCGGATTTTGGCATCCAATTCCAGTTCTTCGGCCGAAGCCGGTTGTTTCACCGCGCGCCGTTGCCCCTCCAGCCGTTTCAATTTCGTCACCAAATCCTGCGGGCATCCTCTGGGGATACCGCCATGCCCGACGAGAATCACACCCTGTCGCACTGTTGCCATGTCATCTCTCCTCTGATTGAAAATTCACACCTGGTTACACTCACATCGACATCGGGGACTCCAGATACTCCTGGAGATTGGTCTTGCCGTAGCGGCTCGCCGGGTACACCTTCCGGATGAGTCCGGCCACCAGCGCCATCGCCTTTTTGACGGCCGGCGTCTTCTCGGGATCGGTGGAGGGAAGAAGGCGGACGGTGATGGTCGTCTCGTGCCGTTTCAGCTGAATGAAAAAACTGCGCGCCGTACCCTGCTCGATCACGACCGCATCCAAGAGCGCTTCTCGTCCGCTCTTCGCCAGGTAGCACTCCTGAACCTTCAAAATCTCACCCTCCGCCCGCTGCAACATCGGAGCAAAGGCTTGGTACACATCCTGGAGTTCACCGGTCGATTCGATCACTACGTGCGGCATAGCCGCTCCTTTCTAGACATGATTGCGGAGCATCAATTCCTTCGGATGCGGATTCAGATACACCTGTTCTCGAATGTATTCGACATCGAAGATCTGTACGTAATGTTTGATCAATGTCAGCGGAACAATCAGGGGCGTGAGTCCCTGGTGATAGTCCCCGATCACGCTCAACAGCTCGGCCTTTTCCTGCGCATCCAGCCGTTCCTTGAAATGGCCCAGGATGTGCTGGAGCACGTTCACATGTTTTCGCACGGTCGCCTTCGCCGCGAGGGCCTGCATAAAGAGTTCGCCGTACCGGATGGCCAGGTCTTTCGGGCGATACTCGTTCACCTGCGCAACCAGGCGCCCAAGCTGGCGATAGTGCGGGGCGCTATGGGCCAGGAGCAGATATTTGTGGACCGTATGAAACCGCACCAATCCCTGCCTCGTGACGCCGCGCTGCACCAGATCCTGCCAACGACGGTAGCAGAACACCCGTTCAATGAAGTTTTCCCGCAGCAGCGGATCGCAGAGCCGCCCTTCTTCCTCCACCGGAATCAGCGGAAACCGATCGAGAAAGGCCCGCGCAAACAATCCCACACCCTTTCTGCCCGGCATCCCGTGTTCGTTGTACGTGCGCACCCGCTCCACCCCGCAACTCGGCGAGTCTTTCTTGAACACAAACCCGGACAGGTCCAACTCCTCAAGATCACTCAGGCGCTTCACGGCCATCGTCTCCAACGCCAGCGTGTGGTCTCGCCCGCTCTTGATGGCGACCAGCCGCGGCTGTTGGGGATTGCCGATGAGTCGCATCGCTTCACGCGGCGTGCCGAGCCCGGCTTCGACTTCCGGACAGACCGGCACCCACTCCACGTAACGCCCCAGAACATCGGTCAGAAACACGTCCCGCTTGTGGCCTCCATCGAAACGAACCTCCTCGCCAAGCAGACACCGGCTGATGCCCAGGCGAAGCGGGGGGGTCATCATGCCTTCACCTGCGCCTTTCCGAGATCCAGATATTCCTGGCGCGCTTGTCGATGGTCCACGATCGGCTCCGGATAATCCGACCCGATGCGGCATCCGGCCTGCACCTGTTCCAACGGCGGCATGAGATGCGGCTCATGAATCCATTTCGTCGGCACATGCTTGAGTTCCGGGACGTAGCGGCGAAGATATTCCCCCTCGGCATCGAACTTTTCGCTTTGGATTCTCGGATTAAAAATCCTGTAGCCCTGCATGGCATCCGTCCCCGTCGAGGCGCACCATTGCCAGTTGCCGTTGTTGGCGGCCAGGTCTCCGTCGACGAGCCGTTCCATGAAATAGCGCTCTCCGCTCTGCCAATCGATCCGGAGGTCCTTCACCAGAAACGAGGCGACCACCATTCGCACTCGATTGTGCATCCATCCCGTCTGGTTCAATTGTCGCATGCCGGCATCCACAATCGGGTAGCCCGTGAGGCCCTGAGACCAGGCGGCAAACAACCGATCGCGCTCAGGCCCCGCGGGTCTGGGCTCGGGAAGTCCCGGTTTCACTTTGAACGGCCCCTGCGCCACGTGGGGAAACGCCGTGAGGACTTGCTGAAAAAATTCCCGCCAGACCAGTTCATCGATCCAGGTGAAGACGTCCGCGCGCGACACCGCGCCGCCTTGTGCTAGCGCGTTCAGCGCCGCATGCACCAACGTGCGTGCGGAGACCGTCCCGAAACGCAGATGGGGAGACAACTTGGAAGTACCGTCGCTCGCCGGAAGATTTCTGCCGGTCACATACTGATGGACCGGGCCTCCCAGGAACCACTGCAGTCTGGCATGCACAGCCTGTTCACCCGGCTCGATCCACATCGGCACCGACTCATATCCGAGATCCGCCACGGAAGGCCATTCCCGCGAGTCAGACGCGGACGCCTTGCCGGCCGGCGGAAACGAGGGAATGCCCAGCAGAGGAGGGGCAGCGGCCCGCCATTTCGCCCACCAGCGGTCGCGATACGCGCTGTAGCGCTGAAACGGGTCTCCGCTCTGCCCGCGCACTTCCTCTGCTTCGAACACGACATGGTCTTTGAACGTCCTGACCGTGCGACCCTGTTGTGCCAGCCGCTGCTGAACCGTGCGATCCCGCTCCAGCGCCGCCGGTTCATAGTCCCGGTTCCAATACACGGCATCGACCTTGAAGTCGGACGCCGCCTGTATGACCGATTCAACCGGATCGCCCGTCCGCCAGGCGAGGGACACGCCGTGCAGGGCCAGGGACCGGCGCAACTCCTCCAGACACCCCAGCATGAACCCGACGCAGGCGGAACCGAAGGCGTGCGAACGCAGCAGCGGTTCATCGAACACGAACAGCGGCACAATATCCTGACATTCCTGACAGGCCGCCGACAGGGCGGGGTTGTCACGGAGCCGGAGATCTCGACGAAACCAGACCAGACCTTTCATAAGGGAACCTCGGGAGAGGAGGAGGCCAGCCGCTGCGCCGAAGGGACAGGATCGGCGAACAGGATTCGCCGCCAGGCGACATAACAGAGAAACAAGGCCGTGGTGGCCATGAAGCCCGTGCGCAAGTGATGAAAGCCGAATTGAAACTGATTCATCAATTCGCTGGTGAGGCCGAAGCCCCCATAGGCCATGGCCAACCCCCAGGCCCACGGACGCAGAAACAGAAACCCGTAGCCGATCAGAAAATGCACGGCCGGCGAATGCAGCTTGACCATGTAGGCCAGCGGACCGGTGATCGTGACGCCGAACAGTTTGAGCCCATAGGCGGGGAAAAATTCGATGATCAGCACATCGATCAATCCCACCAGCAAAAAGAGCGCCCCGAAGAGTTTGATGTCGATGCCCCGTGAAGTCGTGTGCCCGGTCATGTGTTCACGCTCCTTCCCTGCGGACGGACTCCGTGGGTCCGTGCTCATTCATCGAACCCAGGAATCCGGAAACGCCCGCCACCATTCGGTGGGATGTGTGTGCCGCCACTGTGCCTGCTCCTGCCAGAGCCGGTCGGCCGTAGCCTTGTTCAACCGCACCGCCATCGCGGCGCTGACATCGGATTGCTGGCGCACGCTGGTTTGAATCATTTCCTTCGCCATGCGAGCCAGGCCGCCCGGCGGATCGACGAGATCCTCCGTGTGTCGATAGGCAAGGTTCAGATACAGTTGTTCGACGGCCATCCAGCTCTCGTCCTTGGAGAGCTGGTCCAGGTAGGCATCGATCGCCTGGTAGACATAGGTGAGCTGAAGGTAGGCTTCTGCCGACGGCCGCTCCTGTATGGCCTGCTCACAGGCCTCCAGCGCCCGGCGATAGTCGCCCGCCATCAGGAATAACCCCGTTCTCTCGACGCTCGAGGTCCGCGAGACAGGCGCCATCTGTCCCTGCGCCTCGACTGTGAGCTGTCCGGCCACGATGATCGACAATCCGATCGCCGCAAGCATCCGGTTCATATGCCACCTATCGGCCCGAGCCGCCGTGTGATCCCACTTGTCCTTTGTACAGAGTCTGGCCCGATACACGGGTCACGGAGACCTCGCGCGAACCGCCCTCGCTTTTTACCCCCAACTTCACCACCGACCCGGGCTCGCCTCGAACCATGAGGGCCACTTGCTCGTAGGTCTTCCCGGTCACGGCAACACCGTCTACGGTCGTCAGCTCATCCCCTTGCTTGAGCCCGGCTTTCTCCGCCGGTCCATCGGGCAATACGTGCGCGACATAGAGCACGGCCGTGTCGCCCACGTGCTCCGCCCCGACGTGCAGCGACACTCCGATCACGCCATCCGGAATCGTGGCTTCCAAACTGAATGTTGGTGCCGGCGCCCCTGCCTTCTCATGCCCGTCGCTTGCCCAGGCTGTGCCGGTTGCGGCAGATGAGTAACTCAGGCAGATGCTCAAGAACCCTACGACCAAGTATGCGGAAGTATTGATGTGCCTTTTCATCGTCCATCTCCCTTCGTGACAATCACAATTGACGCGCGAGGCCCACTAAACATAGTCCTGCCAGCAACACCAACGAGTTCAGATACAACGACCGTTGATGTAATCGATCCCAGGCCTGCTTCAACGGCGCATCGACGGCACCCTGCTGTTCCTGTTCCTTCAGTCGATCACGCATCGCATTACTCTGCGGAGTGAGAGGCGACCGGCAATAGGATTCTGCCGCGAGAATCACCAGCCAAATACCGCCTGCGATCAGCACCGGCAGATTCCAGCCACGTGTGCTCCCGAGCACGGTGACCGACAACAGCCCCGCCGTAGCGGCTCCCATACCAAGCACATAGTAGGCAGGAAAGAGCCGGCGAACGACTTTTCCGAAAGCATCCTGGTCCAGGTTCCTGGCCAGAATCGGCGCCACCACAAACGACAGCAGCACGACCTTGCCGACCAAGACCGCAACAGCCAGTGCTTGCAGGTACTGCATCACCGAGTCGAGGAGGGCAGACATGCCTGATCCTCCTTGTTGATGATCGCCTGCAAGGCCGGCTCCAGCGTCGGATAACGGAAGGTATAACCCCCGGCTCTCGCCTTCGCCGGATCGACACGTTGCCCGGTGGTCATCAACGTCCCCAACTCACCCAGCGCCAGATGCAAGGCGAGACCGGGAACCGGAAGCCACGAGGGACGGTGGAGCACTCGCCCCACGGTGGCGCAGAACGTCTTCATGGTGACCGCCTCAGGCGCCACTGCATTCACAGGACCTGAGATCGTCGCCGTCGCGATGACCCATTGGATGAGTCCGATGAGATCGGACCGGTGAATCCATGACACCCATTGCGTGCCAGGAAGCACCGGCCCTCCGGCAAAGAGCCGAAACGGCAGCAACATCTTCGGCAAGGCGCCGCCACCCTGTTCGAGCACCATCCCGGTTCTCAACAGTACGACACGCGTCCCGAGCTGACCGGCGCGCAAGGCCTCCGCTTCCCAAGCGGCAGAAAGCTCGGCGAGAAAGCCTTGACCGATCGACGACGCCTCATCCAGAAGCTGATCGTCGCTCGGGCCGTAGTAACCGATCCCCGATGCGCTGATCAACAGAGGAAGGGACGCAGACCGGCCGGCCAATGCGTCTACCAGCAGTCTGGTCGACAGAATCCGGCTCTCCACCAGAAGCCGCTTGCGGGCGTCCGTCCATCGCCCATCTGCGATCGGCGCACCGGCAAGATTGATGACGACATCTGCCGTCGCCACTTCAGAGTGCCAGGGTCCGGCAAAACAGGCGTCCCATTCCACGAACCGGACCGACGACTGAGACGCATGACCGGACCGGCGGCTCAAGACCACCACCTCATGACCCTGTCGGGCCAGCTCTTCGACCAACGCATGGCCGATGAATCCCGTTCCTCCGGCGACGATGATCTTCATCTGTCCGTCCTCCCGTCTGGCACAGTCCACGGCTACGATGCCCCGTCCTGGTCGGCCTCATCGGCCGACTCCTCGTCACTCTCGTCCGGAGCTCGATCATCCGATGACTGTTTCACAGGCCTGCTGCCGGTAACGGCCGTCACGCGCTGACTGAACTTTCTCTGCTTCGTGCCATACAGCAGGTTCGGCGGCGGGCTCCGGCGATTCTTCAGGATGACCGGGTCGAGCACCTCGCCGCACATCGTGCAATGCCATGCCGTAATATCGATCTGACCGGTATCATCAAGCAAATCGATGTAGTGCTGTGTCAACAACAATCCTCCACAACGCGGGCAGATGTGATGTCCGGGCTGCGGAGTGGAAAGAGATTCTGGTGTCCCATGTGTTTCCATTGGAACCCCCGACTGGGAAAAAAATGGACGACCACGAGCTGAACCGCGTCCACTGCATACGACTGCTCCCGTTCCGGTGCCCACCCATACCCTATTGCACCCTCGACCGTTCCGGCCGAGCCGGCCGCACAACCACATAGGCAGCGCGCCGCTGCCTGACGAACAGGGCCGCCCCGATACTCACCACCATCGCCGCGATGCCATATGCGATCATCTGGGTCATGAATACCTCCTGATCATGGCGCCTGGACAGCGCCGTACTCTCTCCGCGTCACCAGCTGGTTCGCTGAGGGGACGGATTCCTCCGAAGGAAGAACCCGCCCACCTCAACGGGAGGCCGCGTGCGGAGTCGCGGTACCTCCTCCTCTTCGCTGCTTCGGACCGGCCTCATTTCCTCACGCCTGCTCATGGCTTATTTCGCTGTCTCTCCACCCCGGACACACCGGAAACCGGTGCCATGTGTTTGCAGCGCGAATCCTCCGCGCCCCCGTGCCGTCGCGGTGATATCCGACTGGGGGCTGTGCCACGATCCTCCACGAATAACCCGGACGATCCCCTTGTCGGGTCCCTGCGGGTTCTTGTCGGGAGCATTCGCGTAATAGTCGGGGGCGTACCAATCCTGCACCCATTCCCGCGCGTTGCCGGACATATCTTTGATGCCGTACGGCGACTCGCCTCCGGACAACGAACCGACGGCGTGCAACGTCTTGTCGTCGACCCACTCCCGATCGAAGTTCGCCCGGGTCGGACTCGGGGTCTCGTTCCCCCAGGGGAACATCCGGCCATCGGTGCCGCGCGCGGCCTTCTCCCACTCCGCTTCGGTGGGCAGTCGTTTCTTGGCCCACGCACAGTAGGCCTTGGCGTCGTACCACGTGACCTGCACGACCGGCAGCTGCTCGATCCCCTTGGCCGAGACCAGGACCCCGGTGCCGTAGGGGTTCGGCGGACTACGATGACCGGTGGTGGCGACAAACGTCATGTAGCGCTCATTGGTGACTTCCACCTGATCGATGGCGAACGTATCGACATGAACCGACCGTTGCGGCCACTCGTCGGCTCGCCCCTTGGGATTCTCACTGCCCATCAGAAACGGGCCGCCCGGAACGGTGACCATCGGAACCGGATCAAGTTCCTTGAGAGTCGGCGCCGCGAGCACAGGTGTCAGGGCGACCGCACAGGCTGCCGTCACGAACAGGCTCATGCATCTCCACCTGGTTCTTCTCCTGGTCAAACCTTGAGTCATTTCTTCTGCTCCTTGCTCCCCGCGATTGCCTGGGCCGTATGAATCTTGATCTCACCGACAAGCCGTTCCACCTTGCCCGTGTCTCCCCGGTCAGCCGCCTCCTGCGCTTGCGTCACCAGAGTTCTGGCTTCATGCAGATGCTGCTCGATTTGCGCCTGCAGGTCAGGCGACGCCACGGTACCCCCCAGGGCCGCGCGGTGATACACCTCCCACGCGTGATCCACGCTGTGTTCCGCCTCATGCACCATCTGGAGTTTCTCCGGATGGGGGTGGCGGCTGGCATCGATTGGACCGGCTTGGAGATCCCCCGTCATCAAGAGCGCGGTGAATCCGCCGACCAATGTGATCATCGTACTGTACCTCATGCCTCTGCCTCCGTCGGGTGTATGGCGGGCCAGCCCCGCCCGCCCTGTGCACTCATCGCTGCTTCATCGACTGTTCGATGAGAGGTCGCAGCTCCAACAATTCAACGTTCACCGGATCCATGGCCAAACCCCGGTTGACGGCCTGCTGTGCCTCGCTGAACCGTTCCCGCCCCATTTCCACCAACGCGGTGATGTAGCTATCTCTGATGCGCTGCTCCCAGTCGGCCGGTGCCGTCTTCGCGCACCGAAAGCCGAGACCGACGCCGTAGCTGTTATTGAGCGGATGATTCCAGAACCGGTGCGTCGAGCGAATCGTGCCTTCCGGCGCAATCCAGGAGCCGCCACGGATGACCCGTTTCTCACCGACGGTCAAGCGGTCTACGTAGGTTCCGGAACCACCGATCCACAGAGGTTTCTCCGGGCCGGTGGGATTCACCATGGTCTCGAGTCTCCCGTAATACTTCGGGTCATACCAGTCGCCGACCCACTCGAAGACATTGCCCGCCATGTTGTGCACGCCGTAGTAGCTGGCACCCTCCGGATGCGAATCCACCGGCAAGGTCGCATCATGATGCTTGTCATAATTCGCCTTGTTGGAATCGAAGTCGTTGCCCCAGGGATAGAGATTGCCGTGCGGGCCGCGGGCCGCCTTTTCCCATTCGGCTTCGGTGGGCAACCGCTTCCCCCGATATTCGCAGTAAGTTTTGGCATCGATCCAATTGACGCCGACCACCGGCTGCTGCGGCTTGTTCAGTCGGGGATCGTCCCAGTAGGCCGGCGCTGGATGACCGGTTGCCTTGATGAAGGCGCCATAGTCTTTGTTCGACACCTCGTACTTGTCGATCAGATAGGAGTCCAGGAACACCGTGTGCGCCGGCCCTTCGTCGTTGAACGCCTCGGCCGACAAGGGCGTCTTCATTCGTTTGTCGTACAGCGTCAGCCGGCGCCCTGAATCTGCCGGCTGGGCCTTGTCTAATCCCATGATGGACGGTCCCTGTCCTACGTAGACCATGTCTGCAGGAATGATGGAATTCTCCGCCTGTGCCGTCGCCGTCATGATGGCGACAGTCATGATGAGCCCTGCCCCGACTGCGTTCCCCATTGTCTTCATGCCACACCTCCTGCCCCTGAGGGCCGGGCCGGGGGACGGTCACCCGCCCCCTCCACGGTTATGTGCTACTTCTTCATGCTCTTCTTGATGAGATCGCGAGTCGCCAGATACTCTTTGTTGTCGGGATCCGCCGCCAACGCCTTCTCGATGGAGGCGAGGGCGTCGGCGTTCTTCTCCGCTCCCATGCCGACGAGCGCCTGAATGAAGGCATCACGCCCGGCTTGAGCGGCTTCGTCGGAGACCATGCTGGCTGACTTCGCGCAACGGAAACCCAGTCCGACGCCGTAGGAGTTGTTTTCGGGCTGATTCCAGAACCGGTGGCTGGTGTGCAGCGAGGTTTCCGGAGCCAACCAGGACCCGCCACGCAAGACCTTCACCGGGCCTTGATTGGCGAAGTTGTAGCCCTTCTCGGCGCCACGGGGATTGAGCGCGTTGCTGGTGCGGTAATATTTCGGGTCGTACCAGTCATCCACCCACTCGAAGACGTTGCCGGCCATGTTGTACACGCCATAACCGCTCACGCCTTCAGGATAGGAGTCCACCGGCGTAGTGCGTCCCACATTCTGGCCATAGTTGGCCTTCTTCGGATCGAGGTGATGCCCCCACGGATAGTGGTTGTCTCCCTCCGGGCCCTTGGCGGCCTTTTCCCATTCCGCCTCGGTGGGCAATCGCTTGCCGTCCCACTTGCAAAAGGCGTTGGCGTCCGTCCAACTCACTCCGACTACCGGTTGCTCGGGCTTGCTGAGCCGCGGATCGTCCCAATAGGCCGGTGCCGGATGACCGGTGGCCCGCATGAACTCCTTGTACCGTGTGTTCGACGCTTCGAACTTGTCGATCAGATAGGCATCGAGCACTACCTGATGCCTCGCCTCGTCGGAATGTTCGTGACTGCCCATGGTGAACTCGCCGCTCGGGATGAGGACCATGTCCTTATGGTCGCCGGCGGCCTTCGCCGACACCGCCATCGACATGGATCCAGCTACAAGCACCGCTCCTATTCCAATTTGAAGACCTATGTGCCTCCGCATGAGAAACCTCCTTGGTTGAGAACCCTGACACAACCCCCAGTGGGGTCACGATTGTTGCTAAACAGAGACCTGGCCCTGCAGGGCCGGCTTCGATGTTTTCATTTCCCGTACTACGCCGGCGGCCTGCTGCAGGTGCCGGTTCCATCGGATGACCGGATCAACGACATCACCGCATTGCACACAACGCGAAGTGGAGGAATCGAGCCCGCTTGCCCCGCTGAGCAGGTCCGTACAGAAATCACGAACCATCAGTCCGCCGCACCGCAGGCAGTTCGACTCCTGGTGAAGAGTCAGAATCTGTCTTCGGATTTCACTTACTGGCACAGTTCCTTCCATTGTCTTTGTGGTCGCCATGATCACTCCTCGCATGTTCATGTCCAATGTTTGCAACCTCTATGTCCAATGTTTAACCTTTTTTGTCCAATGTGTCAATAGTTATTTCAATAAATATTTGACAAACATTGGACACAACCATATACTTGGGCTCAACAATGAATACGCACAGAATTCATAGGGTTGCGAAGCTCACCGGTCTGAGCCGCGATGTCATTCGGGTGTGGGAACGCCGATTTGGCCTGCTCAAACCGACACGAGGCGCGAATCGCTATCGCAATTATTCGGATGAAGATGTGGCCTTGCTGCGCTATCTGAAGCAGCAACTGGATGCGGGAGCTTCAATCGGTGATCTCGCCAAGCTGGGGCGTGAGGAGTTGATCACCCGCCTGCGCGCGGAAGCGCCGCGCACCGCCGTGGTGGATAATACGTTCGACCGACTCTTGCGGGAACTGCTCTCGGCCTTGGAACCATTCGACCGCGTCACATTCGAGAAACGCTTGAACGGCGCGGTCGCAGTCGTCCCGTTTGAAGAGGCGCTCCACGGAATTCTGCTCCCGCTGCAGGAACGCGTCGGAGACCTGTGGCACAGCGGGCGCATCAGTATCGCCCTCGAACATTACGTGACCAGCCAAATTGAACAAAAACTGTATGCGGCCATGAATCAATTGCCGGTGGCGGAATTCGGCGCGAAAGTCGTCGTGGCCTGCCCGCCCGGTGAGGAGCACGACATTGCGGCATTGGCAGTCGCCTACCGTTGCCGCGTGCGTGGATGCCGGGTCTACTACTTAGGAGCCAACGTGCCGATCTCCTCCCTCAGCAGGCTCTGCAGGGAGGTCGCCCCGGATCTGGCCATCCTGTCGTTGACCCTGGTGCTGCAGGAAGGCAACGCAGCGGAATTGATTCACTCGCTCGCGGAGGAATTGAAACCCGTTACCACGGTCATGGCCGGCGGCCATGGCGCGCGCGTGATGCGCGATCAGCTTGCGCAATACCGCATCGATGTCCTGGATACCTTCAGCGAGTTGGACGAAGTGCTGGATCGATTCACCAGGCGATTTACGATACCGGGATGACAGGGAGGCACCGTTCGGATGGCTGTCTATCCACTCACCGTGTTCTATGACGGAGCCTGCCCCATTTGCGCCCGCGAAATGGCGCTGATGAAGCGTCTGGACAGGACACAACGCCTCACCCTGCTCGACTTTTCTCTTGCCGGCTTCGATGCCGCACCGGCCGGCTTGGCTGTCGCGGATCTGAGCGCGGTGATTCACGCCCAGTGGGCGGACGGCACCGTCATCACCGGTGTCGAGGTCTTCCGTGCGATTTGGGAGGCGGTCGGCCTGGGATTCCTGTCCCGCCTCAGCCGACTCCCGATGGTTGCTCCACTTATGACGAAGGCCTATGGATGGTTTGCCAGAAACCGGCTCTGGCTCACCGGCCGCAACAACGCCTGTCCGGGAAATGCTTGCGCCGCCGCTTCACCCAAGCCACTGCGAGCCTCACAATAGTCCCCGTCCTCTCTTTCCCAACGCGCCAGTCATGACAAAGCACGGCGAAGCCACGAGGCCCGGATCAGGCCTTCATTCCGAGCCCGGGCATGTTCCCACTCGGTCGAACATGGCATCGTGCGAAGGAAAAGTCTGACAGAGGCGCCCTACGCAACCATCCGAACCTCAACCAACGGCACTAACCATCACGAACCACCAGGCCTGGGCAATTTCCTAGTGTCTACCCGGGAAGTCCCTTGCTGACAATTTTCAAGGAGATGCTACGGTTATTCAGAACGTCCTCATGGTGCGAGACCGCGTCAGCAGTGTCATCGGGAACAGGACCGCCGCTTCACGTCACATTCATCCCCTTCAGCATGACATTACGCGTCAGCCTCATCGTGCTGTTCAGCATTGGCGGTATCCTACTCCTGGTAGGCTATTGGGCGGGCCAGTACCACCCGGACCTCCTGCCGCATACGTTCTCATTGCAAACCGCTCCCCCCGATCCCTCACAGGGACAACCAGGTGTGACCATCAACCTGCCGCCCGTCGTCGCGCCCGTGGATGACGGCCAACGTTACTATTATGTGCAGGTCAATCTGGCCTTGGAGCTCGATCGCTCGGGGACCGCCGGATTGATCCAGGCCCGCCACGACGCGATCGATCGGCAGGTGATGGAAATTCTTCACACCTATGCCGTCAGCGATCTGCGTGCGACCGGGCAGCTGCCGGCCTTGCGAGCAGACATTCGACGCGCCATCAACAAGTTGCTTCCCAAAGGACAGGTCCAGAACGTCTACATCACCAACTGGTTGATGACTCCGGTCGGGTACTGAACCGAATTCTGCAAGAAATACGACTGCCGACGGATCGACCTTCCACCCCTAGTGTTTCTGAAAGACAGAGAGAGCCAGTCCGAATGAAGCCCCGCTTGCGTTAGGCGGAGTGGACCGGCTGGTGTCGTGGCTGGATTGTCATGCGGATGCCGTGTTTCGGACGCAAGGTCACCATGATTTCAGGCTCGACGTGTTCCTGCGCGAGCTGCAGATCGTAGGAGCGGCCGATCAACGCCAGGAGCAGCGGCCCTTCCACCGTCGCGAAGTGTGTCCCCACGCAGGCCCGGGGGCCTGCGCCGAACGGCAGATAGGCGCATCGGGAAGCCGGCCGTTCGCCCTCCAGCCATCGCTCCGGCATGAATCGCTCCGGATCGCGCCAGAAGGCCGGGTGTCGGTGCAGGTGATAGATGCCCACCAGGACAAGCGCCCCGGCAGGCAGGGTCAACCCGCCGATGCTTGTGCGGGTGGCGGCCTTTCGCTGGACCGCCGGAACGGGGGGATATAAACGAACCGCTTCATCGAAAACCGCGCGAGTGTACGGGAGTTGTTGAAGATCGTCGGCCTGAGGCGTTCGCCCCTGCAGCACCCGGTCCACCTCTTGGTGAAAACACGCCTTTACCTCCGGATGGGTGGCAAGCAAGTACCAGGTCCAGGCGAGGGCATTGGCGGTGGTCTCGTGTCCGGCCGCAAAGATGGTCAGCGCTTCATCCCGCAGTTCCTGATCGCTCAACCCGGCGCCTGTTTCCTCATCGCGGGCCCTGAGGAGCAGATCGAGGAGATCGTCGCGCTGCGCCCCGGTGCGGCGTCGCTCGGCGATCAATCCATAGATCAGCTTGTCCATGAACTGCAGAGCGAGACGAAATTCACGGTTGCGCGGGATCGGCACCCACACGGGCAGGCGCAGGGGACTGTGAAACGAATCGAACGCATACTTCAGACTGACCCGTAGCGCATGACTGATGTGGTCGATATGGTCCGCCACGTTCGTGTGAAACATTGTTTGAGAGATCACTTCGAGGGCCAACCGCATCATTTCGTCGGCGATATCGACCGGCCCCCCCGCGTGGACCGTCCAACCCGCGATCCGCTGCTCGCCCACCTGCGCCATACGCTCGGCCATCGCCGCCATGCGGGCGCGATGAAAAACCGGCTGGATGATGCGCCGGTGCCGCTTCCAGACGTCGCCCGAGCTGGTCACCAATCCGTTACCCAAGACCAACGCAAGGCCGGTGGGACGCCGCGGCTCGTACACTTTCACGAAACGATCGGCCTGATGGACGAGAATCTCTTCGGCGAGATCGGGATGGCTGAGGAGGTAGAGCGTCTTAGGACCGAGCCGAAAGCGTAGCGCATCGCCGTGCCGGCGCCACCACTGCGACATGGCCTGCAGCGGTTGCCGCCTGAACGCACGCAGGTGGCCCAACAGGGGCTCGCCGCCGGGAACATCGACCAGCGTATGAGATGGCTTCACATCGACAGGCATTGAGTGAGGTGAGACGGTTGATTGTTGGACGCGCCGGGCATTGGATCTCACAAGGACTGTTCCGCATCGTACAAACTTCGCGTGAAGAGTGGTAGGGCCGAACCACCAGGGCTACATGGCGTACAGCTGGCTGGCACTTGCGTTGGTAACGTTCCTACCGTGTGAATCTGGCGCTATTTTTTGAACAGGCGCACATAGTCCTGAAAGATGAACAGGCGATTACGCCTCTGTCCGGTCAGCTCACGAAGGATGCCGAGTTTGACGAAGTCATCGATGAGCGCAGCGGCGGTATTGGTTTGTGTCTTGATGAGATCGGTGACCATTTTAATGTTGATCACCGGCGCCCGGTAGAGAGACTTCAAGAGCATCTGCGCGTTAGCCTGGCGACGCACATGGAAAGTGGGCATATATTTGCGCTCTATCCGTTCCTTGAGTGTAAGGATGTCCCTGAACACTTGGATGGACAAGGCAGTCGTTTCGCGCATGCCCAGCAGAAAGAATCGTAACCACGGTTCCATCTTCTGAGTCGTACGCACGGCCATCAGTTGATCGTAATACTCGCCCTTGTGACGCTCGAAGAAGTCGGATAGATACAGCGCAGGCTTGTGTAAGAGGCCGGAGCCGACGAGATAGAGCACAATGAGCAGACGACCCAACCGTCCGTTTCCGTCTAAAAACGGATGGATGGTTTCAAACTGATAATGGATGAACGCGATTCTGACCAGATGCGGAACATGAATCTGGTCGTTGTGCATGAACTTTTCCAGGTCACTCATGAGATCCGGCACATGGAGGTGATGCGGCGGGATAAAGGTGGCGTGGTTAAGACTGACACCGATCCAGTTTTGGCTGGTGCGAAATTCTCCAGGCTGCTTGTGCGTGCCACGCACCCCGCGCAGCAGCACAGCATGAGTCTCTCGCAAGAGCCGATTGGACAAGGGCATCTGGTCCATCTGTTTGATCGAAAAATTGATGGCCTGGATGTAATTATGCACCTCCTGCCAGTCATCGCGTTTTTCCGGATCGACGTCGAGCTTGCCGATCAGCGCCTCTTCCATATTGGTCTGAGTGCCCTCAATACGGCTTGAGGTCGTGGCTTCCTTGGTAATGTGCATTCGGATGAAAAAATCCACGTCCGGGATGAGCTGAGAAAACCCGTTCAACTCTCCGAGCAGACGATTCGTCTCTTCCAGGAGTGTGAGAATCTGGGGATCGGACACGACCCATTCCCGGTTGATCGGCGTGGGCAGGAAGCTGCGGTACTCGTACTGTTGTTCGTACCCCCCTGACTTGAACTCCTTGATGTTCATGAAACTCCTCGACTCCTGCCGGGCCAATTTGATCTAAGCGGACCGTTATGTCAAATGCATAGCGCCAAATTGATATAACGCAGAACGTATGTCAAATGGCCGGAATTGATAGATAGAAGGAGTTCGCGGTCGAGCAAGCTACTCGGAAGGCCAGGAAAAGAGAGGAGAAGAGAGAGAAAGACTGCTAGAGGGTTTTTCCCGTCGCCGAGAGCCATCGGAAGGGCTTCGGGTCGAGCAAGCTGTGTATGGTGCCGAAGCCGGGATAAAGCAACGATCATGCGAAGTAATCCTTTTTTTTCGAAAATGCCATAAATAGCGGCTTTTTATCTACAGATACTTCGGGTAGCATAGTTAATAGTTTGCGTCTTCGGCTGGTCGGGTTTGCAAAACGTGCAGCATGCTATCCATCACACGCTCTTCACAAAAACGCAGATCGAACCCTTGGAATGTTCCAGATTGGCGTAATCCGGACGAATATCCTAAGCCAGAGGGATTAAGTCACACCATCTGGCGGTGGGAGTTTTTGCGCAGGCGCCAGGATTACCGCGAAGACTGGTGCAGCTTTGCGGAGCATTCCTATCAGTGGGACCTTTCTCGGGCATGTGACCCTACCCACGAGTCCTATCAGAAACCGGTCCCCCGGATGGACGAACCGGCTTTTCGAGCGAGAATTGAGTACCTAGCCTATGGGAGTCTTAAAGATCCACAACTTCTACCACTTTTTACAGAGGCGCTTGCTCGTTTCAGCAAATATGAACTTGGAAGAGGCCTACCAAATCCGAGGATTCGCACTCCTGACAATCTCGCTTTTGACTCGAAACATGGCTCATTTATTTTGGGGCCAATGAATAATCTGTTTGGTGGTAACGGCGCATTACCTCTCAGCGAAAATGATGTGTTCATAAAATTTGACCTATCCGAACCATTGCCAGCCCAGATCCAGCTAGCCTCCACCTTACTGAGGAAGTCCCAGGTCTCTCGATTCGGCGCAAAAGTTGAGCGCCGAGCCCACCCTGGTAAGTGGCCGCTGTACCTCCGCGTACTTGATGCGCAAGAGCAGGGTGTAACCTATAGGGAGATCGGCGAAGTCCTTTTATCAAATAGCAAAAGAGAAAAGTCAGGATATGACTATTCTCCTCGCGCCAAAGTGATTCATGAAGCCGCTACTCACCTGACTTTCCATTTCCCGCCTCTCGCCGACGATACCTTTTTAGGCACACACATTTAATTTACCCGCTTAACCATAATTCCTACTTAGCAGTACGTGCGGTACTTTCTTCTTCGGATGCACATTATGCATACGAGATAAGGAGGAACTACATGCCGCGCGCAAAAAGTGATCCAGATCATCTGTTATCTCGCAAGAGAGTCCGTCGTCCACTCGGGCCCCCTATCCAGTTTCCTGACCTCCCGGACTGGGTTCCACCGTCTCAAACCGCACAGTACCTAAGAAGCGGCCTCGTCACCGTGTACGACATGTGTCGGACAGGTAAGTTGCCGTGCCGCCGTTTCGGCCGTTTGATACGCATTCCAAAAGAAGCCTTGCGGCCCATCATCACGAACCAAGAGGCGAAGTGAGTTGGAAACCTTATTCGCGTCAGAGGTCCCAGCGTGACGGAGTATCAGGATGAGGATTGGCCGGAAGCACCAGACCATGAACAACCACCATCGGGGAAATATCTTCTTAGCTATGCACGATCGAGAAGAGTCGTGCGTTTCAATCGGAACAAGATCGAAATGGATTTTGTGATTGTTGAGCCCGCGAGATGGGCGAAGAAAGTTGTGACGATGTATTTCGCGGCGCCTGATAGTGGCCCCATTAGCCCGAGCTCGAAATATTTTGAAGTGTGGTGCCTGGCACACGGCGGTAAGCCAAAGCGCGGCGATCGGATGACGCCTCAGGTTTTTCATGGGTACTGGTGGGCAGAGCTTGGACATACGAAAAGGAAAGCAGGGCGGGACGGGAAATTGCGGGAATTAGAAGCCTATGAATTGCCTCGCTTGGTTGTGTTGAGCTTGATCGAACGCGCAGCCGGGGCGCCGCTTTTGTCTTCTAGGAGGGGGTCAAAGGGTACCCCTCGGATGAACTGAGATGAGCAGAAGTGAAGTGAAAGATGAAGAGAGCAGAGATGAGATGAAAAGAGAAGAGATGATCTCCTCTCCTCCTCTCATGCAGATGACCACGTATACCCAATGCAGGCGCGGCGTTTTTGCGTTCGCTTGTCAAAATTTCACAACCTCGGACGGCTCATCACCGTCTGAACGCCTTCCTAAACCGGAGGCGACTACCATGGATAAGTATCCCCTCAGGTCGGTGTTTATGCGCCGGCCTGAGGCCATGGGGTCAATCAATGGAGGCTCTATGCAAGTGTTCACTGATCCAAGTCGAAACCAGGTGATCATTCGAGGGGAAGGAAACGAGATCAGGCTTTCTTGGGCAGCTGCGCTGAACCTTGGCAGTCTGTTGATCAAGAAGGCCGAAGAAGCGGAGCCAGCAGCGCGGCCGGGGAAGACGTATCGGCCAGCGACGGAGCGGTAATGGGAAAGGATTCGAGCAAGTACGACGCACGAGCAGGTAACGTGGCAAGGATAAGTGAGGATGCGATGAGTAAAGCATTGAAAACAAAAGAGAAACTACCAGGAAACGATCTGACCCCCCAGGGGGGTAATGCTTGGCGGAAATTAGACAGCTTTACAGACACGAAGAGCTTTATTCGCCATCTAATTTTAGAGACAAAACGAGGTCGCATAGATACGCGCAAGGCGGCCGTTTTGGGGCAACTGGCTTGTTACATGATTAAAGCAATTGAGTGCTCAGACATAGAGGGCCGTTTAGCACAGCTCGAAGCAGATCGCGGCAGCAATGACGGCGGAGTGCTCAACATTTCGGTGAGTCGATGAGACGATCATTACTCGCCCGCTTGGAGCGGCTTGAACAACGCAATCCCGCGAATGGCGGCTTTCTGTTGGTGCCAGACAAGCCTGCTTCCTTGGAAGAATGGGCGAATCTACATCGCCAAGTCACCACTGCGGACAGCGAAGCACGCATTCAGAACAACGCCAAGGGGTTCAGCTTAGAAAT
>JACCDZ010802253.1_pt1 | contig 24649 bp, 23 predicted proteins | sample 7449551 | NCBI WGS metagenome assembly JACCDZ01 (sample SAMN15323452, study PRJNA562643) | freshwater metagenome | isolation source: river surface water | place: USA:Blue River Watershed | collected 2017-08-18 | reverse complement strand
TTGTCAATTTAAAACCACCTCCTATGGAGGTGGTGATCGGCCAGTCGGGGCTATGCCCGTAGAGTACCCATGTTAGATACTTCGCCCGTTTGTAACCAGCAAATGAGGAAGTAAATAACATGAGTAGATATGAATCCGCTTCACACGTTTTCTATCGATGCCAGTATCACATCGTTTGGACACCGAAGTATAGGTACAAGATCTTAACGGGTAACGTAGGGAAAGAGCTGTACAGAAGCATCTATGTGTATTGTTCAATGAAGAAATGCACGGTTGTAGAGCTGAATGTTCAGATAGATCATGTACATCTAGTTGTAAGAACTCCGCCAAACGTCAGCGTCTCAGAGTTGATGGGTGTGCTCAAAGGTCGGACAGCCATTAGGCTATTTACAAAGTTTCCGTATCTGAGGAAAAAGAAGCTTTGGGGCAATCATTTTTGGCAACGTGGCTACTTCGTCGACTCAGTTGGAGCAAATGAGGAAGTCATCAGACGATACGTGAGACATCAAGACAAAGTCGCCAGAGAAGAAGAGCAACGACAGCTGCTGCTGGGAATAGAGTCTTAAGTAAGCCCCCTTCTAGGGGGCCTAAAGCAAAGCCACCTCCTATGGAGGTGGATTTTTACTAAAAAACGGCTGTGTAGCGGCGGACGCAGAAATGCAACTGCAAAACCCAACAGGCCGTTTGAGTTACTTGGCGGTCTCCGCCTTCGTGTTGACCTTGTGGGGGTTTGACGAATCGCTGGTCAGCACGGTGTTACATCAACAGCAATGGCGAGACGGCAATCTACACCAAGTCAGCCAATGCTTGTGGGTTGCTCGGATGCTCAAGCAAAACACCTTGCTAGAGCAAGATCCGCAACTGCATGAAAAATTGAGAAAATCAGGTTATGCATCGCTATTACCGGCGGTGCATAGTTCGGCATAAATCGGCGATGTACTATCGCGTTGTAGTGTGAGAATTTGTGATGACGTGGACAAAAACAACAATTGGACTTTTGGTAGTTGCACTCGCTGGCGCAGGCTGGTGGTACCAAACGGCAAATTCTTCTGACACCGCAGCAAACAATGCAGGGGCGGCTAAAGCTGGGTCGCAAGCAGCAGGCCCGCGTGGCGCCGGTGGTCCAGCTGGCGCAGGGCCGCGGGGGCCTGGTGGGCCAGGCAGTATGTGGAACGCACCCGTGCCGGTGCGGGTGGTGCCGGTCACCAGCGGTGATTTAAAATTGCAGTTTAAAACCATCGGCACGGCCATTGCGCTCAATACCGTGGTGGTGCAATCCCGCGTCAGTGGCCCACTACTGGCTTTGAAATTTACCGAAGGGCAAAAAGTGGAGGCCGGTCAGTTGCTGGCTGAAATCGACCCCGCCCCGTACCAAGTGAAATTAGCGCAAGCCGAAGGCCAATTGCAGCAAAACTTGGCGCAGCTGAAAAACGCCGAATCTGATTTGGCGTTGTATGGCCAGCTAAAAGAAAAAAATTCGATTTCACGTCAGCAATATAATGCGCAACAGGCCTTAGTTAATCAGCTGCGCGGCAGTATCAAATCCAATGAAGCACAAGTTGCGGCTGCCAAATTGGAGTTGTCTTGGACTCAAATCAAAGCGCCCATTAGCGGCCGTACCGGTCTTCGCAAAGTCGACGTTGGTAACTTAGTGCAAGCCAATAACAGTGACGGCATCGTCAGCATTACCCAAAGTGAACCGATTTATGTCAGTTTTGCCATCCCTGAAGCCCAGCTGCAAAGCTTACGCAGTGCGATGAAACAAGCACAAGACGCCGGCGCGGCATTAGCGGTAGAAGCCTGGGACCGAGCGGATCAGCTATTACTGAGCCGCGGCGTGTTAACGACACTGGATAACCAAATCGATGTGGCCACCGGCACCTTGAAACTTAAAGCGGAGTTCGCCAATCAGGATGCGGCGTTATTCCCGAATCAATTCGTCAATGTCCGACTGACGATCGCTGAAAAAGCCAACGCCATCACCATCCCACAAGACGCCGTGCAATACAGCAGTGAAGGGCCGTTTGTGTATGTGATCCGCGATAACAAAGCAGAAAAACGGCCGTTAAGTTTAGGCGTGGCCGACAATGGCCGCATCGAAGTCATACAAGGCCTTGCCGCCAATGAACAGGTGGTGATGGAAGGGTTAGATCGCTTGCGACCAGGGCGTGAGGTGCAGGTGTTAGGTGCCGAAGCCGCGTCAGGCGCAGCTTCCAAACCAGGCGCAGCGTCTAGCCCAAGCGCAGCGTCTAGCCCAAGCGCAGCGGCTAGCCAAGGCGCAGAAGCAGCCAAACGTCGCCCACAACCAGCACAGGGGTAAGTTATGTTCTTATCCAAACCCTTTATTTTACGGCCAGTTGCGACGGCGCTGTTGATGCTGGCGGTATTAATCGCCGGCATGCTGGGCTATCGGCAATTGCCGGTGGCCGCGTTGCCGCAAGTGGATTACCCCATTATTCAGGTGTTTACCTTCTATCCTGGGGCCAGCCCTGATGTGATGGCGCGCACGGTCACTGCGCCATTAGAGCGGCGGCTCGGGCAAATTCCGGGCCTGAAACAACTGTCCAGTGCTAGCAGCGGTGGTAGTTCGATTATCACGCTGCAGTTTGCGCTGACGGTGGATATGGGCGTGGCCGAACAAGAAGTGCAGTCGGCGATGAATACCGCGTCATCTTTGTTACCCAATGATTTGCCGGCACCGCCAATTTATCGCAAAGTGAACCCCGCCGATGCGCCTATTTTAACGCTGGCCATTAGCTCAGAGACCATGCCGCTGCCGCAGGTGTATGACTTAGTGGATACGCGGATGGCGCAAAAAATCGCTCAGCTCGAAGGCGTCGGTATGGTGTCGATTGCTGGCGGCCAACGCCCTGCCATTCGTGTTAAAGCCAACCCAACCGCGCTCGCGGGCTTGGGCTTGACCTTGGATTCCCTGCGCAGCGCCATCAGTAACGCCAACACCAATTTGCCCAAAGGCAGCTTCGATGGCCCGGTGCGTTCGACCATGCTCGATGCCAATGATCAGATTCGCACGCCGGAGCAATTTCGTGACTTGATTGTCAGTTACCAAGGCAACTCGCCAGTACGTTTAGGGGATGTTGCCAGCGTCGAGCAAGGTGCTGAAGACCGTTTTTTGGCGGCATGGGCCAATAGCCAACCGGCAGTGTTGCTGAATATCCAGCGTCAGCCGGGGTCGAACGTGATTGACGTGGCGGATGGCGTCAGGGCGCTGTTGCCGCAACTGCAAGCGACGTTACCGGCGGGGCTGAACGTGACGGAATTAACCGACCGCACCTTGAGTATTCGCGCCTCAGTGCATGATGTACAAATGGAGTTGCTGTTTGCGATTGGCCTGGTGGTGGCGGTGACCTTTGCCTTTTTGCGCACAGTGCCTGCAACGATTATCCCATCACTGGCCGTGCCGCTGAGTTTAGTCGGCACCTTCGCCGTGATGTATTTATTAGACTTTTCCATTAACAACTTAACCTTGATGGCGCTGGTGATCGCCACCGGTTTTGTGGTCGATGACGCGATTGTGATGCTTGAAAACATTGCTCGGCACCGTGAAATGGGTAAGCCGGCGTTGCAGGCGGCGATTGAGGGCGCCCGTGAAATTGGTTTTACCTTGATTTCACTGACCTTTTCATTGATTGCTGTGCTGATCCCGCTGCTGTTTATGGCCGATGTGGTCGGGCGGCTGTTTTTTGAATTTGCCGTGACGCTAGCGGTGGCGATCGCCATTAGCTTGCTAGTGTCGTTGACGCTAACGCCGATGCTGTGTGCGCGCTTGCTAAAAACCCTGCCGGCGCATGATGAGCACAGCGGCAGCATGGCCAAGGTGATCGCCGCCTATGGCCGTGGCCTTGAGTGGATTTTAGCGCATCAACGGGTCGGGCTTGGGTTGATGGCGGCGTCGGTGGTGGCCACCGTCGTTTTGTATTTGGCCGTGCCGAAAGGCTTTTTCCCGGTGCAGGACAGCGGCGTGATCCAAATTATTACTGAAGCGCCGCAAGACATTTCATTTGCACAAATGGCGCAGCGTCAGCAGCAGTTGTCTGAGGCGCTCAGCGATGATCCGATGGTCAGTAGCAGCAGCTCCTTTATTGGTGTGGATGGTAGCAATACCAGCTTAAACAGCGGCCGTATCTTGTTGAATTTAAAGCCACACGCTGAGCGTGACGAGCATGCACTGCAGATCATCGCCCGTTTAAAAGCCAAAGCGCAGCAAGTCAGCGGCATCACGGCGTATTTCCAAAGTGTGCAAGAGTTGTCGATTGAAGACAAAATCAGCCGTACCCAATATCAGTTTACCTTGACGCATCCGGAGCAAGACCAGTTAAGCGCATTATTGCCGGACTTAGTCCAAGCGCTGGCGGCACGGCCTGAGTTAGCGGATGTAGCACACGATCTGCAAACGCAAGCGCTGCAAGCGTTCATCGATATTGACCGTCAAGCGGCGTCGCGACTGGGCGTCAGCGTGGCGCAGATCGGTGCGGCACTGCAAAACGCTTACAGTCAGCGCCAAATCACCACCTTGTTTACCCAAGCCAACCAATATCGGGTGATTTTGGAAATTGACCCCGCGCAGGCGCAAGGGTTGCAGGCACTGGATAACCTGTATTTACCCACGGCCAATGGCCGCGCTGTGCCGTTGTCCAGTGTGGCGCGCGTGACGCAGCGCCCAGCCAAGCTATTGATTAACCATCAAGGCCAATTCCCGTCGGTGACCTTGTCCTTTAACTTAGCCGATGGTTATTCACTCGGTGATGCCATTACTGCCATTGACGAAGTGAAAGCGCAGCTGCAAATTCCAGCGTCGTTTGAACTGAGTTACCAAGGGGCGGCGGAAGCGTTTAGGGCGTCACTGAGCAACACCTTGTGGCTGATTTTGGCGGCTGTCGTCACCATGTATATCGTGCTCGGTGTGCTGTATGAAAGCCTGATCCACCCGGTCACTATTTTATCGACCTTGCCATCGGCGACCGTCGGCGCCTTGCTGGCGCTGCTGCTCGCCGGGCAACCGCTGGATTTGATTGCAGTGATCGGCATCGTGCTGCTGATTGGTTTGGTGAAGAAAAACGGCATCATGATGGTCGACTTCGCGCTGGAAGCGCAGCGTAATCAAGGCCTAGCGCCGCGTGATGCGATTTACCAAGCGGCATTAATGCGTTTTCGGCCGATTTTGATGACCACCTTGGCAGCGTTGTTTGGTGCCATTCCGCTGCTGCTCGCCAGTGGTTCAGGCGCGGAGTTACGCCAGCCATTGGGCTTGGTGATGATTGGTGGTTTGTTGGTCAGCCAAGTACTGACACTCTTTACCACGCCGGTGGTGTATTTATGGTTTGACCGCCATGTCAGCAAGCGCCCCCAAGTCGAGCCTGTCGCGGAGTCCGTGGTATGACATTGTCTCTGGAGCTGATTAAACGGCCAATTGCCAGCAGCTTATTGGCGCTGTCGATTGTGCTGCTGGGCATTTTAAGTTGGCGGGTGTTACCGGTGTCGCCGCTGCCGGCGGTGGATTTCCCGATGATCGTGGTCACGGCGCAGTTACCGGGCGCCAGTCCCGCGTCGATGGCGGCCACTGTCGCAACGCCACTGGAGCGAGCGCTTGGGGCGATTTCGGGTATTCGGCGGATTAGCTCGGCGTCGAATCAGGGCTCGACGCAAATCCGTTTGGAATTTGAGTTGTCGCGTAACGTCGATGATGCAGCTCGTGAAGTGCAAGCGGCGATCAATCAAGTGCGAGCGCAGCTACCTGCCGGCATGCCCGGTAACCCAACGTATCGCAAAACCAACCCGTCGCAAATGCCGGTGATGGCGTTGGCGTTGTCGTCGAACGCGGTGCCGATGGCGGAGTTATACGACAGTGCGTCCACCATTTTGGCGCAGAAACTAGCGCAAATCCAAGGGGTTGGCGAGGTTGAAGTCTCTGGCTCGTCGCTGCCTGCAGTGCGGGTGCAACTCAATCCGGCCATGTTAAGCCAATTTGGTGTGGCGCTGGATGACGTGCGCCAAGCCATTACTAGCGTCAATTCCAATGTGCCACTGGGCGTGGTGGAACAAGGTGATATGCGCTGGCAATTAGCGCTTAGTCAGACCCTGCGCAGTGCAGCGGATTACCAGCAACTGGTGGTCAAAGTGGTCAATGGCACACCGATTTATTTAGCTGATGTGGCCAAAGTCACGGACTCGGTCGAAAACCGCTACAGTTCCGGTTTTCACAATGACAAACCGGCGGTGGTGCTACAAATCAGCCGACGTAGCGGCGCCAACATCGTGGAAACGATCGACCGAATTTACGCACAAATGCCGCAGTTGCAGGCCCTAGTGCCCGCAGGCGCCTCCTTGGCGGTGACCATGGACCGCTCGCCGGTGATCCGCGCCACCTTGCATGAAGCGGAAGTCAGTTTAGCCATCGCCATTGTGCTGGTGGTCGGGGTGGTGCTGTTGTTTTTACGCAGCTGGCGTAGCGCGTTAATTCCGGCGCTGACCATTCCGGTGTCGTTAATTGGTGCCTTTAGTGTGATGTGGCTGTTTGGGTTTTCGCTCAACAACTTATCGGTGATGGCATTGATCGTCGCCAGTGGTTTGGTGGTGGACGACGCCATCGTCGTGCTGGAAAACAGCCGCCGTCATATGGAGCAAGGCAAGTCGGCGTTTGATGCGGCCGTGGCCGGCGCGCGCGAAGTGGGTGGCACCTTGATCGCGATGAACCTCGCGCTGGTGGTGATGTTTTTGTCCATTTTGTTTATGGGCGGCATGGTCGAACGCTTGTTCCGCGAGTTTTCGATCAGTTTAGTCGGTGCCATGTTGATCTCGCTGCTGGTGTCGTTGACGTTAACGCCAGGGCTGTGTGCCCGTTTATTGCGTCGGCCTACGGTGGGTGTCCACGGTGCCGATTACAGTGCCGATTCTAGAGTGGGTGTCCACGGTCCACACAATAACCCATTACATGATTCGCACGAACAACAGGTGGGTGTCCACAGTCCAGCAGCTGGCTTCACCCGCTGGCAGCAACGCTATCGCCATGCCTTGGCCTTGTCGCTTGCCAAGCTGCGCTGGGTGTTGTTATTGATGCTGGCGTTTGGTGCAGGCTCGGTGTGGTTATTCCAGCAATTGCCAAGCGGCATGTTGCCTGATCAAGACACCGGTCAGCTCAATGGTTTTGTCCGCGGCGACGACGGCTTTTCCTACCAAATGATGCAGCCCAAAATTGAAGAATATCGGCAGTTTCTGCTCAAAGATCCGGCCATCGCCGATGTCACAGGCGCTGCCGGCGGTACCATGGGCACCAGCAACTCCATGTTGCGGGTGCGCTTAAAGCCGCTGAGTGAGCGGCATGAGTCGGCGCAACAGGTGGTGAATCGCATCCGCATGACGGCCCCCAAAATTGCCGGTGGCATGATGTTTTTAAACGTCGATCAGGATATTCGCTTGTCCTCACCTTTTGCCAGCAGCGACTACGAGGTGCTATTACGCTCAGGCGAGCTGGATTTGCTGCGAACGTGGAGTAAAAAGGTCGCCGAGCGGATGAAAGAAATGCCGGAGCTGACCGACGTTAACACTCCAGGTGGCGAAGACACCCAACAAATCGTGTTAAAAATCGACCGCGAAGCGGCGCAGCGTTTAGGTATTGATATGCGTACCATCGCCACCATGCTGTCGAATTCATTTTCGCAGCGCCAAGTGGCAACCTTGTATGACGAGATGAACCAATACCGCATCGTGATGGAGTTGACGCCGGGTTATACCGCCCAACCTGAAGTGCTCAAGCAACTGATGCTGATTAACAAAGCCGGTGAGCGGGTGCCGCTGTCGGCCGTGGCCAGTTACGACTATGGGTTGGCCAATGACCGGATCCGTCGCGACAGCATGTTCGCGTCGGTAGGCATCGGTTATGCACTGGCACCCGATGTCACGCCAGAACAAGCGGCACAGGCCATCGATCGGATGTTGGCGGACGTGATGCTACCCACCGCTGTGATCGCGACCAATGGCGAAGACCAACGCAACGCGGTGTTCTCGCAAGGCGATCAGCTGTGGTTATTTATTGGCGTGATCATCGCAGTTTATCTGTTGCTAGGCATCTTGTATGAAAGCCTGCTGCAACCGCTGACGATTTTGTCGACCTTGCCTAGTGCGGCGTTTGGCGCCTTGTTGACCTTGTATCTAACCAGCACGCCACTGAACTTAATCGCACAATTAGGCTTGTTCCTGTTAGTCGGCATCTCGATGAAAAACGCCATTTTGCTGGTTGATTTTGCGCTTGCTGCCGAACGGCAAGGCGCTTCGCCACTTGAGGCGGTGTTACAAGCCGCCGAGCAACGGCTGCGGCCAATTTTAATGACCAACTTGGCCGCGATGCTGGGTGCCGTGCCGCTGCTGCTTGGCATGGGCGAAGGCTCCGAACTTCGTCAACCCTTGGGTATAACTATCGTTGGTGGTTTATTGATCTCGCAGCTGCTGACACTGTTCTCCACGCCCGCGGTGTATCTGCTGCTGCGCCGGTTTCGGCGTCAAGCCAAGCTCGTACCGGCAAAGGTTAACTGATTACGGCCCGCCGCCTTGGCTTGGTACAAGGCGGCATCTGTTTGCGCTAACCAATGCTCGGGATTGGGATGCTGCAGCGCGTTGGCCGTTAGCACCAGCGCACCGACGCTGGCACTAAGCTGCAAATCGGGTAAATCTAAAAAGCGTTGTTGATTGATTAATAGCCGCAACGATTCCAATTTCAGTTGGCTGCTTTGCTGATCTAATCCCGGTAGCACCAATAAAAACTCTTCACCGCCCAGACGCACCAACAAGTCTTGTTCACGGAAGTGATACTTCATTTGCTGCCCTAACCATTGCAATACTCGGTCGCCGACGAGGTGGCCGTAGTGGTCATTGAGGTGTTTAAAATGGTCTAAATCGAGAATGGCCATCGTGAGTGGTGTTTGTTGTTGTTTGGTTTTTTGCAGTAACTTTTGCAGTCGAGGTAAAAACGCATGGCGGTTTAATAAGCCGGTTAGCGCATCGGTGTGTGCCTGCTGATGCAGTTCAAACCACATGTCTTGTGCGTAACAACTGATGGTCGCGGCTAGCATGGCTAAAGCAAAGGTCGTTAAGGCAAACCAACCCAGTTGATGGGTCAACTGCTGGAACATGCTGATGTGTTCACCTGACAGATCGACCAGTAATAACGAGGCGCGCAATACAAACTGACAGGCATTAAAACCAAAAGCAAACAAAAACAATTGGCGACTTAACGACGGCTTGGCATAACGCCACACTAAATAAAACGAGTAGCTGCTACACAGCACTATCAGCGACATTTGAACACTAATCCGCGTCATCGCATTGTTTTGCGCTAAAGGTGTTGCCATCCACGCGGTAAACCCCAGTAACCACAGCAGCATCGCCAGTTTAGGCACAGGGCGGTGCAACCAGATACAAACCCCTGCCAAGAAACATAAATGCATCCATGCGATAGCGCTGTTGGTGAGCCCTGGCGTTAATACATAGGGCAAGCCGACAATATCGTAGATCCCACCGACCACACTATTGATAAATAAACAAAAACCCGCAAAGGACCAGTAACGAAAATAGCGATGGCCAGGATTTAATTGGGCTAGACGCGCCATAATGGCGATAAAGGCGAGCGCAATGGTGCCATTGACAATGCTTAAGGTAAGTAAGTCCATTTTTACCACTAAATCCTTGTTCTTGTTATGGATATAGTGGCGAAGCAATCGCCACAGGTCAAGTTAACAGTTGGTGATAAATTGGGTACTGTTTTCAAGGGGGCTGTGCTGCAAAGATGAAGCTTGATGAGTGGGGATGCGCGAACAAAAAACAACTTGCAGCAACGGTTATCGCTAGGGTGTTGGTTCGCAATACAAAATAGTTAACATAAATTCCTATGAAATCGCGCGTCGGGTAAGAGCGTTCTGCAAAACATAGGGGTTGACTCAGTGTAAGTGAAAGGTTAGTTTTTGTTTGCAAATCAAGGGGCAAATCTCGACGTCGCTTGGTTCAAGTCTGCTCTTCTACCTTAAAGGTTCATCTATGCGCTTACCTTTGTTACTTCTGGCTGCACTTCCTATGTTTTGTGAGTCTGCTCCTATGTCATTTGAATTGGCGAAGTCGGAAGCGTTGGCGCTGAGACAGTCTGAAACCTCGCGAGATTATTTAAAAACTCAGTTTTTCCCCTTCTACGAAACTCAACATTCCACAACACTTCATCAGTGCTTTTCAAATGTTGAAAATCCTTCGATGGCATCTTTTGATCTGGTCATAGCAATTAACAGTTCGGGAACCGTACAGCAAACGTGGGTGAACACACCGACAAACATTTCAAGCTGTTTAGAGAAAGCAATCCGAGAGAGTACATTCCCAGCACCACCCAAGACTGGCTTTTATGTACTCTTTCAAATGACATTTGATAGTTAAACCGGTAACTCAGCATACCCCTGTAACTGAGTCAGTAAGTTCGGCACAGAGAATGGAAAACTCTCTTTGAACCGCCCAAGCCAAAAGCCCATCAACGACATCGGCTTTTGGCTCATCTTATGTCTAAACAGCATCACCCACGGCTTGGTTAGATGAAGACGCCACCCTTGCAACGCGTCCGCTGCTTAGCGTGATTGCTGTAAAAACTGTTGGATCTGTGCCACCAGCCAGCGTGGATCATCCAGCATAATGAAATGCCGCGCCTGAGTATTCATGCGCAACTGGGCATGCGGCGCCTTGGCCAATTGTTGTTGATACAGTGTCTCCACCTGTGGCTGAGCGGCGGCTGGTAATGCGCCGGATGCACCCAACAATAAAATAGGTTGTTGAATATTGGCCAGTTTGCCACGCAGATCGGTCGTTAATAATTCCTTGATGGCTTGCCCTACGGCGACAGGATCGGATTGGCTGCTCATGGTTAACACTTGGCGCTGATGTTCGGTGCTGGTGGCTTGGATCTGCAAACCTTGCGCGTTGGTGGCCACAAAACGTTCTGGGCTGAGTTGGCGGTAAAACTGCTGCATTTGTTCGGCTTGGGCTTTGACATCGCGTACCCGAGTACTGTTGGTGCGGGTAAAAATCGGTGCTAGAAATGGCAGACCATCCACCGCAATCACTGGGCCAGTGCGCTCTGGCGCACTACTCGCCAACCAGTAACTCATAAAAGCGCCAAGGCTGTGGCCGATTAACACAGGTTTTTTAAGATGTTGTTGGTCAATGTACTGCAATAAGTCGTCATGCACCTTGGGTAACAACGCCCCTTCGACTGCAGGTTTGCCAGCAAACCCTGAAAGATGCACCAAATGCAGTTGATGTGTCGTTTTCAGGGCCTCGACCACGGGTTGCCACACCTCAGGCGAGCTCATCAACCCTGGAATTAAGATCACCGGCCGACCTTGACCCACCACTTGCACGCTAAAGTACGCCGAGGGCGTTTGCGCCGCGCTCGTTGGCAACGCGGCAGGCGTTTGCACCAGCATCTCACTGGCGGCGGGCGTGGTGGAAGCCTGCGCAATCTGACATCCCAGATTTAAACAGACGGTGGCCGTGATTAAGACAAGTAGCGAGGTGCGATTGGATAACATGGTGTCAGTTCCTTGATGTGAAGTGTTATCTTCAAGACACAACCAGGCGCGGTCGTGTGACATCTGACCAGTGATAAATGTGATAGGGCTAAATAACTGTGGGAATGAGTAGAGCATGTTGCGGTGGGAACTTAAGTGCCGAAGTACCGTGGACACCCACTAGCGTTCAAGAAGCCATCCACTGTAATTTCAGAAGATCAAGATTTTACAAAAACTTACAGTGGCTGTCTCAAGCCCCGCAACAGTCTCAAGCCTCACAGACCTGCCGCTATGATCCGCAGCAGCCATGCCTGTTCAATCGTATGCAGTATCACGATACTTGCGGTTTTGTCGCCGCGCAGCCATGCTGCCAGCTCTGTCCCAGTCTAAGGAATATGTGATGTCGATAAAACGCTGGTATGTCGCTATGTTACCGATTTGCTGGTTGTGTGGCTGTGAACCTGCGACGCCACCGGTGCATACGGCGAGTGCGCAGGTGCAGGTGTTGACGCCGCCGCTACGCATCAACACATTGGGGCGTGAACGGACGATTCGGTTGTATTTGCCACCGAGTTACCACCACGGTGATAAGCGCTATCCGGTGTTGTATATGCACGATGGGCAAAATCTGTTTGATGCGGCCACGGGGTATGCCGGTGAATGGCAGGTGGATGAAACCTTGGATAGGTTAGCGGCCGCAGGCACGCTGGAGCTGATTGTGGTGGGTATCGACAATGGCGGCGAGTTTAGAAATCAAGAGTTATCGCCGTTTGCCCATAGCGACATCCCAACCAGCGAGGGTGATGCGTATCTCAAGTTTATCGTGGATGAGCTCAAACCTTTTATGGACAGCCACTATCGGACCTTGCCGGATCGCGAGCATACCGGCCTGATGGGTAGTTCGTTGGGTGGCCTCATCACACATTATGCGGGGCAACATTACCCGCAGGTGTTTGGGCGGTTGGGCGTGTTGTCGCCGTCATATTGGGTGGCAGGGGCCGAGCAGCAACGGTTACTGAGGCCTGGTATTGCCGAGCATTCTCGTTGGTTTGTGTCGATGGGCGCAAAAGAGGGTGGCACTATGGGGCCAGACTTTAAAACGGTGACCGCGCAGCTGCAACAGCAGTTACCCCCGAGCAGCCAGTTGCAAACGCACTGGGTTGACGGCGCTGACCACAACGAAGCCGCTTGGGCCGCGCTGATGGAACCCGCCTTGGTGTTTTTGTTCACCAACAAATGAGTTGTTGAGAGCGTCGCAGACTGATACAGGTCGCAACGACGTCGGCGCTGGCCCTGTGATGGCCATGTGATTGTTCTGTGCTTGAAAACTAAACGGTTAAACCGGTCAGGGCTGTTGAGGCCTTAGTTGCGCTGGTATGCTGCGCGCCGTTTTGAATTCATCACCAAGGAAGCTGTATGCAACGCAACACTGTGAGCAGCGTCGACTTAGTATTAGACGTCGCCGGTCGAGATTATAAACTTCGCACAGCCAGCCAACATGCGGCTGGGCTAGAAGAGGCGGCACAGCACTTGAACGCTAAAATCCAGGCCGTCCGTCAGCGTGGCCGCAACTTGAGTAACGAACAAGCCGCGGTGCTGGCTGCGCTTGAACTGAGTTACGACTTATTGATCGAACGCGAGATGTTAGAACAGCAACTGGCGGCTGTCCGTCGCCCATAGTCCGTCACCCATAAAAAACGCTCTGGTTGAGCGTTTTTTTATGGGTCATTTCCGGCCATGCAGCAATTAACCGCGCAAGATATCCAGTGTTTTTTCCAGTGCAGTCACGTCGATACCATCGGTGATAAACACCAACTGGCTGGTTCTGTGTTCATCCGGCCATGCCTCCAGCACGCCGGCAGGATGCAACAAGGTTTGCACGGCGTGCACCGCGACCGGCCCTGGAAACCCTTCGACCTGTAAAATAGCTTTCATTCGAAGCAGTTGATGCCCCAAGCTGGGTAATAACGCGTCCAGCCATTGATCTAGCGCCGTCACTTTAATCGGCGTGGTGATCTCATAACAAAAAGACTGAATACGATCGCTCTGGTTGTGGCTGCTGGTGTTGGCTTTGAAAAATGCCTGTTGACCAGCACTCATTGGCGCAAAAGTTAAGCCCTGAGTCGGTAGCCACTGGCGCAGCGGCGTCTCAGTTTGCACCGGTTCAGCGTGATCGAGTGTTAAGATCTGCGTTAAATCCACCGCTTCCAAGGTGCGATGCAACAAGGGCGCTGTTGGGTTTAACCGCCGCAGTTCTTGCGACAGCGTGGCAAGGCCAGCGTCATCCGTCAGTTCGGTTTTACTGATTAACAGCAAATCGGCAACACCCACTTGGCGACGCGCTTCGGCGTGTTGTTCAAGCGTGCTTGCGCCATGAACGGCATCCACCAAGGTGACCGTGCCTTGCAAACGATACAGATTAAATAAATCAGGTGTTTCAATCACGGTGCGCAGCACGGGGGCTGGGTCGGCAAGGCCGGTGGTTTCAATGATCACCCGATCAAACTGGCGCTGGCCTTTGCGGGCAAAACGCCAATGGGCATCACTTAAGGTTTTCGCTAAATCGCCACGAATGGTGCAGCAGATACAGCCACTGGATAGTTCGACCACTTGCTCTTCATTGCTGCGAGTCACCAGTTTGTGATCAAGCGGGGTTGAGCCGTATTCATTAATGATGACCAAGGTGCGGGCAAACTCGGGTAGCTGCACCAACTGGTTTAACAACGTCGTTTTACCTGCGCCTAAAAATCCGGTTAATAAATACAAAGGGATACGCTGTTGCATGCCGCAAAACTCCAATAGCCTGGGGCCAGTTCGCCCCGAACGAGGGTGTGATACTATCACACATGTCATGCCAAACGAACCGCTGCAGTGACCCAGTGGCAATCCATATGAAAGGCACGGCAAGCCATGGCGGGTAGGCTATGACCATGATATAACCAGATGCAGCGTAATAAGGATGTGGGATATGGACTGCATGGCTCAAACATTGAGCTTTCGTCAGGCGACGGTGGCGGATTGCAAAGAGATCAGCAAATTGCTGCTGCGATGTGCAAAGCGTTTTCTGCTGGCCGATTTCTCGCCACAAGGGCAAGCCTTGTTGTGTGACTCCTTGCAAGCTACTGCCATTGCGGATTATCTGCACCAAGGCCTCGATTACCGACTGGCGTTTGTCCAGCATCAAGGCCAGCCGCAGTTGGTCGGGGTGATTGCACTCAAGCGCCCGTGCCATTTATATCACCTCTTTGTCGACCCCAACTGGCATGGCCGTGGCATTGCGCGTCAGCTGTTGGCAGAACTATGGCCGACTGTGCAGGCGTGGGCGGCCGCAGCAGAGCAGTCTGAACTAACCGTCAATGCCAGCTTGTACGCGGCGCCAGTGTATGTAAAGTGGGGTTTTGTCGCGGATTCACCGCCGCGAGATCGGGGCGGGGCGATCGATCAGCCCATGCGGCTGCAGTTAGCGCACGACAAACGACAGAATCAATTTAACAATTCAATTCGCCGCAATCCAACGGACGAAAACCTCGAGCCTCACACCACAGCCTGCGAGATTTAAACATCAAGGCCGGCCAGCAACGCGCGATTGACGGACAAGACTAACGCGATATCGACGTCTTGGCTGTCTAATTGCAACTGTGTTAACACCGTGTCGGCAACGGCCAATAAGTCTTGCCGCAAGCGAGCGGGGTACGGATGTTCAGTGTCGCTGAGCAACACTTGATAGGTCAGCCAAGTGTGGCGCATATCGCCCAGTGCTTGAATTAACGCAAATTGATCGCCTGCGGCTTGCGCTTGCTCTAAGCGAAAACACAATTGACTCAGCAGACGGGCGTCTAGCGCCTTGGTCGAGCTGCCTTGATGCAAGGTGGTGCGGTATAAATCGACGGCTTTTTTCATGAACAACCACAACGAGGTTAGAGCAGTCACTATAGCAAAATCATTGACGGAGCTGGTAGGCGGTACATTCGAAAAGCCGTAAGCCCAAACCCATAAAACCCTGCTGGGTTAAAACCAAGTCGCTAACCCCGAGTCACGCATCATCTGGCGTTTCAGCAACGCCACACGGGCGAGGGGTTCGTCAAACATCTGGGGATGGGGCGGCGCAAGGCATACCCCATACACAGCCGATGTTAGGTGTTGTTAGCCTTGTCTTCTTTTGGCACTTCGTAGTTTTTGCAACTTGCCAGTACCAGCTGTAAATGTTCACCCAGACCTTGTTGTTCCAGTTTTGCACTCGCCATGCTCTGTAGGGTTTGCACGGCACCTTCAAAGCCTTGTTCTTTGATCAACTGGCTGGCGTAGCGCGCTGACGCCGCGCCTTTTTGCAGCAAGCTGGCCATTTGTTCAAAGCTAGGTTCGGTTTGAAATAGTTTTTCCAGTTCCGCTAATAGATCACTGACGCGGGCACTTTCTGCCAAGGCCCCTTCGACGGTGATGAGTTTACCGAGTGGATCTTGCGCAAGGCGTCCTGCCACACAGGCTGCCGTTGAACCCGCTTCGGCTGACGCTACTACCGCGTCTAAGCCTTTTTCCCGAATTTGCTCAATTGCTTGTGCCACTTTTTCATCTTGCGACAACAAGGCTTGTTCGGCCTGCTGTTGCTGATCTTCAGAAAAATAACCGCAACTGGTGAGTAATAAAAACGTGACACCACTTAAGAATGCACGGGATTTTTGCATGAACGAGGCTCCATGATGTTGGATTGCTATTAGCTACTAACTATGGGTGCCGCGCGTAAAACTCAAGCGCGCGTGCGTCGAGCGTGCAGTTTATTGCGAGAGGAGGATCAAGGGGTCAGAGTTGTTGAACCTTCGGTTCAACAACTCTGACCCCTTGATCCTCCTCTCTATGTTGGAAACAAAAAAGCCCTCAATCGGAGGGCTTTGGTCGGTGCAGAACGCAAGGGGCAATTAACTAAGCATCCCCAGTAACCCTGCAGCGGCGTTTTTATTGTTGCCACTTAGACCTGCAAGTTGGTTTTTGATTTGCTCACCAGCTTTTTGCGCTTGGGCAATGGCTTGGTCGCGCAGTTTTTGTTGCTCTTCGGTCAGTCTTGAATCGGTTGCTTTGGTCTTACTGCTCTCGGTTTTGTTGGTGATAGTTTCGCCGGCGGTGCCTTGGGCTTTAGCAACATCTAAGCGATTGCTCAAACTGGCGCTGTCTTTGGCTAAGCGTGTCGCGGTATCCAACGTGGATTTCTGGGCGTTGGCGAGGCTGCCTACTTTTTTCTCATCACCGGCGAGCAAGGCTTTGGCATCGGCGGCTGAGCCGATTTTTTCCGGTAAGCCAAGCGCCTTGGTGTTAGCGCTGCTGGCGACCTCTTGTTCGCCACCTTTGCTGTTGGTGGAGACCGTTTGGCCTTTCTTATCGGTCAGCAAATTCACTTTAGTGTCACCATTTTTGACGGTGGCGTTGTCTTGCGAAGCAATAATGCCATCGCGCAGTTTGGTGTATTGCGCTTGTAACTCTTCGCGCTTTTTGCTGCTGAGCGTGTCATCGGCCAATTGCGTGGCAACATCCTTCACTTTCTTCAGTTGCTCGCCGATGGATGCGTTGGCTTTGCTGGCGGCGTCAACTGCTGTTTTGCCTTGCGATAGGCTTTGCTGCACCGTCACCGCACGTTGTTCTTTGCTAGATTGGGTTTGGCTGCTGGTGGTGCTGGTCGTGCTGGTTGCATTGCTGGCTTGACTTGCTTGTTGCGCGGCTTTGGCTTTGGCGTCTTGTGCTTGCTGATTGGCATCGATCGATTGCTGTTTCAGCGACGACGTGTAGGTATAGGGGGCATTTACAGTGGCCATGTTGAGGCTCCAACCAGCGGAAAATGCTTTCAGTGTATCTCAGTTCGTTGATTTTTTCTGCAGCTGCGGCAAAAAATTGCCGCAAAAATTGAGTGATGAATAGTGGTCTTGTTATGGGCGATGAGTTTGTTGATTGATGCTAGCTGTAGGTTTAACAGGCTGCGCAAGGAGGACACGCCGTGCCAAGACAGTTAATAAACTAAGCGTTGGCGCGCACCCCAGAATGCGCCCACACCGGCCAGCACCGTTGCGATGACAATAAACACCCACTCTATTGGTGTTTGCCAAAGATGCTCCCAGCGAAAGCCTATGGTCCAGGATGTAATAAAGACGACGGCTGACAAATATGCGGGCTTGGATGGCTGTTCGCTATAGCAGAAATACCAATAACTGAGCACTGTGATCGTAAGTACAAAGATGACTGCCAAAAAAAACCACCGAAAGTACCTTAACCCGATCGTTTTAACAGGCATCTGGCCGACGCTGGCGGCCAATATAAGCACCTAGCACGACACCTGCCAGCACGGTGCACACTTGCATCACAGTAAAGGGCGTATCGCTGATGCGCATCAGCTGAAAGGTGGTTAAGTAACTGATATAAAACAGGCAGGTGGCGAAGAAACCTTTGAGTTCGGCTTGATTTGGGTAAGAAAACCAACGGGCGTTGGTCAAGGCGCCGGCGAAAGCAAAAATCAAGGTAATTAGCGTACTCATGTGTCGTCCTTGCAAGAAAACCTGTGCATCATGCGATGATTGACGCTATCAAACCGCAGCGCGGCGACGCATGTCAATTCAATTAGGTTACTTATTTGTTAAAGTTTGCAACTACTCCTCGTTGAGCGAGGAGTAGTTACTGTAGCTGCTTGTCTCGAAAAATGCTACATCTCTATGTACTGCGGCCAGCCCAGCAACGGGTTGGCCATGCCGTGCTTGTGCTCAAACGCGTCCAGTTTTTCTGGGGAGGCGTCTTGGTGCGCCAGTTCGCGGTATTTCTTCGCAAACTGCAGGGTTTTCAGCAGTGCCGGTGCGAAATTGCTACCTAAGTCTGCGCGAATGGCGTCGCGAATACCGGCTGGTAAGTCGGCCAGTGTCGCTTCGGTTTGCAGTTGCAAATAATCGACGCTAAACCAGCGCTCAGGGAATTCGCTGTGGCGCACATGTTTTTTCAGGTCTTGTTTGACCTTCACGGGCCCGACGACCACCCGATACAACACCACTTCGGCCAGCATGCCTTCGAGGTTAAAATGCTCAAACGGGTCGAATTCGGTTTGACTGAAAAACTGCTGTTTTAATAGCTGCAGCGCACCGCGGCGGTTACTTTCCAGCAAGGCTTGTTGATAACTTTGCAGGCCGTGCCACTCGTCCGCATCTGGCGGGGTGGCGATATCTTGCAACAACTGCTCTTCGACATCGCCATACAGCGATTTGCGATTCGGTTGCTTCTGGCTGACTGTCACCAGCATGCTCCAGCCTTTTTGAAACGGCTTGACCATGCCTTCTGGTGATTTCAACAGCTGCAGCGCAGTAGCGATGTCCTGATTGCTCAGTTCGGCGAGGCCCAAACTGACCACGCCAATCACGTCATAGGCGGCTTGTTCTAACAAATGCATTTTGTATTTGTTATAAAACTTGTCGGCGAATTTTAAGCTCATCAGCACGGCTTTGTGCTTGATGTCTGCCAATTCGGCCGCGCTGAGTAGCTCGTTTTGTTTGGCGAAATTGAGCACTTGCGTCAAAAAGGGGCCTTGGGCTTCCCGTACCACTAACTGCATAAACAGACCTTTTGTTGCTGCGTGTTAATCGAGAAAACTAAACATATCATCGACTTCATCCAGCTCATCTGGCACGTCATTTTTCGCTTTCGCTTGCATGACTAGCTCAGTGGCGAACTTGTTGATGATGTTTTCCCAACCTGAGTTTTCGTTACGGATCAGTGATTTAATCGCACCTTCAACCTCGGGGGCTAAATGGCGGATCAGCGCCAGCAAGCTACGTGGGTCGTCCATGCCTAGGCCATGCATTTCTTCGCTGTTGTGACGCTCGGTGAAGGTGACGGCTTCTTCTAAATCTTGCTCTTCTTCGTGCAGGATATCTTTATAAAAGTCTTCATCTTCATACACTTCGCCGCGGTACAGCTCGATAAACGGAATGGATAAATAGAACAAACCGGCCGGATCTTCGGCGATGCATTCTAAGATCTCAGTTTGTTTATCTTCGCTGTCTTGAGTGCGAATCAAATAGGTTAAAAAATCAAAGGTATGCTGCTTGAGTTCGTCGGCATTGTTTTTGATTTTTTCTTCCCAATACAGCGGTTGCTGGCAGACGATGTCGCGGATTTTTTCTGGCGTCATCAGCTCAGAAATAATCGAGGGGAACGAGATATCGTGCTGGCTGTTGATTTGAGTCAGCGTCACGATGTCAATTTGTTCAATGACTTCAACCAGTTGCGCGTCGGACATTTCGTTGGCGATCAGCTCAAACTTTTTGCTGGCGGCTTTGGGTTCAACCACCGCCAGTTCTTTAATTTCGGCGACTGTGATTTCAATCAGTTGATTCATCAACGTTCTCCTTTAAAGCGAATGTCGTCAAACGCATCGTCGTAGCCGTCTTCGTCGTCATCATCGCGGTCACGGCCGTGATAATCATCGTGTGCTTCGTCGCGATCATCGTCATCGTCGTCACGGCTGTCGTAATCTTCATCGTAGCTGGCTTCTTCGTCTTCATCACCACGGGCGCTGCTGCGGCTACGTGCAGGCGCTTTGCCTTGTTGATCAAGAAGATACAACACCGCAACGCTTTCAATCAGCAGCTGTTCGCTGTGCGCGCGCACCGCTTTAACCAGCGGTAAATCGGCGTTGTTAAAGGCGGCTGTGACTTTAAACTCGTCCCATGACGGCTCGATGGCATTGGCTATCCAATTCGACCATTTCAGTTTGGCTTCTTTGCTAAATTTGACCCGACCAAACAGCGCCATCGGCAGATACTCAGGCACGTCGTCCAGCATGTCAGGCGCGGCCAGCAGTAACTGCTTCATTTTGTTGGTAAATTGTTCCAGCGCTTTCGGGGTGTCTGGGTCGTTATACGAGTCAATGTTTTCGTAAGCATCGCTTTGCAGCTGGCGAATGCGGGCTAGATTGAGTTTTTTAGCCATGTTGTCCTCAGTAATACTGGTCCCACAGCTCTTTCATGGCTGCGGTGGGGTCCGTCACGATGACGTTATTGAAGTCTTTGATAAACGCCGCTTTTTGTTTCGGATCGGACAGCACCTCGTAGGCCTGTTTCACCCGCTGTAATTGGTGGGCAGCGTCGTCTTTTTCATCGTCCGACAAGCCATGCAGCTTGTCTGGGTGGTACTTGTTGGATAAGCGCTTGTACGCTTTTTTGATATCGTCGTCACTGGCGTTGCTTTTAACGCCCAGCACCCGGAAATGGTTGATCATACGTCAGTCCGTCAGCACCTTTAAAGGAACCCAGTATCATAGCAGGTTTTTTGGCGGCTGCGCGTCTGGAAATTGGCTGGGCGGGGACGGCTGTGTCAGGAATGACTCTAAAGATCAATCTATTACTGGTATGCTTTGGGTTTTAGGCCGGTAAAATGCAACGTTTAACCGAGGCGGGAGTTCTGATGCACGCAACCGTGTTTATGGCGATGAGCTTGGATGGTTTTATTGCAGGCCTTGATGGCGATGTCAGTTGGCTCGACCAATGCGGTGTGCCCGATGCGCCGCTGGGGGATGCGGCGGATATGGGCTTTCTTGCCTTAATGCGCGAGGTCGATTGTTTGCTGATGGGGCGGGGCACGGCGGAAAAACTCGCTAGTTTTCAACTCACTGCCGAGCAATGGCCTTATGGGAATACACCAATTTATATCTTGAGCAATAGTTTGCAACAGCGACCAACGTTACCGGGCAACACGCACTTGCTGCGTGGTAGTTTGGCGCAGGCCTTGGCGGAACTGACCCTGCGTGGACATCAACACGTGTATGTCGATGGTGGTGCTTTGGTGCGAAGTTGTATTGAAGCCGGTTTAGTGCGTCGTTTAGTGATCACCTTGGCACCTATCGTGTTAGGCCAAGGGATGCCGTTGTTTGCAGGGCTTTCGCACGCGGTCAAGTTGCGACAAATGAGCGTGACGCGTTATGCCAATGAATTTGTGCAGCTGGAGTATGCCATTGAATCTGCAGAGTCGGCGACGCTGATGTCCGATAGGGGGCAGCAAGCGGCAGTCGCGGGGTTAGAGGCGGACACGACGCGTCGAGGAGCAGACCATGCATGAGCCGAGTGGCACTGCGATGCAAATAGAAAAAACGGTAGATGATTGCTGCGATCCCCCCTCGACGGTGTTAGTGCTGGGTGGGACTGGTCAAATTGGCCGCTGCATGCTGGCTGAAATCAAGCAACACTGGCCGGCGGCGCAATTACTTAGCCCTACTCGAGCAGAGCTGGATTTATCCAATGGACCGGCCGTTCTTGCGTATTTGCAGCAACACCAGCCGGATTGGCTGATCAATTGTGCGTCATTTACTGCCGTGGATCTGGCGGAGCAGGACTTGCGGTTTTCTGTGGACACCCACTGGTTTTCGGACACCCTTTGGTCCGTGGACACCCACCCCAAGGTTTCCATGGAGAGGGTTTCCGTGGACACCCACCCCAACACTCTGCTTAATGCGATGTTGCCGATGGTTCTGGCTGCTTATTGGCAGGCAAGTACAAAACCCTTAACGGTGCTGCATTACTCGAGTGACTACGTTTACAGTGGGCAGGGCGATATGCCATGGCGTGAAGGCGATGCTATGGCGCCTATCAACGCTTATGGCCGGGCAAAAGCGGTTGGTGATCAGGCGTTACTATCCGCTTTACATCACAACACGCAATCCGCTGTAGCGACAGCGTCGCGATTGTTTATCCTTCGAACCTGCTGGGTGTATCACCAGCAGGGTCAGAACTTCATCAATACCATGTTACGCCTTGCCGTGGAGCGAGATGTGCTTCGCGTGGTCGATGATCAATTTGGTGCACCTACGCCAGCCCAGTGGGCTGCGCAGGTCAGTGGTTTGTTACTTCGTAGCCAGGCAGCAAGTGGGGTGTATCACTTGGCTCCAAGTGGCGTCACCAGCTGGTATGGGGTGGCTCACGCAGCGTTATCTAGCGCCGTCAGCGTAGGGCTTATCAGTCAAGTACCTGAATTAATTGCAATTGAAAGCCACGATTATCTGACACCAGCGAAACGCCCACATAACAGTCGGCTCGATTGTCAAAAACTACAGCAGGCGCTAGGTATTGAATTCCCTGAATGGCACCGGTTGTTGCGTGAGCATATGTCTTGTCGCTCGCGTTGAGTTTGCGGCATTGACTCGACTCTCAATGCCGTATCGGTTAAGACACCTAACACCTAACACCTTACAGCGGAGTTTTCGTTTGTTGCATTGCATGACGTTGGTTGTACAGCCGAATCGTCATCACAATCAGTACTGTCGCACAAAGGGCGGAGAGCACGTGATGCATCACCAAGTGGCTGATAATAAACGTTGGAATGTCTTGCCATGACGTGTCGCCCAGTAAAGCGAAGCACAGTTTCACTAGCAATAGGGCATAAGCAGCTAGGTGTAGCCATAACGCCATTTTAAACACGCGATTGAGCTGACGGCGCGTCGAATAGTCCAATGCATGTGCCAAAAAGCGTAAAGCTAACAACGCAACGATAGCCAAGCCAATGGTGATTGCTCCTAAACCTAACAACGATGTTTTCGCCAAGATGGCACAGCTTACGTACCAAGGAAGCATAACAGGCATAAAAATTTTCCATTACAATTCAACAGCATCGAAAAAGGAACCAGTGTAGAACCGCTATTTAGCGGCTCACGCGTTATTGTAACAATCTGAACTAGAGGATGGACTTTACCGCGACTAGTGGTGAGAAGCGTGCGCTGATTCACGGTGGTGGATTGGTGTCAAATGTTGAGTAGTGCCTTAAACCGCATCGATCTGAAGGTGGATTATTGATAACTCAGCTGAATTTGTTGCACGATTTGTGCGTCGACAAGTTGCTGCCAGGCTAACTGTAACTTAGCGAATTGTTCGGCACTGATGGTTTTTTTACTAAATCCAAAATAAACAGGCGCTTGATATACCTGCACAATGGGTTGATACAGCGCGGCGTTTTTTGCTTTGTGCTGCTGCCAGTATTTCAGCACACTATTGTCTTCTAAAATCGCATCCACTCGGCCTGCATTGAGCAGAGCAAGTTTGTCCTGAATACTGCTGATAGGTACCAGCTGCGCTGCGAAGTTGGCATCGCGGAGAGTTCGTGAAAATGTCTCACCATAATATGCGCCATTAAGAACCGCGATACGTGGCTTTGGAGTTAGCGTTAGTGTGTCAGTGAGGGTGTGTACCTGTTGGAATTGCTCAGGGCGACCAATCAGCCAGATACCTTCTAGGTGATGCGGCCCTAAAAAATAATAATCTTTTTCGCGTTCGGTATTTTTGTAGAGGTGACTGATAACATCCAGCTCGCCATTTTTCAGCTGTACTAATGAGCGGAGCCAGGGGCTCGATACAAATTTGACCTGACATTGCACTTTGGCAGCTAAGGCTTGCAACAGTTCGACGGTTTGCCCCCGCCAGTGTTGATCATTGACCTTAATCAGATGCGGCGGAAAATCATTTTCTGCAGCAAAGCGCCATTGGCAAGCCGTTGCGATATGACTGATGCAACTGAGTGCAACCCCGACAACAACCAATGACCATCCCTTCAACGGCATCACTCCTTTACACGCATGGTTAACGGCCTGACAAACGCCAAGTCTTCATCTGTTCTTATACGGGATTTTTAGTATGAGTTGCAATGGGAGTATATCTGGACAGCCATGGGAACCAAAACCGTGGACAGCCATAACGGAGTATTTCTGGACAGCCATCAAAACCGTGGACAGCCATAACAAAACCGCCATAACAAAACCGGACAACCACTAAGTCGCACGAGGTTTGCTAATCACTAGCACTTAAAAGCCTATCAATTGGGTGATTTTTTCTGGTGAAGCGTTTGAAAACCAAATATCTGGGTTATTGAAAGGAACAACTACTAAATTTGGCGCGAGCGAGAACTCAAACGTACTGTCTTTTCCTATTTCGTTGCCAATTTTTAGGGGGACTAACCAAATGCATGCCTTGCCGCCGTTATTCCGAGCACACGTTGTTGTTTCAATGCCTGGCAAAACTCTTTAAGCCTTGCCGCACTGCCGATGACCCGATAATAGGTTTTTTCTAGCGCTTCGCAGTTGTGTAGCCAAG
>JACCDZ010819218.1_pt1 | contig 24661 bp, 34 predicted proteins | sample 7449551 | NCBI WGS metagenome assembly JACCDZ01 (sample SAMN15323452, study PRJNA562643) | freshwater metagenome | isolation source: river surface water | place: USA:Blue River Watershed | collected 2017-08-18 | reverse complement strand
CCACGGCCGCCGCAGCAATGCTCGCGCTGCCGACGACGCCCAGCACGCCAGCTGGCGTGCTGAATGCGTCAGAGAAGATGGTCTTGCGCGTGTCGCCGCTGGCGATAGGGAATGCATCGACAACCTGGGCTTCCAAGTGATCGGTCGCCTCAGTCATCGCCGCCAGAAAGCGCTCGCGGGTGAACTCGGGCGCGTTTCGAAACGCCTTGGCCAGGGTCACCAGCTCACTCACATCGAATCCAGCCGAGTACATGCTCACAGCCCCCACCCGTTGCTGCGCAGGCCTGCGCGCTGGCGGCCTGCCCAGCCGCTCGCGCTGGCGGCGGGCGTGCCCACAGGTGCAGCAGCGCCACCGTTGCCAGCACCTTGCGGGTCCACCTTGCCGATGCCGGCGTAGTAGGCCGCGCGGTAGTCCTTGGCGCGGATCGCATAGTTGCGGGCGCGGCTCTCGGTGTTGCTCCCGTCAGCGCCGATGCTGGTTTCCCGCTCGGCGCTGTAGTGCGCAGCCAGCTGCTTGCACAGCAGGTGCGCTGCGTAGCTGGCCACCGCCTCGCGGTTTTCGGCTGGGATCGTGTCCACGCCGGTGCTCAGCTGGTGCGGTGCCGAGAACACCACCCGAACCACGGCGCCGGCCGGCAGGGCGTCGGCTGTCATCAGCTGCTGGGCAGCCCCATCGGTGTAGACGGCCAGCTCCACCTGTTCCAGCGGCTGACGTCCGACCGGGTACTCCGCGGTCTTGATCCAGGCGCCATCAGCCCACCCATCGGGCAGCGGGCCGAAGTAGCCTTCGGCCACCCAGATCACGTCCTTGACCAGCTCGCGGGCAGCGTCGGCGCTGATGCGCAGACGCGCCAGCTCGATCGCGCGATCGCGGTCCACGCTGGTGAGCGTGCCGCTGGCGTCGCGCACCAGGCTGTCAACGAGGGTTTGGTAGTCGGCGAGGTCCACGGCGGTGAGGTATTTGGGTGGGGGGTTTGTCGGGACCATCTGGCTGGCATCAGCAAAATGGTCCTGAGAAACCCAGCCCCGAAGGGCTGAGTTAAAGGCGCTATCGATCAGGGCACCACGGCCTTGGTCGTGCCCTTCTCGCCGTCCACCAGCACCGTCCCGCTGTAGGTGTGCTTGATCTTGTAGGTGGTCTTGTCGTTGGTGAACATGCTGCCGACGTTGGGCATGTCCTGCACGAACAGCTCGGGCTCTTCCTGGCCGCGCAGGAAGCCGATCTCCAGCACCGGCAGCTCCATCGGGTCGGCCACCGTGCACCAGTCGTTCGCGTCGGTCCAGTACGCCACCGGAATCACTTCCGGGTTGATCGACTGGACATAGGTCTTGTCCAGGTTCTGGTTGCGCACGAACAGGTTGTAGGCCGCTTCCTGCAGCTCAAACGGCACCAGAACGCTCTTGGGACTCAGGCCCATGCGCTTGCCGCTGCCGGCGCGGGTCTGCTTGACCATCGCCAGGCGGTGGGCGGCAAAGCTGGTGGCGTCCAGCGCAGCCGTGAACAAGTTCGCGTGCGTCGCGTGGTACAGCGCCACCGTGTCGTAGATGGTCGGGTTGGTGCGGAAGAAGTCGAACACAAACTCGTACAGCGTGTTCGCGGCCGACAGGGCCAGCTCCTGCGGGATGCGGCGGATGGCCTGAACGTCGTCGTTCATGATCATTTCCAGCGTCACGTCTTCCGTGCCACCGCGCTTGGTCACCGCGTAGGTGGCCTTCGCGTCGCTCGGGCTGGCCAGCGCGGCGTAGCCACCAGCCTCGGCCACGGCCGGCAGGTTGCCGTAGCCGCCGATGCGCACACGCTCTTGAGTGCGGAAGTCATTGACCGAGGTGGTGGTCGCCACGCGGCGCCAGGACTGCAGATCCGTGCGGCCGGTGTAGATGGCCTGCATGCGGCGGGCAATCGAGTTGCCCAGCGCGTTGCTGAAGCTGCCAGAGTTCAGCGACTCGCGGAAGTCCTCGCCCAGGCTCTCGCGCAGGCGGCCCATGTCCACGTCGGCCAGCTGGCCGGTCACGTTGCGGTCGCCCGTGATCTCGATGTAGCACTCGCGGAACGAGCGCACCTGGCGGTGGTTCTTGTGCGCCGGGTCGAAGAAAGCGTCCAGCATGTCGCGAATGGCGGTCGGGCGGTCGGTCTCGCGGCTCATGCCCGGCACGAAGTCGGGCACGCGGACCGCGCCGCTCTCGGTGAAGCGGCCCAGGTAGGCGGCTTCGTCGGCGATGGCCTTGTCCACGTCCGCCTCGGTGAAGCGGGCGGTGGCGCTGAAGCGCTCGGCCAGCTTGTCCTTGGCGATCTGCGGCAGCTTGCTGCCGGCGATCTTGGCCGCGGCCACGTTGCGGGTCTGCAGCATGACCAGCTCGGCACGGGTGACCGGGGTGTCGTCGCCGGTGGCTTCGGTCATGCGCTGCTGGCCAGCGGGCGGCACCAGAGGGCCGCACACGGACTCGTGCAGGTTGACCACCTCGTCATCGGAGATGGTGTCGATGTTGATCGCGGCGTACTTGACCGCGTCCTTGGCCTTGATGGCTTCGAGCAGGCGTTTTTTCCACAGAGGCATGGTTTTCTCTCCAAGTTTTTGGGGTTCGGTTTCGGCGGCGGCTTCGGTCAGGCGATCCAGGCCGCCGCCAGCGCCCGGCTCGACAATCAAGTCGACGCTGTTCACCTTGGTGAACTTGGTGGCCTCGCGCAGACGTGCGCCGCCTTCGGTTCGCGTCTTGGTCTTGGCAAAGGCGTCGATGGACAGGCCCAGCAGGCCCTGCAGGCCGCGCTTGACGGCCTCGGTCATCTTGGTGACCACCGGGTCGGCGGGGTCGATGGCTTTGAACGTGCCCACCAGGCGGCCGGTGTCGGGCGTGGCGCCCTCCACAAACTTGACCTGGTAGATGCCACCGATCAGGTTGCGCACGTCCTTGCCCGCACCCTTGAGGTGCTCGGCGTCGCTCTTGGCGAAGACGCGCACGCCCTCGAACAGCGGCACCGCGTCCTGCAGGGCCTTGTCCGGGTAGAAGTTGCCGTTGCCACTGGCACCAGCGCGCACGATGGTCACGGCGATGGAGCCGTCTGCCGCCTCGGTGAATTGCGCCTCTTTAACTTCGGCGCCCGTGGCCACGGCCACGTATTGCTCGACCACCTCGGTCGGCCCGGTGAACACCACCTGGTCGACGTTGTTGACCGTGTTGATCGAGTAGCCGTACTGGAACTTGCGGCCCTGCACCTCCACCACCACGCGGTCCGCGTAGATGGCCTCGATGTAGACGTACCGGTCGTTCTCGGGCTTGCTCGGGTAGACCACGGCGCCGATCGCGCCGCGCACCAGGTCGATCAGCTGGCGGAAGTCGCGCTCGGGCGCAGCCTCCACGAAAGCCGCCTCGCCAGGCTGGGCGCGCTGCAGACCGCGCAGACCACCCCGGGCCTGCAGCAGCGCGATGAGTTGTGCGAGCTTCATCGGTCTGCGGCGATCAGGCGGCGACGTCAGCCGAGCTGAACTTCTGGCCGTCGGTGGTGACCACCACCACGTGGGTGCCGTGGTCCTTGAAGTCCAGGACCTCGGATTCCTTGACCGCGACCTGCTTGGTCTTGGTCTCGCCGGTGGGCTTGCCTTCCTTGTCCAGGACGGCTTCGGTCACCGGGCGGCGAACGGCCTTGGCCGCTTCAGCGGCAGTGAGTTTCTTGGGGGTTTGGGTCGGGTCTGCCATCTGAGTCACTCCAGTCGGTTGAGGGATCAACGATGGAGTGACTGTGCCGGGGCACGGTCAGAAAACTAATGCTGAAGCGCTTCAGCATGGCCCCGGTGCAGGGCTTTTTTCAGAGTAGCACAGGGGCAGGAAACGGCAAAGCCGAACCGGTTAAAGCGCCGGCACAATGCCAGCATGAAAGCCTCTGTCACCCTGCTGCGCCGCAAAGGCATGCGCCTGCGCCCGCACGAGCTGGAGCCAGCGATAGAGGGCGAGCTGAGCATGTACGACTGGCCCACCCAGAACAACTTTCACCGCCCGGTCCGCTGCATGGAAATCAAGGTACCCGTGGGCACCCTCATGCAGGCCAGGGCCGTGCTCTTCGACCCTGAACTGATCGCGGTGGCCGATGGCGACCTGGTGTTCCGCGGCATCGAGCTCGACACGGTCGACGGCCGCGTGTTCGAGCATGAGCAGATCTGGCGGGTGCTGCCAATCGCGTGATTGGTTAAAGCCTTTAACTTAGACTCTGGTCACCACGAAAAGGAGGCCCAGAGATGGGAAAAGCAAAGCTGGAAATACACCCAGACCCGTGTCCAAACCTACCTGTTGAATTAGGACCGCAACAGCGAGGTGTCGGGTCCTGGGTTCCGGATCAAAAGCACACCTTTCTGGCCGACTATGTTGGCGCTGCGAGAGGGGCAATGCAAAAGTGGGAGAACCGGGTGTTCATCGATCCTTTCTGCGGCCCCGGAAGGATTCAGGTCGAAGGCGAGAAGATCACACGGGATGGAGGCGCACTGGTCGCGTGGCATCGCTCTGTATGGGGAGGCGCACCGTTTTCTCACGTCTTTGTCGGGGATCTCGATGGCTCCCGATCCGAAGCTTGCGCAGCCCGCCTGACAGCCTCTGGCGCGAATGCAAAGGCATTTACTGGGCCAGCAAACGAAACCGTGGTGGAGATGATCAAGCATATTCCACCCAGATCCCTCTGTATCGCCTACATCGACCCTTACAACTTGGAATACCTGTCGATGGGGATCATCGAAGCCCTTTCGAAGCTGAAGGCTGTGGACTTCGCTGTTCACTTCAGCACAATGGATCTCCACCGAAATGTCGACTTCGAACTTGATCCCTCTCGCGCCAGATTCGATGATGCTGCTCCCGGTTGGCGCGACGCGCTGAAGCACTGCAGTAAATCTGCCTTACCGGTTGAGTTCTTCAAGTACTGGTGCGCGCAGATTGAGGCGCTTGGCCTTGGAATCAGCACCGCCATGCCGTTGGTGTTCAACAACTCTGGCCACCCCATATACAGGCTGGTGTTTTTTGCCAGACACGATCTACCCCACAAACTTTGGGGGGACGTGGCAAAGAGTCAGAACAAGGAACTCGACCTGTTTTGATCAGGCAGGAGCAGCGCTAACGCGAACCGGAAACCCATCCCAGCGACGGCCGGCCAGCTCCCGGCCGTTTCGCTTTTTGTCGCGGCGCACGCCGTCTGGCCCCCAAGCGCCCCACTGCTTGAAGAAGAAGGCCACGTTTTGGGCCAGCGCCTGGTGTCGCACGTTCTCGGCCCATGCCGGCTCCATTGGGCGAGCCTTGGCACCACTCTCCCCCCCGACGATCACCCAGTGGATGCCAGACAGGTCGACCTTGCCGATGTCTTCCAGGAGCGGCTCAACTGACAGGAAGCGCACCGCTGCCTTGACCTGGCGCAGTTGCTCGATGCGTGGCACACCGTACTTGCGGTCTTCCACCGAAACGCCTAGCCAAACATTGGTCGGGCAATCGCGCGAGGCGAAAAAAGAAGGAAGGCGATCCGCGCGCTTTGTGAGCACCTGGTAGGTGTGCTGCGGTGTGTCTTGGCACACCTGAAGCACTCGCTCGATGAACTGGTCGGGAACGTCCTCGTGGAACAGATCCGACATGGAGTTCACGAAGTAGGTGGTAGCAGCCTTGCGCTTGCGCGGCTGATCCAAGCGATCAGGGTGCAGGGTCAGCTTGAAGCCATCCTCGTATCCCGAAGCCCCCATCGCCTTGAGCCGCGCAGCCATCGTCTCTGCGTAGCAATGTTTACAGCCGGGCGAGATCTTGGTGCATCCGGTGACGGGGTTCCACGTGTGTTCAGTCCACTCAATGCTTGATTCGGCCATGACACACCCCTCTTCACCAGTTGAAACGTCGAGATTATGGGTGTGATAACTGACACCACAACAATCACCCTTCCAACCGCTCCACGATCTCGCGCAGCTGCTGCTCCAGGTGCTGGGCCTGGCCGGCGAAGCCCCAGTGGCCGGGCTGCTGGGCGGCGCGTTGCGCTTCGGCCTGGCGCGCGGCCTGCAGGCGGGCGATCAGGGCGTCGATGTTGCTGTTGGCGCTCTCGTAGGCCTGGGCTGCTGCGGTGGTGATCATGTCGGGCTCCGGTGGGTGCGTTGCGGTGTGGCACCAGTACCGCTCTGGTGGGCGCCACCAGTCAAGCGCGGCGTCATATCCAGACTGCCGCCGTCTGGCTTTAACTCAACAACCACCACCCAACCCGGCCGATTCCCGATCTGCAGACCGGCCGGCCAGCGCCCGAATGCCCCTGCGGCTTGCGTTAAAGCATGTTTAAAGCGGGTCGGCGGCGAAGCCGGCGGGGTTATGGCGTGGAGGCCGTCCAAGCGCCCACAGGCCCGGTTTTCTGAACCGGCTTTAACTGCCCAGCCGACCCTTGCGAGGGTCCAGGGCCTTCTCCAGGTTGCTGAACGGCTTGGCACCGGGGTTGGCCATGAACCGTGCCAACCGCGCGTTGTATGGAATCGCCACACACCCGCAGTTGATCGTCTCGCCCGGTGGCGCGGCCGGGTCGTGCGGGTACATGAGCTGGATCGGACCCTCACCCGTCTGCAGGGTGAAGGGTTGGCCAGCGTCCACCACCTGGCCATCGGCCGCGTCGTGGTTGGCGCGGCTGTGCAGCTTGCCGCTGCGGCGCCATTGCTTCTGCAGGCCCGGCACGCGGGCCGCGGCCTGGGTCAGGCGCTGGTCGCTGGCCATCGCAAAGGCCCGGCTCACTTCGGTGCGCACGATCGTGGTGGCACGGCGCGGCGTGTCGGCTCCCAGCAGGGTCTGCACCCGCTTGATGGCGTCAAACGGGCTCTGCCCGCCAATGGTGACCAGGCTGAGCTGGCGGCCGATGGCGGTGGCCGCCTCGGTGCCCACGTCCTTCAGGCGCAGGCTCACGAAGCTGCGCAGCTGCACCAGCACCGTGGCTTCGAGCAGGGGCAGCTGCGCCTCCACGTTGATGCCGGCCGCGGCCAGTGGCTTGTCGATGAAGTCCTCGCCCTGCTGCCAGGCGGTGCGGATGCCGGCGTCGGCCGCGCCGGCCGCGCGCCCGGTGGCGCCCTGCAGCACGGCGTCCAGCTGCGCCAGGATCTGCGGCAGGCGCCACAGGTTGAAGTCGCTGGGCTGGGCTGCCAGCAGCTGCGCCACGTCGCCGCGCAGGGCCTTGAGCTGGGCCAGCACCGCCTGCTCTGTGCTCAGCAGGTTGCGGCCACGCTCGGCCAGGCGCTCGAGCAGCGCCGCCTGGAAGGCCTTCTGCTCTGGGGTCATCAAGCCTCGGCGCAGGGCAGCAGCGCCGACATGATGTGCTTGAGGCCGGTGCTGCCCGTTGCCCTGGCCACCAGCTTGTAGGAGGCACCGGCCACCCGACCCTGCACGCGCTGCAGCACGTCTGTGCCCACCACCTGGGCAACCCCCACCAGCACCAGGGCGGGCGACGCGTCCTCGCCGCTGGCAACTGCACAGGTCACCGTGGCGGCTGAAACGGTCTCGGCGGCTTCAAGCTCGGTGGCGAACGGGAACACCACGATCTTGATCTCGCCCTCGCCGCCGCTGGTGTAGATGGTGCTCAGCTCTTTCATTTAACTCGCCCTCCAGGCGCGGTGTTCGGGTTTCACGCGCCAGGCGCGGTTGGTTCGCGGCGCGCGCCAGGTGCGCGCCTCGGGCGCAGCCAGCATGCCCCGCACGTACTGATTGAGTGGCCCCAGCACCTGCAGCGCCGCCCCGCCCGTGGCCGCCACCTGGCCACCAGCCGCCAGCGTCACCGCACCGGCCAGCACCGCCGACCCGCCAGCCTGCGCCAGCGCAGCGGCACTCAGCCGCACCGACAACCGCAGCGCCCCCGCCGCCACGGCCTGCGCCAGCGCCGCAGCGCTCAGCGGCACATCCACCCACAGCGAAGCACCGGCCGTGGCCTGCGCGCCACCCGCCGCAGCCAGAGCCTGCGAGGCACCCACCTGCAGGGCTGCCGATCCACCGGCCTGGGCCAACCCCGCAGCGGCCAGCGGCACACCGTGCGCCAGCCCAGCCGTGGCCAGCGCCTGCGCCACCCCCGCGGCCGACAGGTTGACCACCAGCGACAGCACCGCCCCGCCCGAGGCCTGCGCCTGCGCACCGGCCGCCAGCTCAACACCGCTCGATGTGGACAGGGTGGCTGACCCGCTGGCCTGGCCAGCGCCAGCCGCAGCCAGCGGCACCCCGTGCGCCATACCGGCCGCAGCTGCAGCCTGGGCCAGCCCAGCGGACGAGAGCGTCACCCCCAGCGCCAGATCCGCACCCGCCTGCACCACCGCCACGGCCGAAGCCTGCAGCGGCACCGCCTGCGCCATGCTCGCGCCGCCCGTGGCCACCGCCAGCCCGGCGCTGGCCAGGCTCACGCCCTGCAGCAGCTGGGCGCTGCCGGTGGCTTGCGCACCACCAGCCGCAGCCAGGTCCACGGTCGTGCCGCCCACCAGCACGTCCAGCGCGGCTGTCGCGGCGGCCTGCGCCTGAGCAGCGGCCGATAGCTCATGCGTGGCCGGGCCTGACCCGTCTTGCTGGACAGGCAGGCCAAACGGCGCGACGCCGAACGGAGACAGGCCGAAGCTCATGCCGTCACACCTTCGGCCATCCAGCCGTCAGGTCGTAGGCCGCGACATCATCAAACGTGGTCAGCTTGGCCAGGGCATCCCGGTGGCGGCCGTCCGCCCCGCCAATAGCGGCCTCCAGCGCGGCAAACCTGGCAGAGTTGCCCCCCACCTTGCCCACCAGCTCGGCCACCGACACGCCACGCGCGGCGGCCTCGGCCGCCAGCATGGGTGTCTGCGCGCCAGCCGGATCAGCAGCAAAGGCGCGGGCCTCGGCCAGTTTGATCGGCCAGCCCGCCATCTCGCCCGCGCTGATGCCGCTGATCGCCTTGTCGCGTAAGCCCTTGGCGATAGCCAGGCACTCGGCCTGCCGGGCTGCGATGGCCTGCGCCACGGTGTAGCCGTCAATGATGGCCTGCACCCCATCCTCGTCGTCCGTGACCCATTGACCATCTTCCTCCACCAGCGACAGCCCAGCGGCAGCGATGGCCACGTGCAGGCCTGGCCCACATTCCTTGTATTTGATCGCCACGTCAGTACCTCAAGAACAGGAGCGCCACGCCGCCAGAGGATGCGGTGCTGTACGAAAGCGCCGACGCATCCGTGGGCAGGTTCACAGCAGCATCGACGCGGATATGGAACCCGGTGTTGTCCTCACCCTCCAGGTACCCAAACACGTTTTGCAGGGCGGCTGCGGAATGACCCTTTACCTGCAAAGCCGAATCCGCCACAGCAGCGAGCCAGTACACCGCGCCGGGCCTGGGTCGGAAGGTGGCGGTGATCGACTTGACGCCCGAAGTGGTTGTCGACACCGAGCCGTGGGCGACCCGCCTTCCTGGCCGCCAACCATTTGCTGTCAGCGTGCTCTCGTACACGGCCAACTGACACGACGACCCACCGCTGACCCACACCTGCACCTGCAGAGCCGTGAACGCCTTGACCAAGCTCTGGACCTGGAACGGGTAGAAGATCGCCTGATTGGCGGTCATCGTGTAAGTGGTGTTGGTTGCCGCATTGGCGATGTAAGGGCACCAGCGCCGGGCACCACCATCGGGCGTCCCCACGTACAGCGCACCACCGAGTCCGGCCTGAGCGTGCGGCGTCAGCACCAGCGTGGACGTGCCCACCAGAGACAGCGGCGTTTCACTGTCCTGCAGGACACCCGACACACACTTGCGGGATACGCGCGGCCGAGTCATCGTGTTGGCAGCGCCGACGACACCCAGCCCCCACTCGCGGTCGCCATTGCCTGATTCGAGCATGTAGGCAACCACGTCACCAATGCCTAACAGGTCAGACACTCGCCCAAAGCCGCCCACGGCAGAAAGCGTGACCGCACCTGTGCCGGCTGTGGTGGTGGTCTCCTTGATGCCTACTTCAAGCATGGCGCGATCAGTTGTCGATCTGCAGCGAGTTCGTACCCGCCGGGAAGCTCACCGAGTCGCCCGTGTTGACGGTCTTGGTGATCGTCAGCGGTGTGCACACCCAGGCATTGCCCGCGCTGAGTGCGTCCCACCAGCGGATCGACACCACCGTGCCCCACGGCGCGGTTGGCGTGGCAAACGGGATGGCTCCGTTGTTGCTGGTGGTGCCGCTGGTGCCCGAGCTGGCCGTGGTGCTGCCCGCACTCTGCGTGCCCGCCCAGGCCGCCAGGCTGGCCGCCACAGACGCTCGCGCATAGGACCCGCCAGATACCTCGGTGCCGCCGCCAGCCTCGGTGCAGGCCACGGTATCCAGGCCGATGTACCAGGTGGCGGGTGCACCCAGCGCCTGGCCGCGCACCAGCGCGTCGATGATCTTGTTTTCGGCGTAGTCGGTCAGGGCGCCGGCATGGGCGACCGGCGTGGCCACGATGGCGGCGAGCGCCATGCAGGCGCCCAGGATGAGTCGTTTGATGCTTTTCATATCGGGTTGGCTCCGGTTTAAACGGGTTGGTTGGGGTCGGTCGGGGTGTTCTGGCTGCCGGCGCCGTTGGCTGGTAGCGGCGTGTGGAAGGCGTCCTGCGCCTGGCGCGTCTTCTCGCGGTCGGTGGCTTCCAGGCGGGCTTTTTCCAGCTCGGCCTTTGCATCGATCTGCTGGCCAAAGCGGGCGGCCACGTCGGCCACCATCTGCAGGCCGCGCTCCTGGGTGAGCAGGCCGCCATCGATGAGCTGCAGCACCGCGTTGCTCACCTGTTGCAGGGCGCTGGCGAACTTGGTCAGGTCGCGGTTGACCAGCTCGGGGAAAGTGGCGGTCACCGTCCAGGCGGGCTTGCCCCACTGGGGTTCCTTGGTGACCGTGCTCTTCCACAACACAAAGCGCCCCACCTCTTCCAGCATGCGCTTGAGCATCATCTGGCGGGCGGTGTAGACCTTGAACGTGGGCTCGCCCATCTCGCCGGCCGCGGCGCGGTTGACGTCGCCACCACCGCCGAACCAATGCTCTGGCACCGTGGCGCCGCCCAGGCTGTGGTTGCGGATCAAGCGCGCGGTCTCAGCGCTGTCGGCTGCGTTGAGCTGGGGCGTCACGGCCGTGAGCTCGACGCTGTCGTTGTGAACGAACTTGCTGTTGGCGGCCGGGGCCTTGAACGTCTTGTCGAACTCTTTAACCGTTTCGGGGTCGGCGCCGGTCAGCTTCACGTCCCAGACAAAGCGGCGCAGGAAGTCCTGCCGGTCGATCTCGCCGTACAGGAACTCTTCGTACGCGTCGAGCCAGTCGATCTGGGCCAGCAGGTCAGACCGCCCGCGCGAGCCAGCGGGCAGCTTGTTGACCTGGTAGAGCAGACACTCGCCGTCCTGGAAGTCATCGGCCCGGATCTGCTGCGTGCGCTGCGTGAACAGCTCAGCATCCTCACCCAGCACCGCCACGCGGTACTTGTGATGGCGGCCACGGGCGTCCTTCTTGGTCACCACGCCGATCGGCTGCTCGGGGTTGTCCGGGTCCATGACCACGGTGGCTATGTTGCGCGGGTTGAGGTAGCCCAGGCGCATGAAGCCACTGGCGTCGTTGACGTGGAGGATGTAGCACTGCTCGCCGGTGATGGAGAGGTCGCGGGCGCGGGCCTCCAGCTTCATGGGCCAGCTGTTGATGGGGTCGTTCCAGAAGGCGTCGAGCAGCTCCTGGTGCTTCTCGTCTTCGCAGCTGAGGGTGACGCCTTCGGCCAGCAGGTAGGCCAGGGCCAGCTCCACCAGGCGGTTGGCCATCAGGTTGCTTTGCCACAGGTATTCGGCCAGGCGCTGCATGCGGTCCTGGCTCATGGGCGTGAGGTCGTGGCGGTTGGCCGCGCCTTCGCCGTCGCCGCTCAGGCGGGTCCAGCCCGCTTCGTCCGGGTCGGCCTGGCCACCCTGGCTGGCTGCGGCTTCGCGCATGGGCGCCGTGGTGGGCGCCGCGGGCGCAGCCGGTGTGGGGATGACGGCCTCAATGAGGCGGGTCAGGAAGTTGCTCATGCGTGGCCTCGGCGGAACATGCGGGCCGCCTGGCGCGCGTGGCGCTGGCGCTGCTCGGTGGGTGGGCTGTCGCTCTGCAGGGCCACGGCCATGCCGCCGGTGACGGCCAGCATCCAGAGCATGGCCACCATGTCGGGGCCGTCGTCGTGGTCAGCGCGCGGGAAGTGTTTGAACTGGTCGATCAGCGTGCTCTGGCTGCTGTGCAGGCGCAGCAGACCGTTGTGCATGTGGGGCTGCAGAGCTTCGATGCGCAGCAGCTTGTCGGTGCTGGGAACCAGCGGGCGAGCGGGCACAGGCACGCCCAGGGCCGCGCTGCGCTTGATCAGCTCGGTGCGCAGGAACTCCTGGAACTGCACGCTCTCGACGCCCCAGACGATGCACGAGTACTCGCGCTGCATCTCGACGATGTCGCTGATGATGCGATCGGGCGTGCGCTTGCGGATCTTGGCCTCGACCACGTCCAGGATGCCGGTAGAACGGTTAAAGCCGCCGACGCCGATCGCGCTGGGGTCGCGGCTGTTGCCGGCCTTGCCCAGTGACGGGTCGCACGCGCCGTAGAAGATCCAGTCGGCCAGTCGGTTGACCCAGAAGCGGATGCTGTTGGCAAAGGGCGCGTCCTCACCGGACACCGGGTCGTTCTGCTGCTCGCTGTCGAACGCCTGGTGGCCTTCGCGGGCGCGCTTGATCATCAGGCGCACCAGCGGGCGCACGGCCGGCCAGCTCACCTGTGCCCCGCGGTCCATGTCGGCGCGGTTGTCCTGGTAGAAGCCCATCGCCGCGGCCTCGGCCGCCTGCGGGTTGTCAGCGTTGAGCAGCAGCTCTTCGAACCGGTCCCACAGGTCCATGCGCTCAGGCCACTGCATCACAGCGCGGAACACCTTGTGGTTCCACAGCGGGTTTTTAAGGAAGCGGGCGAGCACCGAGTCGTAATGCAGCACGGTGCCGACGATGATCGCGTCCATGCTGTCGTCGGGCGGGCCCAGGGAGAGCACGCCCTTGGTCACGAAGTTCTGCAGCTTGTCGCGCTGGGCCGGCGTCAGGACGTTCTCATCGTTCTCGATGTCGTCCATGATGGCCAGGTCGGGCCGGTGCGGGCCGTGGCGACGGCCCCGGATCTTCTTGTTCGAACCGAAGGCCTCGACCTTGCGGCCGTTGGCGGTGGTGATCACACCCACGCGCCAGACCTTGCCCTGGCCGGTCGCCTCGGGGAAGTCGCCCTGCAGGCGCGGGTTGGCCTCCAGCTCGGCCTTGATTGCTTCGAGCATCTCGGCCGCCTGTTCGAAGGCGTCCATGATGATGATCGGGTACCACTTGATGCCGGTGACCAGGCACCAGAGCACGAAGCTCATGGAGATCTTGGTGGACTTGGCCTCGCCCCGCGGCGCTGCCAGTGCGTCACGTTGGCCGCTGATGGCGTTGACCATCCGAGGCAGGCGCTCGTACAGGTACTCATGCAGCGCGCTGGGCGCTGCTTTGCCGTAGTGCGGGAAGTAGGTCTGGTCGAAGTACTTCCACCCGCCCACCGGGTCCATCACCTTGCGGCGGCGCTCGGCCACGGCCTCGGGCGCGATGTCCCAGCCGTCCAGGCCAGCGTCGATCTGCCGGCGCAGGCCTTCGGCCAGCTCGGCAATGCCGTCGAGAAACTGCTTGCGGTTGTTCGTGGCCACGGAACGCCTTTAACCGTAGGCCTTGGCGATCTCTTCGCCAAAGGGTTCGAGCAGCTCCAGGAGCACGGGCAGGTGCTGCGGGTACTTCAGCTGGGCGAAGGTGGCCAGGCGCTGCATCACGTCCAGCGCGATCGCCTGGCGGTTGATCTCGGGCGACAGCCTTTTGAAGCTGGCCATCGTCTTGTTGAACGAGTCGGCCATGCTGGCCAGGATCTCGCTGCGCGCCATTGGCGACAGTTCCTTGTCGGCCTTGAGCAGATCCATCGTCGCCTGGTGCTGCACCAGGTAGTCCTCCAGCAGCTTCGTGCTCAGCTGCTTGAAGCTCTCATCTCCCATCGCCACGGCCGCGCGCGCCTTGTCCCAGTCGTCGCCCTTGTCCTTGGCTTCGGCCTTCCAGCGGTTGCCTGTGCTCTTGGGGACGCCCACCTTGGCGCAGGCGGTCTCCATCGGCAGGCGCTGGAAAACGTAGGCCCCACGCAGCTGGCTGTGCTTCTCGTGCGCGTGCGCCATCAGCCGCCCTTTTCCCGCAACCACTGCTTGCCGCCTTCGATGAGCAGCGCCAGACCGACGCTGATCACACCACCGCTGATCGCACCGGTGACAGCGGCTTTCTGCTCGACAGCGCGCAAGCGCTCCTCGATCCCATCAAGGCGCACGTCCTGCTTGTTCAGGTGCTCGGTGATGCCGTCCAGCTTGCCGTCGATCTTGCCCAGCAGCAGCAGTTCTTGTTTTTCCATCGTCACGTCAGGCCGCCATCCAAAGCACAGAACCGACGCACACGGCGCCCGCGACAAAGCCCGCGGCGAAGCCGCGCCAGTAGTTGTTCATTGGTGGGCCTCCCTGGCCGGTACCGGCGTCTGGCCGGCGTTGATGAAGTCGATCAGACGCTGGTGGTTCAGCCGGTCTTCGGCGCACTGCTGGGCGTTGATGGCGTGGTTGCGCCAGGCGTCGTCGAGGGTGAGGCCGGAGTCAGCAGCACAGGCGGCCTCGGAGGTGTCAGCAGACCCGCAGGCACCGGCGGGTTGGTCCGCACCTGCGAGGGCGCTGTTCCACACCCAGACAGCACCCCGACTAAGACCATCGCCAGAACCATCATCAGCAGCAGGGGCCACCGGTCCCGCATGGTCTGCGGTAAGCCCAGCTCCGTTGCCGTCTTGAGCAACAGCACCAGAACCAGCAGGATGAGCACGGTGTGGACGAGAAAGAAGGCGTACGCGACGTTGAAGGTCATGAAACTGCTCCTGCAGGTGGGTGTAGGTGGCGGCGTGCGCCTGGCGCTCGGTGGTGAGGCTGGTCACGGCGGCCTGGCCACGCAGCAGTTCGGCGTCGAACCGTTCCTGCGCCACGCGCGCGGCTCGGTTTTGCTGCGCCTGGTGGGCGTTGTCGCTGGCGGTGGACCCCCAGCGGTAGCCGAAGGCCACGCTGCCGATCAAGGCCAGCACCAGGGCGAGCAGGCGGTAGGGCGTGCTCACTGCGGCGCCCCCTGCTCTTTAACTGCGGGGCCTTGTTCCTGGTGCAGCGAGGGCTGGGCGATGTGCCGCAGCACGAAGATGAGCACCGTCCACGCGGGCAGCACGTAGCGCCATTGCTCAGGCGTGAACAACGGTTCCAGCACGGGAAACAGCTCGGTCTGGATGGACGAGACCAGCGCCAGCAGCGCTGTGGCCTGCACGCTGGTGAAGCGCCAGCTCCGGCGGGCGTCTGGGATGAGCTTGGGGAGCATGCTCATGCAGCTGCCCCCACGAACACATGCTTGGCCAGCGGCTTCATGCCGTTGCCCAGCCAGTCGCTCACATCGAAGCCCGGGCAGGTCTTGAGCCACTCGAACGGCTCGGCCAGGCCGTTGCCGTTCTTGTCGGGCGAGAGGTCGCGGTGCCCGCAGATCCCCGCCACCACGTTGTAGCCCGGCGCCGTGGCCTTGTACATGCGGCGCGGGGCCTGCAGCGGGATGCGAAGGGCTGCGGCCTCGGTCATCACCAGCATGGCCAGCGCATCCCACTGCGCCTGCGTGTAACGGCCCTCACGCTCGGCGCCGCCCACCAGGCAGATGCCGATGCTGTGGGCGTTGAACAGCGCCGCGTGCGCGCCCACCTCCTCGTGATTGCGCCCAGGCCACACACGGCCGTCCAGGCCGATCACGTAGTGGTAGCCGATGTGTCGCAGGGTGGGGCTGTAGGCCTTGACGGCCTGAGGGTCGCGGTTAAAGCCGCGATCCTTGTGCCAGCCGTCAATGACTGAAGCCGGATCGGCACCGATCGACCGCCCGCTCTGGGTGGCCGAGCAGTGGATGACGATGAGGTTGGTGGAGCGTGTTCCCATGCCCCGCACTGTGTCGGGAATGGGTCGGAACGCTAATGCTGAAGCGCTTCAGCATGGCCCCGGTGCTGGGCCTTTTTTCAGGGTAGCACGGGCAGTCTGGCAGGGTCAATAAGCCCGGAACTCACGCCCGCAGCGCCGGCACAGGAACACCTTGCACTCGGGGGTCTGGCGCACGAACCGCCAGTGGTGACCATGCCACCAGCAGGCCAGGCGGGCGCGCCAGCTGGGGGTCGGCAGATCGTGCCGCCCCCTCACCATGGATAGCCCTCGCGGTCCTTGTAGGCCAGCCAGCCCAACAGCAGCACGTCGTCAATGGTCTTCTGCACCAGCGGCGGCAGGCGTCGGTATCGGTCGATGGACTCGATTTCCGTCTGCGTCAGCGGCCCCATGCCGTCGAGGGTGCGCCCTGTGACCAGGTGCGCGATGTCAATTCCCAGCTCGTCATGAAGCAACCGCAGGTAGTCGGCATCTGGTGCACGCGCACCTCGCTCGTATGCCAGCTGCGTCTGTTTCGTGACCCCGCCAAGGCCACCAAAAGCGATGACGGTCAGCTTTCGCTCTTCCCTGGCGCTCTTGATCCTTTGAGCCATCGCAGCGCGAGCAGCGCCTATTCCCGACTCCGGTATCGGGTCATTTCCAATTTCTTGACGGTACTGTTTTCGGTACTCACAATTCACCTCACTTTCTTAAGTTTCTCAACTGTACGCCTCGCCATGAAAAAACCCAATGCACGCACGCTGCACGACTTCGTTGAGGAGTTGGGCCGCAAAAACATGACGGCGGCCGACTGGGCAGAGCAGCACAACTTCGACCGCCAGGACGTCTACATGGTCCTGCGCGGCACCACGCGCGGCCGGCGCGGCAAGGCCCGCGCGGTCTTGCAGGCAATGGGCGTGCAGCCGCCCCCGCTCATCCGCGTCCGCAATCCCATGACCACAGGAGAACCCGCATGAAGACCCGCTACGTCCTCACAGCCGACGGCCCCATGAGAAAGGACGCCACGCCCGACCTGATGGCCGCGACCCTCGAAAAGAACCGCCGCCGCTGGCGCACGCACGCCCATCTTGAAGAGTGCGAGTACGTCATCCGTTTCGTCAAGAACGGCCCGCTGCGCCAGTCCGCCCTCGCCCTCAAGGCCCAGCTGAGAAACCCCACCACCGGAGAACCCGCATGAACAACGCCATCACCCCCGCCGTTTTTTCCCACCCGATGTTTGGCGACCTGCGCGTCGTGTCGCTTGAGGAAGAAACCTGGTTCGTCGCAAAGGACGTTTCCCGGGTCTTGGAATACCGGGATGCCGAAAAGATGACCCGGAACATCAAGAAGGAATACAGGGGTACCCAGATTGTGGGTACCCCCTCCGGCAACCAGACGGTCAACGTCATCAACTCGTCCGGGCTGTTCCAGGCGGTCATGTCCAGCCGGAAGGCGCAGGCCGAGCCGTTCCAGAAGTGGGTGCTGGGCGAGGTGTTGCCAAGCATCGCCAAAAACGGCAGTTACAGCGACGCGGAAAACAAGATGGGCGAGACCCTGGCCCAAGCCACGGGCGGCGCGATCTCCATCGAGCAGGCGCCGGAACCGACGGTCGAGATCTCGCTGCAACTGCTGGACGCCCTGCGCCATGAGCTGACCACCAGCCGCATCGAGCGCCGGATGATGGTCCAGACCTTTAACCGCAGCGTCGGCCAGATGGTCCGAATCATCGGCGCTCAGCGCCCCAGCAATGCGCGGCTGGACCCTGACCGCCCATTCAACGAGCAGGAGGTGGCCCAGGCCGAGTACCTGTTCCGCAGCGGTCTGAGCGGTCGCGAAGTCTCACGCCGCATGAACCGCACCCACGCGGCTGTTGCGCGCTTCATGGCATCACGCCCGGACATCCTCACCGACCAGATGCAGGCGTCCTTGATCTGACCCGAAATTCGAGAACAAGGACACCCATGTCCACATGGATGACAGCAAGGGAGTTGGCGGGCCTGCCCGGCTTCGAGATGAGCGAACGCGCCACCCTCGACAAGCTCAAGCGCCTGCAGGTGCCGCAGCGCCCCCGCGCCGGCCGTGGCGGTGGCCGCGAGTTCGACTGCGCTGCCCTGCCTGCTGAAACGCGCCAGGCGCTCATGCTCAACCAGGTGACCGAAGCCGCCACGGTGGTGGCCGCCCAGGCCGAGGCCACGGTTTGCGACACCACCCCGGTTTGCACCGAAACGCAAACCGCCGCCCCGGCCCCGGTGCCCGCCCTGGTCACCGAGCGCAAGCCACCCAGCCAGGCCGAAAAGGCCGTGGCCGACGCCCGCGCGGTGCTCGTGCGCCAGGTGCTCGACCTGGCACAGACCCACGGCACCACCCGCGCCACGCAGATCCTGGCGCTGTCGCTGGCGGCCGAGCACGCCAGCGGCGAGCTGATGCAGGCCGCCCGCACCGCCAACCAGCGCAGCCGCAAGGGCGCCGTGATCAGCGAGCGCACCCTCTACCGCTGGCTGCAGCTGTACAAGGCCGACGGCTGGTGGGCGCTGCTGCCCGCACCGGGCGACATGGCCGCCGACACCCGCCTGGACGACGACGTGGCCGCGGTGCTGGGCCTGTACCTCAGCCGCGACCCGATGTACCGCAACCTCAGCGCCGCGGCGCAGCAGGTGGCCCGCCAGGCACACGGGCTGGAGACCTGGAAACAGCTTTACCACCGCGCGCAGCGCGCCCTGCCCAAGGTGGACAAGGTGCAGCTGATCAAGGCCCGCCACAGCGGTGCCGAGCGCGCAGCCAAGCTGCCCTTTAAACGGCGCGACACGAGCGTGCTCAAGCCGCTGGATGTGTGCCTGATCGACGGCCACACCTTCAAGGCCAAGGTGCGCCACCCTGACCACGGCGCCCCCTTCGCGCCAGAAGTGACCGTGGTCAAGGATGCGGTCACACGCATGATCACCGGCTGGTCGGTTGCGCTGAGTGAAAACGTGATCGCGGTGGGCGACGCCATCCGCCACAGCGTGGGCAACGTGGGCGTGCACGCCATCACCTACACCGACAACGGTGGCGGCGAGACGGGCAAGCAGCTGGACTGCCCGGTGGCCGGCATCCTGGCGCGGGTGGGCACCGAGCACCGCACCGGCATCGCAGGGCACCCTCAGGGCCACGGCCTGATCGAACGGGGCTGGCGCACCCACATGATCAACTGCGCCCGGCAGTTCGGCAGCTACCAAGGCAAGGACGTGGACAGCCTTAGCCTGCGCAAGGTGAGCGCCGAACTGGCCAGCGAGCAGCGCGCCATCAAGCGCGCCGCCGAAACGGGCGAGGTGATCCACCTCAGCCACAAGGCACCCACCTGGGCCCAGTTCATCGACGCGGTCGAGCGGGCGGTGCACCAGTACAACCACGAGCACCGCCACCGCAGCCTGCCCAAGGGCGACCACGGCAAGCACATGACCCCGGCCGAGGCCTGGGCCGCCATGCTGGACCCGACGCTGCAGCACATCCCCAGCCAGCAGGAGCTGCGCATGCTGTTCATGCCCGCCACGCTGCGCGTGGCCAAGCGCGGCGAGGTGCAGTTCCTCAACCAGGTGTATTTCGCCAACGAGCTGATGCAGGTGGACGGCCAGCAGGTCCGCGTCCAGTACGACATCCACGACCCGCACTACGTGCTGGTGTTCACCACCGAAGGCGAGTTCGTCTGCGAAGCGCGCTGGAACGCCAACCGCATCGACTACTTCCCAAAGCCCGTGGTCGAGATGGCCCGCGAGAAGCGCGTGCGCGGCATCGTCAAACGCCGCCAGGACCAGATCGACACCGCGATGCGCGAGCTGCAAGGCCCGGCGATCGCGCCCACCCCAGTTTCCCTGCCGGCACCCGCGACCCCCGTGGTGTTGGTGCCCACCGTGTCCACGGCCGTCCCGCTTTCCTCCCTGGCGGGCAAGCGCTCTTCGGACTCGGTGGCAGAGGCGGCTTCGGCCGTCTCTGGCAGGCCTTTCTTCGACGCCCCGAGCGACCGCTACGAGTGGCTCATGACGCACCGCGACCGCTGGATCGATGGCGATGCAGCGTGGGTGCAGGGCTACGTGCGGGAAGATGACTACGCCGAACTTCGCGAGTACTTCGACAGCCGGGGGCTGGGCTGGAGCGACGAAGAGGCGAGTTTTAAGAGTGCCCGGTGAAGGTGGCCGCCTTCACCGAGCGTGGCTGAGTGATTTCAAGAGCAACTGCAACCGAAGGAGATCTTAAAGTGAAAAAGGGATTCGTCCAAACCGAGAACTTCAAGCGCCTCAAAGAGGCCGAGAAGCTGGTGGCCCGGCGCGGTGCGCGCGAAGCCGGCCTGGTCATCGTGCGCGGCAAGTACGGAATCGGCAAGTCCGAACTGGTCGAGCGCTGGGCCGTTGACTCTGGCTATGTTTTTGTCCGCGCCAAAGAGACCTGGACCAAGCGCGCCCTGCTCGACGAGCTGGCCGACAAGATGGGCCTGGCCAAGCACGGGCGCAACCAGGAGGTGCAGGCCCGCATCATCGGCAAGATCGCGGTCGACATGGTCCCGATCATCGTGGACGAGGCCGACTTCCTGGTGCGCAGCACCGCCAGCCTGCTTGAAGTGCTGCGCGACATCACCGACCTGACCGGCGCGATGTGCTTCCTGGTCGGCATGGAGCACTTCCCGCACAAGGTGGCGCGCTACGAGCACATCGCCAGCCGCGTGGCTAAGGTGGTGGAGTTCGAGACGCTCAGCGTGGCTGACGTGAAGGCCACCATCGCGGTCAAGTGCGAGGTGAAGATCGATGAGGACCTGATCCCCGAGATCTTGCGCCAGGCCAAAGGTCGCATGCGCCTGTTGCTCACCGCACTGGCCAACATCGAGCAGTGGGCCAGCGCCAACAGCTGGACCAGCGTCAACGCCGAGAAGGTCGGCGGCAAGCAGTTGTGCCCTGAGTTCGACGGCAAGGCCCTGGGCCGCAAGCGGGAGGCCATCTGATGACAGCCGCAGCCATCACCGGCACGCCCACGGAAGACCTGCGCTGGACCAGCTCCGCCCTGCTGGTGGCCCTGGCCGTGCGCGACTTTAAAGCCGGCCACGCCTTCACCGCTGACATGGCACGCGAGTGGGTGCCTGCCCTGGCACAAGGCCGACGCCTCAAGCACGCGATCGAGACCCTGACCGACAACGGCTTCGTGACCAGCCGCGTGTTCGTGGACCGCGAGACCGCTCGCAACATCACCGAGTACACGCTCACCACCGTAGGCGGCGAAGCGGTCAAGGCCGCCAAGTCGGGCCAGGCTCGCGCCAGCGGCCCCAAGGGCCCGCACAGCAAGGACCGCACGGTCCCGGCCGGCAGCTTCGCCATGCGGTTGTGGTCCCTCATGCGCGCCCGCCGCATCCTGGACAGCGACACCGCCGCATCGACCCTGGTGGACGCAGGCGACGACGTGGCCACCGCCATGAAGAACGCACAGCGCTACTTCGCCAACTGGGCCAAGACCGGCGCCATCCAGGAGAGCGCCCAGCGCATGACTGGCAACCGCAAGCGCTACGTGCTCATCCACGACACCCCCGAGCCGCCCGCCTGGACCCCCAAGGCCCGTGCGCGCGCCCAAGCCACCTCTTCCAACCCCGCATGAACTACCAGAACGAACCCTGGTTTGCACTGCTGCAAACCGCCTGCCAGAACCGCCAGCGCGTGAAGGTCGCCGAGATGTTGGGCGTGAGCGCGCCAACGCTCAGCCAGGTGCTCAACGGTTCCGGCAAGTACGGCACCGGCGAGGCCAAGACCGACCGCTTCGGTGAACGCGTGGTCCATGTCTTCGGCCGCTACGAGTGCCCGCACCTGACCGAGCAGAACGGTGAGCCCACCGTCATCGAAGCCGCCCAGTGCTCCATCAACGCGCACCGACCACCGCCGGTGGGATCACCGCGCGACATGCAGTTCTGGCAGACCTGCAACGCCTGCAAGCACAAGGCCGCCAGCGCACCCGTCACAGCAAGAGAGGTCAAGCCACGCGGCCCCCGCAAGGGCCACGACGACAACACCACCGTCAGCGCTACCACCGAATCCGCAACCCCACCGGAGTCCCACCATGAGCCTGTTTAAAGCCGCGCGCCGCATCGGCCGCACCTTCATGCACTACGGCCCGCTGGGCTTGTACTACACCGCGCGCCATGCCTGGCTGGCGCGGCGCACCAGCCGCCTGCAGGTGTGCATCGACCGCGAGAAGGAACTGCACCGCTCGATGGTGAGCAACCTGAACGTCGAGATGAACATGCTCATCGGTCAGCAGCAGGCCTTGCGCGTGGCGGCATCCCACTTCTTCCGCCACTGCGAAAAACAGGACGCGGAGCGCTCCAAGCCCGTCGCCGGGGTCTGACATGACCGAGCCGACCAAACCCCTCTACACGCCCGCCCTGGGCTCCCAGGCGGCCATCGGCATGGCACACATCCGAGCCATGCACCCGGCACCCGTCAGCGGCAGCGACCTGGCCGAACTGCTCCACTGCGACAGCAAGAACGTTTTGCAGGCCATGCGCCGCTGCGTGGACTACGGCCTGCTCCAGATCGAGAAGGTTGGCGTGCGCAACCTGTACACGCTGACTGAAAAGGAAGCCCTTCGGGGCCCAGAGCCGGCAGAAGTGAGCGCCGAACAGCTGCAGGCCTACGCCAAGCGCGCCGTCATCATGCTGCGCGGCCAGACCAAGAGCAGCGTGGACCTCGCCGCCTGGTGCAACACGACGCCATCCATCGTCGACAAGGCGCTAGCTGATCAGGTCAATGCGGGCCACCTGGTGCGGGTGGATGTGCTGCGCGGCGGGCAGAAGATGTTCGACTACCGCTGGGGCGCCACCTACGTGCCCAAGGACGCCGATTTCGACAGCGTTGGCTGCGGCCAGGCACCCGAACCGCGCGTGCAACCGGTCGAAGACAAGGCGCTGCCGCCCAAGCCCAAGAAAGCACCGGGCACCCCCACCAACCCGGCCAGCCCCTGGCGCAAGGAAAGCACCCTGCACCGGCCCGGAAGTGAAGACCTCAAGCCGCGCATGATCATGGGCCATCCGGGCCCGGAACTGCACCCGGTGGATGCGCTGGCCAGCGGCGTCGAGCTGGGCCGCGTCACACCGGCCACGGAAGAACCGGCACAGACCATCACCCCAGAGGTGAAGGCAACGGCGGACGCCATCCCAACGGTCAAGGCCCGCGAGATGGGCGAAGCCCTAGCCCTGCTCGGCTGGATTCCCCAGCTCGATGCGCCCGCCCAATACCGTGACGAGCCAGAACCCGAGTTCAGCATCACCAACCGGGGCGAGCTGACCATCCTTACCGTCACGGGCGACATCGAGCTCGAAGCTCGCCACGCCCTGGCCCTCAAGCGCTTCCTGGACAACACGTCCGTCCTCGAAGAACTCGCCGCCGGAGGTGCCCTGTGAGCGCCGCGCCACCGTTCCTGCCCGCCTCTGTGGTGGCCGATCTCAAGAAGCGTGAGCAGATGGCCCTGCAGATGCAGGTGTTCGTGCAGCAGCTGCTCTTGGACCACCAGCACGCCGAAGTGCTCGACACCCTGCTCGGCGCCTACCTGACGCTGGTCACCAGCTGCCACAACTGCACCGAGCAGGCCATCAGCTTGCTGCCCGCGCTGGCCGCCCAGCTCAAGGCGATCGCCGACATCCGCCCAGCCACGGCAGAGACCACACCGGGCACCCCGACCGGTGGCAAGCACCTGCACTGATCCACCTGGAGCCATCCATGAACGCTGCAGCCCTTCTGAACGTCCTCAGCACCCACCGCGGCCAGGCCAACGGCATCCACGTCGCGGCCCTGGAGCGCATCACCGGCCTGCCCGAGCGGCAGCTGCGCAAGCGCATCGCCGAGCTGCGAAAGGAAGGGACAGCGATCTGCGGCAAGCCCAGCACCGGCTACTTCATCGCCGAGACCGCTGCCGAGCTCGATGAGTTCTGCATCCGGTACCTGGAAGCGCGCGCCATGCACAGCCTGCAGCTCTCCAGCCGCCTGCGAAAGATCCCGCTGCCCGTGCTCGCCGGCCAGCTCTTCATCAACCAAGCCTGACCACATTTAAAGGAGTGCCACACATGGCCACCAAGTCCACCAAGCTCAAAGCCAAAGCCCAGGTCTACGCCCCGCAGACCCAGAACGACTGCGCCGCCGACATCAAGAAGCTCGGCGACCTCCAGCGCGATCGCACCCGCCTGATCGCCGACATGAACGACGAGATCGCCAAGATCACCAAGCGCTACCAGCCCGACATCGACGCCCTGGCCGAGCGCATCACAACCCTGCAGGAAGGCGTGCAGACGTTCTGTGAAGGCCGGCGCGACGAACTCACCAACGGCGGCAAGGTCAAGACGGCCGGCTTCGTCACCGGCGAAGTGCAGTGGCGCCAGCGTCCGCCCAGCATCGCGATCCGCGGCGCCGATGCGGTGCTCGAAACCCTGGCACGCATGGGCCTCACCCGCTTCATCCGAACCAAGCAGGAGCCCAACAAGGAAGCCATGCTCAACGAGCCCGATGCCGTGCGCGGCATCGCCGGCATCAGCGTGGTGAGCGGCGTTGAGGACTTCGTTATCACGCCCTTCGAAGCCGAGGTCGCAGGCGTATGAGCGCCAGCCCCATCGAGCAGAAGAAGGCGCAGCACCGGTTCACACCGGCCATGCAGCGCCCTCGCTGCGGCAACTGCAAACACGAGCGCGGCGGTGACAAGCCTGCCTACCCGCAGCAGT
>JACCDZ011889062.1_pt1 | contig 24674 bp, 28 predicted proteins | sample 7449551 | NCBI WGS metagenome assembly JACCDZ01 (sample SAMN15323452, study PRJNA562643) | freshwater metagenome | isolation source: river surface water | place: USA:Blue River Watershed | collected 2017-08-18 | reverse complement strand
TATAGAGGAATGTCAGAAGAAGAATTTAAAAATATCAAAAGCACAGGAGTTATTAAAAGCCGTGGTGACTACAACTTAGAAGGACAGGAAGGATTAACATACTATTCTCGCGACCCCGGCCAAGCAGCACATTATGCACATGGATTTGCCCCAGCACAGTTTAAGGCTTCTGGTCGGCATAATGTATATGTGGTCGCAGTTAAAGACCCTAATACAGAAGTTAAGGTTGCAGGAACAGGGGAAGATGAAGTAGGCATTCCACATGCAATAAGCGCAGAGGATATTCTTCATGTTCACGTAGGCAAAGCATATGCGTCATATCCCGGTAGTCATTCTATCAACAAAGATAGTTGGAATAAAGAACCTCACGAAGGGAAATATAGTGAGGGCAGTAGTTCCGCCCCATCTACTATGATTGGATGGAAGAAAAAGAATTTTGAAGAACTATAAAATAAACCCCCTTAATTGGGGGTTATTTATATTTTAGTGCAACAATGATGGCAGTATCTTTATCTATCTTTTGTAAATAGTCACTTATACTATAACTTCTTCCATTTAAGAAGAAAACATATTTAGTGGTATTAGATAAAAGATTATCAATTACTTGTGCTGGACCGTCTTCTCGGTGATGCATTCCTTCAAAGTACCATCTTTTTTCATTATAACTTATTTCAGCAGGAGCCCCATTGTAGCTATGTAGTAACCCATCCTTTAGTGTATATGAGTGTCCCACTTCGGTGGTGTTATTCATATAAGTGTCAATTGAGCCAGAAAATAAAACCCTTTTATTATTTCTATATAATCCTCTTGTATTATATGATGACCAAAGAAATCCAATCCGTAACTCATGTTGATTGTTATATACGTCATCCATTGGAGAGTCATTAATAGGGGTTGCCTTAAATGTCAGTTTTTCAAACATATTTTTATAATAAAGTTAGTTAAATATTTCCATATAACTATATCACACCATTTTAAGAAAGTCAACAACAAAGATGATAAATTCACTACCACTATCACTGATAGAAAGTGCTACTAAAATGGTTATAGGTATAAGATCAAAAAATGTGTTACCAAAACCTAACTTCATATGTGGGATAAAATATATAAAACACCTATTAGAAAGTATTGTTGATTGGATAAAATTAGAAAGTTCAAAGAATCCACATGAATTTAAGTATATGCAAGATGAGCATCATGACAATTTAACGGAAGATGAAAAAAAATCAGTAAGAGGATATACTTATAACTCGACTCCAATTCACCACCACATAAATTTTAATATGGAATCAAAAAATATTGATATTCACGACGACAACGGCAGTATTGTTCATCATGTAAATTTAGATCATCTCGATGCTGCGGTAAATAAAAATAAATTACATCATGACTTTATAACGTATTCTGGTATTTCAGAAGAACCAGATTTTAGTCATGGTAAATTTAGAGTGCAACCAAACGAATATATAAGTTCGTCATCTGACCCTATTGTAGCACATATGTTTGCATCAGAACACCAAAATAACCCACACCACATTTTAAAAATTCATAATGTAGCAGGACAACCTGGGTTATATGTTGGTCATAATAAGGATTTAACAAAAACACCATTAGAATTTGAATACATAATACCCCGAAATTCTGTTCTACAAATACATCCAGAACCAGAAAATATTCATAATGATAAAGGTGATCTAACACACAAAATTTGGACAACCCATAGATTAGGCTAATAAAAAATGATATCAACATTACCACGATCACTTATTGAAGAAGCTAAAAAGGTTCTATCTGGAACACATTATAAGACATATTATAGAGGGACTAACAATAAAAAAGAAGAACATCTTATTGCATCTGGTAATCTGAGAAATTCTACAAATCACGTAACAGGGGAAAAAGAAAATGGGTTATCGGTAAGTGATACCCCATCTGTTGGTAAATACTTCAGTTATATGTATGAATTAACAGGAAAGGAGATTGGAACTGGTTCAGATGGGGAACCTTTACTTGATACCAATACTATAAAATTTACGAGATGGGTGAATGAATCTTCGACATTAGCAATTATCAATAAATTAAATAAAAAGGTATAAAAAGGATGATTAATACACTACCAAAATCCCTAATTGAAGCTGCCAGAATTACTCTAACGGAATCATTAGGTCACCCTATGATTGATGTTGATGGTGAGTTAAAACATCGATATAATAGTGAAGGAAAGTTAATCCATCCACATGATGAAGGCATTCATAACTTTCATAAATGGTTTGGTGACTCAAAAGCAGTAGATGACAAAGGAAGGCCACAAGTTTTATATCATGGGACTACAAGTGATATTCCTGCTTTCGATAAAGAACACATAGGAAAAAATTTCGGATTGGATTCGCATGGGTTCTTTTTCACCTCAAGTCCTCATAAAGCCGCCAGATATGCGGATACAAATTCACAATGGGCGTTGGCTACAGGGAAGGTAGATGCACCACCTAAAGAAGGGTCAAATATCACGCCTGTGCATGTTAGTATTAAAAATCCATTAACATTGCAACATTATACATGGATGTATGACACCAATCCCAAAGTTGAAATTGATGATCAAGGAATTAGTATAACTGATTATTTTGATGATAATCGACATAGCATCATTCACCATGCAAAACAAGACAACCATGATGGAATATTATTCCATCATAATGGAGATCATTTAGTGATCCCGTTTGAACCACATCAAATAAAATCTGCTATAGGTAATACAGGAGAATTCCATCCAAACAAAACTAACATAACAGAATCCACCTCAAATAGACCTTTTACTCAAGATGAACACGGGAAAAACATAGTCTTTGACAATAATGAATATAAAATATCTGTAAATAATCCAGATGATGCCACATTCATTGCATTATGGCATGGTGGAAAAAAGGTTGGTGCGATGTATCTTGGTTATGGTAGAACTTCTGACACCACTGGATACTCATCAGTTAGATCAGTTGATATAGATAGAAAACATCAAGGACAAGGAATGGGTAAGCAGATGTATCGGGTTGCTTTACAATATGTTCATGCGAAATATAAGGGCATTGGTAGCGAACACTCAGATAGGATCAACAAAAGACAAGTTCCTACAATTTTAAAAAGACTTGGCGGTAAAGAGCATGAATCCGGTGATATAACTATTGATAGATAATAAAAACCCCACTGTAACAAGTGGGGTTTTTATTTATTACTGAAGGTGTTGTTCTACCCGTAGCTGAAATTCGGAATGAAACACATCAAATTGACGCCATGCAAAGTTAGGTTCATGGTATTCATAATACTTCCTCAATTCCTTACTATTGACAACATAAGTACGAACACCATACAACTCAAGAACATCTTTATTTACTACCAGAAACCGATTAATGTTCTTCATGTTCTGAGCAAAATTGACAGCACGGTTGATAAGTTGTTGTTCGGTCATGATATATTCTCCTAATGAGTGGTTGATGTGATTATTATACATCAACTAAAGAATAAGTCAACTTATATGGGAAGAATAAATATCATGTATATAGTTACTATAAGGGTTGTTACATGCACATCAAAAATCCGTTTAAAAGTCTCAGTGATTATAAATCGGCAGTTAAAGGTTTAACTCAGAGAGCAACTGACTGGTATCACGACAAGATTGATAAGATTGCGGACGCAAGTTTCAAGCTAAACCCAACATATGAGAAGTTAGAGAAAAGAAACGAGCAAGTGTCTGTTCTCGTTCCCGGCAGAATGTACATGTATGCATACGACCCTAAGTATAAGGCAACACTGCCACTATATGACAAATTCCCTTTGGTGTTTCCATACGCACTAACTGATAACGGGTTTATTGGTTTGAACTTACACTATCTTCAGGGGGGTGCCAGAGTTGCCCTAATGAATCAGTTAACAATAATATATGCTATGAATCCAAAAAGATATGACAGACTGAGTTGGGAATTCTTAAAGAATGCTTCTGTGTTTCCCGGTTCAAAGGATTGTATTCATAGATATTTGTGGACTCACGTAAGAAGTCCATTTTTGGAAATAAAACAAGAAGACTGGGTTATTGCAAGTCAATTACCAGTAGAACAATTCGTATATAATAGGTAATAAATTATGGCAAAAAGTATGTTTAACCTGAGCGATTTTAAGGCAACCATCAAGAGTAATGGTGTTGCTAAAGATACTCGCTTTGAAGTTATTATGCACCCCCCTGCATATCTCCAGTTGAACTCAAAGGAACTAAGCTTAAGATGCCACACCGCCTCTATGCCTGCATTTAATGTGAAGACTCGGGATTATATCATAGGGCAAGGACAAATTAGAAAAATGCCTGTAAATTTCGACAATGGTGGAACTATAGAGCTGTCATTCTACAACAATTACAAAGGAACAGTTTATTCTGACTTGGTAGAATGGACTAAGTTAGTTTCTCCAAATATATCAGAGAATGACCATACAATAAACTTCGTATCTGTTATATACGGCAAGATTGTAGTTCAACAGCTCGATGAAAGAGACAATGTCAGGCAAGGATGGGAACTAAGAGACGCATTTCCTACATCTGTAGAGGTAGTGCCGTTAGATTCTGGTCATATAGACCATGTTCAGCTTGTTAAAGTTCATATATCATATAGATATGCAATGACTCTAAAGGATGTTCAAACACTCGAATCAAACCCACTTTCTACCGCAGTCTTTAACGACAGGAATAATTCTTATGCGTCAAGAGTAAGAGCAGCAAGATCACTAACAACCGCAAAGGGAGCATATGCTAAGAGAAATCGTGGTTATTCCCCATTCGACACACCAGATCCTACAATGATTTCTATAGTAGCAGATACCGGAAAGGGTAAAGGACTTACCCCAGAACAGTATTACAATTATGTTACCGAATTTGTAATGACAACAAGAATAAAAGGAATAGGAATCTACACAGAAGATCAAACAGATTGGATGTTGAATAGTCTACCAGAAATGACTACTGCATTAGGAACTCAGGACAGGAGAGTAATTACTGATGCTTTTCATACTTTTAGTTCATCTTACAACGACATAAGAAGTAAAGCTAATAGTTTCTTTGGTGATGTATCTTCCTGTGTGGGTAGTTACGACTCCATAAAAAATTCACTCAGCTCAACTGATGCGTTAGTAGATAGCATGTTAGACTTACAATTTGTATATAAGGATGTATATAATACACAATTAGATATGGATAAGTCATTTAATTATATGAACGATGTTGTTAGTTCAATGTGGACTGACGTGTCTTTCGATATTTCACTATAAGGAACAAAAATGGCTATAGACGCACAATCAGAAGGGGCATTAAGAAACCCAACTTTCCCAGCGGAAATGTCCGCAACTTCTGCTGTTAGTAAAAATTTAAATCAATATAACATAGTTAACTACAGATTCCCAGAGGATGCGGGGGTTTCTTTTGACTTAAAACACACCATTGCATTTTTTATTAACGTCAGGGGAAACTCTAAAGCAAAGAAGCAATTTAAAACTGCATACAAAATAAACGATGAGAAGATGCTAACTAAAGTTGGTGTAGAAAAGGCTATAGTAACGGGTGCCGCAGGTGCGGTTGGTGCATCTATTGCAAACTCCGCAGGTAGTATAGCAACATCAGTAGTAAATTCAATATCAGGAGCAGGGCTAAATCATAGAACAATAGGAGGGACACCTGCACCCATAGCTGCTGCAAGTGCTGCCGCAGGAGAAGTCGCCAGGGCTGTTGGGTCTGCTGCTAAAGTTGCAGGTGCTGGTGCGTTGGTAGCAGGAAACGGGCTAACGTTCTCTGAGACAGAAACATATAGACTTCAGGCAGCACTTGTTTTAGCAATTCAAGAACCACCAAAAGTATCATACTCAGTAGAATATGAAAGTTTTGATGCTGGTACCTTAATGGGTGGTATGAGTAGTGGTGGATTTGGTGATGGGCTTGGCGATATGGCAGCGGCAGGACTTCTAAAGTTCGCACAAGTTCCCGGTGTTATAGGTGCGCCTGATTTTGGTAAGGGTATCCAGAAGATGGCAGGAACTGCTATTAACCCTTTCAAGACTGCACTATTTCAACAAGTTAAACTAAGAACTTTTGAATTCAACTATAAATTCATGCCAAAATCTCAGAAAGAAGCAAATAATGTATTCAACATCATAAATGCTTTCAAAGAGCATATGCATCCTGAGTTTGATACTAACAAAATATTTCTAATTCACCCATCAGAGTTTAATATAGTTTATTACTATGCTGGCAAAGAAAATGATAACTGGAATAAAATTGGAACATGCGTTTTAACTGACATGTACGTCGACCAAGGGACAGAGCAACTAACAACATTTGTTGATGGTAGCAGTGTAGAAATAAATATGAAACTGACTTTCATGGAAACAGAAATGCTTACCAGAGAAAAAATTGTTCAAGGATATTAATTATGTATTTTTCAATGATGCCACGACTATTAATGAGTATAGATGGAAATGTAAACTCATACAAACTTGTAACGGATATCACCTCCAGAGTATCTGGATCAAGCGAAATACGTAATAACGTATTCTTGTATGACACATATGACATACAAGATAATGATAGTCCCGAGATAATTGCAGCAAAAGTGTATAATGATCCACAACTACATTGGGTAATACTTTTATGTAATGATATTATTGATCCTGTATATGATTGGTTGCTACCATATGACATTTTACTTGAGCATGTTATTCAAACGTATGGAGGAAAAGATAATATCTATCTTACACATCATTATGAAAATGAAAATGGTGATTGGGTATCCCCAGATTATCCAAATGCAGCAAGAATAACCAACATGGAATACGAAGAACGTGAAAATGAGAAAAAAAGAAGCATAAAGATATTACAACCAATTTATGTTAGTGCGTTCGTAAATGAGGTAGAAACTAAGCTATCCCAACAAATATTGTAAAAGGAAACCCCACAATGATTTTTTCATTACCTAACTCACTTATAGAATCTGCGTTATCAATTCTTATAGAAAGTAAAATAGATGATTTAAAAAATTCAAATCCATCAATATCTAATCATATTGACGCATATGCAGATATGGACACATCACCAACTAAAAAATTTGTCCCATGGTTAGTTTCACAGCATAAGAAAGGTAATGTCACATCTAACAATTCTAATGTTGCTCATGTGATAAGAAACTTCGATAAGTATAAGAATTTACATAAAATACAAGATCATTCAAGTATGAATTATCAAGATGTTGAAGATAAAGTATTACCTTTAATTGGTGGGCCTTCTACCCGTAAAGAAATTGAAAAACAACAATCCGTAGAAGGAACAGAAAATATTTTTGATTCTAATAATATAAAAGCATTTGCTATAAAGACAAAATCGGCATCACAAAATCTATATGGTGGTGGAACAGAACGAGGTGGTGAAGTTGGTGGTGCTCGTGGAACTCCATGGTGTGTTAGTGCTAGAAGTGAAGATTGTTTATTTGGTCGTTATGGCCCGATGTATACTATTCACAATAAAGATGATGATTTTGCCCCATATGCGGTCCATCCAATTAAAAATATGATAACATCTAGATTCAATGATGGTGATAAAAATATAGATGAATTTATAAACAAAAACCCCCATTTAAAAGATGCAATATACAAGATAAAACAACACAACGAAAATTATATAAACTATCTATCAACATCACCTAATGTATCTAAAAAAGATATAGATGATGTTATTACTAATAATTATACATACAAAAAGAAACTATTTGCAAACAAAAATACAAATGTTATTTCTGGGATACTATCTCACCCAAATTTAAATGATATAGATTTTATGAAAAATTCTATACGACACCCTGATGATAATGTAGCCTTAGCCGCACTACATCATCCAAATGCAAATTCTGAAGTTGTTAATGAAGCAGTAAGTTATGGTAATTCTAAAGTAGCTCTAGCTGCATTACAACATCCAAAATCAAATACAATTACTAGAAGAATTGCTGCACAACATAAAGACCCTAATATAGCATTAGCTGCTATTAATCACGAAAAAGCGGATGTAGATACTATAAACAAAGCTGTTACCCATCATGACCCTAATGTAGCATTAGCAGCATTACATCATCCAAAAACTAATATAGAAACTATTCGTAATGGATTAGAACACCCTGATAATAATGTAGCATTAGCAGCATTACATCATCCAAAAACTAATATGGATCAAATTTATATAGGATCAAATTATATAAATCCTATAGTTAAAGAAACTGTGTTAAATAAAAATCTAGTTAAGTAATAGGAATTAAAATGGCAACAATAACACCATTACAGGCGGCAGGTAAAGTTGATATACAAGAGATAACTCTAATCTCTGGTAATGGTATATACAACTCACTCATAAGCTACCTTGTTGAACTTAACTTGTATGAGGATATTTACTCAGGTGGATTATATGGTAATATCATTCTAAGTGATAGCCTAGGTCTTATCAATAAGATGAGTATAGTTGGGGAAGAATACATCACCATAAAATTTGATACACCAAGCTTCAACACACCTATATACAAAACTTTTAAATGCTGTGGTGTGGATAATAGAGTATTCACCAGAGATACCACAACTGAATCTTATGTTATCCATTTTGTAAGTCCAGAAGTATTCCTGGATCATTACTACCCAGTGCAAAGAGCATTCGAGGGTAATGTTGATGACATAGTAGAAGAAATCTACGAAAAATATATCAAATACCCAAGAAACATGATAGTTAAGGACAACACAATAACCGATAGTGACAATTACACCCCATTATGTATCTTTACAGAGTGTAAGAAACCAATAAAATTTATTAGCCCATCATGGAGCCCGATGAAGTGCCTTAGCTGGTTAGCAAGCAAGGTGGTTTCATCCGACGATACCATGTCTGCTGCAAATTTTATGTTCTTTGAGACTAACAAGCAATTTTATTGGGGTAGCCTTGAGAGCATCATAAAAGAACAAAGAGAATCACAGATCATATCAGGTATATATTTTTACACCCCAGGAAACGTAAAAGTAGAAAAGTCTGATATTGTTACAGTAGATTCAAGAGTATACAAAAATCCAGACTTGTCAAGAGATTTCTTTAGCATTCATGATTTAACAGTATTATCAAACGTTAATGTGTTACAAAATATACAGACTGGATACTTGGCATCATCCTACCATGAACTTGATGTGACTAAAAAGACTTATACCGAAAACAATTATGACCATGTTGCAAGATATCCATTCTACAATCATACATCAACATCTGCAAATGGTTTCTTTTCTAATGATACTATACGAAACCCATATGCACATAAAATAGTTGGGTTTAAGCATACTGGATTGTTTGATAATACCCCAGATAATCTAAACGAACAAGCTATAAACGTTATGCCAATCAGAAACAGTATGATGGCAGAAATGAACCAAATAAAGCTTAAATTAGACGTTCATGGGAGAACCGATGTAGAGTTATGTAGTATGATATATGTACATTACCCAAAGAGCGGACCAAGACAAGAAATAGATAAGAATAAAGACATAAAAGACCCATTTTACAGTGGGTTATATATAATTACTGCAATACATCATAGAGTTACATTAGAGTCACATTCAATGACAATGGAAGTAATGAAAGATTCATTCGGTGATATCGTAGAAGGTGACGGAGGAGTATAAGATATGGATTATAGATTACCAATAAGACGACCAGTTACTGTAGTAAAAAAGACTGAAAAAGCAAAAGAAATTGAAGAAAATAAAGAAGAAATTACTAAAATATCCCCAGAAAATATAATATATCTTTCTATAACTGATTCTGTGAATACAGAAGAATCATTTGGCGGATGAGATAAATTAAATTATGACTTTTATTGATAACAAATATAAACGAACTTATTTTTCATTGATAGAATCAAGAAAAATTCGCGGCATAAAAAAGAAAAATTATGAGATTTATTTAGAAAAGCACCACATTATACCAGTTAGTTTAGGTGGTGAAAACAAAAATGAAAATTATGTCCTATTGACCGCCAGAGAACATTATGTTGCACATTGGTTATTAACAAAATTTACAACAGGAAATAATTGGCACAAAATGTGTTCTGCGTTTTTTAGAATGTGTCAATCAACGAAAACACATGAAAGAAATTACACATCATCTCAATATGAGAGAGCAGTAAAGGCATCTGCATATGCAAAATCTGTTATGTATAAAGGTGTAAATAAAGGACAACATAAATTATCAGAAGAAGGATTAAAAAAATTACAAGAAAATGGTAGAAAAACTGCACAACTTAATAAAGAAAGAAAAGTTAATTATCCTGAATATTATAATCAACATTGTGAATTGTTAAGTAAAAGAGCAAAAGAATGTGGTCATGGTAAATGGATGAGTGGTAGAAAATGGTTTACTAATGGGGAAAAAAGTATTCAGTGTCTTCCAGAAAATAAACCAGATGGGTATTATGAAGGAAACCACATTTCAAAAGGATTTCCATTAGAAGCATCTGAAAAAGGTAGAGAATTATTACGCACAGGAGAGGCAATAACTTCTACATGGTTTATTGATCCAGTAACAGGAGAATCATTTCCAACTAAAGGTAAAGCAGCAGAACATTATGAAATTTCAAAAACTGCTATAGATAAACGAGTAATAAAAAATAAACTTTTTAAAGTGAAAATGGTAGATTTCTATGATTGAAAATTTATATAATGCACAAGGTTTTTATTGGTTTTTTGGTGTGGTTGAGAACCGAAACGACAGCCTTAAAGCAGGGCGTTGCCAAATTCGTATATTTGGTGACCATACTGCAAATAAGGAAGAGTTACCCACAAAGGATTTACCTTGGGCAATTCCTATGATGCCTATAACATCTGCATCTATTAGTGGTAAGGGAACAAGTCCATTAGGACCAATTGAAGGTACATGGGTTGTTGGTTGGTATCTTGATGGCCCAGATAAGCAGATACCTATGATGATTGGAACTATTGCCGCATCATCTATTCCTAATGAAATAACACAAACACAAACCAAGGAAAGACCTACTCTTACTAATCCGACAGAGGAAGAGACAAAGGAAGCAATAGAGAAGAACCCAAATGCACCAGTTCCAGCAAGAAAACCTGTTACTGGTTGGTCTTTAGGTAAAACTTCGGAAAAGTATGAATCTGGTGGCAGAGGCCCAGGGGTTATTAATGATTACAATGGTAAAGCAGCAAAAGACTTAGGTGGGGCAAGTTATGGGTGTTACCAATTAGCAAGTAACTTACCTCCAGTTATGCCAAATGGAAAAGCAAGAAATAGTGCGGCAGGTAGCACATTAGTAGCATATATCAGACAAAGCAGATTCAAAAATAAACTACTTGGATTAAAACCAGCAACACCAGAATTTGATGCGGTTTGGAAATCAATAGCTAAAGAACACCCAGAAGAATTTAGAGAAGACCAACATGAGTTTATAAAAAGAACACATTATGATGTTCTTTTAAGTAATGTAAAAAGATGTGGTGTCGACCTCTCTGGGTATGGTCCAGCGGTGCAGGATATAATATGGAGCACGGCTGTACATATTGGTCCCGGAGCAACCTCAGTATTTACAGAACCGTTAAAAGGAAAAAGTAATTTATCTGAGGCAGATATCGTAAGTTTAGTATCTGAGTTTAAACGAGCTAACGTACATAGGTATTTTAAAAGTAGCCCTCCTGATTTACAATCAAGTATTGCAAATAGATTTGTTAATGAAAAACAATCTCTATTGAAGTTAATAACATAAAGGAATTACAATGGCATCCACATTAGATAGTGCAGTGGGACAGATTAACAATGACCTAAGAATTGCAACGAGTAAGGCTGTTAGAGATATAGTTAAAGATATCCTAAAAGGTAAAACTATAGACCCTACAGTTGTCACAAAAGTAGTAGATACCGTGATGAATAGGGCGGTAGGTAACATATTAAACACAGCAACTCAATCAGTTAATAAGACAGTGTCTAAGGCACTTGGTAAGACATTCAAAAATTCTCCACTAAACGTCATTGCTGGCAACTACGTAGCAAACGTTCTAACCTCAGTCATAACAGGAAAACAAACCCCTGCGATGACTGTAAAAATGACCAACTCTATTTCACAGGGAATTAGTAGAGAACTATTTTCTAAGTTACCCGCAGGAATTACAAAAAATATCAAGATAGATATACTCGGCACAAAATTCTCAGCCGGGTTAAGTGGTATTGTTTCTAAAGCTATTAACGATACTGTTAAGGTGGTGGTAGAATCTGTTTTTAGTAACACCAGCTCCGCATCAAAAGTAAGCATACCTAATATAAACAAGATACCAAGTTTAATTAAGATACCCACAGAAGTTCCCGACTTATCAGCATTAGCAACAACAAGTTTATCAGGACTAACAACAAGTGTTGCTGAGTTATCAGATAAAATAGGTTCTTATGCCAATACAGTGGTTTCCAGCCTAAGCAATATAGAAGATTTAAAGATAGTCGATATTCAAATACCCGCTGGTCTTGACTTAAGCAGAATAGCATCCACAAATAGTGGATTAGGCAAAATGATTCAGCTCGCATCTACTGGATTAGGAGAAGTATCTAAAGTAACTGGTTTATCTAAAGCGGACTTTGCTGAAATTCAAGCAGAATTGAAGAAGAGTAACATAAACAACCCATTATTAAAATTGGGTGGAACCTTTACAGATATAGAAAAAGCAATTTCTGGTGGTGTTACCTTATCTGGACTGAGAAGCATAACAAAGGATATGACATCAAAGTTAGCAGATATTAACACAAGCTTTGGTGTTATGTCAGAAGAAGATAAGAAGACAGCAAAAGAGATTGAAAGCAACACTTTAGAAATAAGTAAAGTAGTTGCGTCAAAGGCGGTAGAAACCGCAGCAAACTTCAACACCCTTTCAGAAGACCAGTTGAATAAACTAACTGCGGTAAAACAAGGATTTCAAGACCCAAATGCAAAATTTCCACTCCCAGAATATTCGGATAGAACAGAAGTCAATAAGCTATCTACAGGGGATGCAGATAACACTATAGTTGATAAAAAAAATGCAAACAGGATGTTGGGGGCACAACTACCAAATGGGGATAAATGGGACCAACCAGTATCTTCATATAATGCAAAATACCCATACAATAAAGTAACGGAGACTGAATCGGGTCACATTACTGAGATTGATGATACTCCCGGTGCAGAGAGACTACATATTGCACATAAAACAGGAACATCTATTGAAATCGACCCAGTAGGTAACAAAATTCAGGTAATAAAGGGGTCTGATTATACAATAATTGATGCTAATGGGTATATAAGCATTCAGGGAAAGGCTAATGTCTCTATCAACGGTAGTTGTAATGTCTTTATAAACTCAGACGCCAACATAGAAGTAAATGGAAACACATCATTAAATTGCCATAACAATATAGAAATGAATGCCGCAGGTAGGTTAAAACTTACTGCCGGTGAAGGTATTGATATCAAGAGTCCAGAGGTTTATATTGATGCAGACAATCAATTCCAGTTAAATGCGGACGTATCTGCAAAGCTACACGTCAAAGAATTTAACATGATAGTTGATACAGATATGAAAACAGAAGTGCATAATGACCATAGACTATCTATTACTAATAATAGTGATGTTAATGTTGGAGGAATAACTAAACATCATTCAACAGGGGATATACACACCAATACAGATGGTATAATGCTAAATTCTGCTAAGGGAGATATTCATGTAAAGTCAGATGGGTCATTGTTTAATGAGGGTGTGGATTATAACTTAAAAGCATCTGGTGCAGGATTCTTCACCTTTGCTGGTGTTATGAACAACAAGGCGAGTCAGATACTTGAACAATGTGGTGGGTGGGCAATGAGTGCAGGGGGTGGTGTAATGGCAGCTTCTGGTGGAAACATGAGCTTTAACACATCAGGAACATTTGCAATTGATTCTGCAACAATGCATCTAAACAGTGGAGTATCATCTACCACAGGGGATTTACCCTCATCCGCACAAGCAGCTTCTAAAGCCGCACAAGCATCGATTGCCGGTGCCCTTGAGACAGAATATAGTGATGCTAGTTACATGACAGGTAGAAAGAGTATAACAGAAACCAATATACAAGATTCTTTTGTAAAGGAAAGAACCGCATCAAAGGTCATGACAAATATCATGCCAGCTATAGTAGCAAGCGAACAATCTATCAACGAAGAGGTAAAGGCAACACTAATCGAAGATCATAACATATCCCCTACTGCTATAGACAAAAAACCTATAATAATTGAGAAGTCAACACTTCAAATACCAGAAGTAAAGACCATAATACCAGACGAATTACCATTAGGTGACACTGTTATACCTGCCAACTTTAAGTTAAGCCCATACTTTACGGTAGGATCATTTACTACTGATGCAATCGATTCCAGTAGGTTAAGTCCTATAGGAGACGTTATGCCACTTAGTAAGATTGTGACAAACTTACAATATATTGCACTTAACGTTTTAGAACCAATATATGCTGCACGTCCTGACGTTATAGTTCATACTGGGTTTGTTCCTGTAACGTCGGAACAACAAAATTACAATAGATATAATTTTGGATTGGCCGTTACTATAGACTTCAAGAATGCAAATTCATTTGATGACTACTATAACGTAGCAAAGATAGTAAGTCAAGTAATACCATTCGATGAATTAACTCTTGTTTACATAAGTGCAGACTTCACCGGAAGCCATAATGACTCAGGTTCAATTATGATTAAAGTGCCGGGTGTATTTTATCCAAATGTGACGGATGTGTCAAACGCAGAAACATTACAACAGTGGGTAAATGTAAACAACAAAAAAATACTAAGGACTTGGTTTAACGGGAAATTAGTAGATGGAAGCAACTTGGTTAAATTAGCATAAAAGGATACGAAATGCCCACAAATGTTAGACAATTTAGAGATTTAAACATGCTTTTTCAATCACATCCAGCAACCCATGATGTGACTACTAAAGTAGATGCCGCAGCGGTAAAACAAAGCATACGTAACCTTGTTTTGACTATGAACTATGAAAGACCATTTCACCCAGAAAAGGGATGCCAGATGTATGGGCTGTTGTTTGAAAACGTTGACATTATAAGCTTACAGATAGCCAAACAGAGCATTATAAACGTTTTAACTACATATGAACCCAGAGCAAACCTGATAGAAGTGGTTCTTGAAGATCTAAGCTACAAGAATGCTATAAATGTTACTATATACTTTAGTGTAATCAATAGCAACGTCGTTGAAGAAGTTTCTATATACGTTGACAGACTAAGATAAGAAAAAGGGGCCGAAGCCCCTCTTATCAAAACTCATACTTGATTTTCACAACACGAACATCAAATTTACCAACTCCACTACCAATATACTTTTCAGCACTTTCAACAGTTTTAAAGTCGTGTGCGCTGCCGATATCAACTTCATAAGGATATCCACCAGAAGAAGAATCGAGTGCAACAAAAGGCATATATTCTTCGTCCCAATATACAGAAGACGAATTTTTGTATTGGAGAACAATTTTAGTTTTATTGATAGTCATTTTATTTCCCTTTTTAGTTAGAAGCAACAGACCAGAGGACTTCACGCTTACCACGAACACCCGCTTCTTTGTCCTTCAGACCAGTGCGAACAAACAAACCAGTTTTTTCAAGGAAACGAAGGGTGTTATTGGCTTCAATGGGTTCAACACCAAACTTAGAAGCAACTTCCTTGGCAGTCATGTTAACCACCATATCCTTTTGTTCTTCCATCATCTTACGAAGTGCAAGGACAGTTTCAGAAGCCTTACGACCAGCACTACTGCGGTTAGTGCTTACCATGACAGGCATGGTAGCAACAAGTTGTTCAGCAAGTTCAGTAACCTTGGCACGAGAAACCTTGTTAGCCTTGGAGAAGGTAGCGATGATTTCAAGGGCGGTGGTGTTCAGAGTAGTGTTGGTCATGTTGTTTCTCCTAACGAGTTGTTTGTTCAGTTGATGTAATGAATTATACAGTATCTGATTTATTTGTCAATAGAAACTGAAAAAGAATTTCCAGCAAATGCAGTTTCCAAAACAGTTTCGCCATTAACCATAACAGAAAGACGACCACCATCATAAGAAAAACAAACGTTTTCAATTTTCAGTTGACCCAGATCAAGATTGGTCGAATGATTGGAATCATACCCTTCAAATTCTACTTGCATAATAGTTAACTCCTATTAAAATACAAATTTTTCAAGATGTTCTTCAAGAACATCATTTTCTTCAATTCCGCCAAAAAGAGAAGTGCGAATATTGAAAACATAGCGACCAGTGGATTTCTCTTGATATACATACTCAACAGATACATGAGTCCCGGCAGAAATGTTACCAACTTGAACCTTAGTCTTAGCCGTTCTATACAGTTTCATTTTTTGTTCGGACATTTTGTTTCTCCTAACGAGTTGTTTGTTCAGTTGATGTAATGAATTATACAGCAATCTAAGATAATGTCAACAGTTAAAACTAAATTCATCAGCAATAAAACAAGAAACATACATACCGATATCTTTATTACTCATACACAGATTGAAGGTGTCAATTTTGTTCCCAAACCCATCATCTTGATAGAAAACAACCAAACTCCAAGCATGGGGTTGAATTTGATCTTCATCAACCGAGATATTTGACATAATATCCATGTTGTTTATCTCACATTATCTCACACGAAGTTGAACATGTCATCGATGAATCCCATCACGAAAACCTCCATGTTTTTGTCTTTTACGTTACACTGATTGTACGTATTGATGCAATTTCCAAAACCATCGTCTTGGTAAAAGCACGCCAAACTTGCCTCATGAATGGGGAAGTCATCATTGAAGTTGATTTCGTAATGGATAGCCATAATATTTTCCTTAAAATTAAGTGTTAAACGAAGTTGAATCGATCTTCGATGAAATCTACAACGAATGTAGAGATCCCCTCGTTTTTACACAAATCAAAAGTGTCAATAGTGTTGCCAAACCCATCATCTTGATAGTATCCATTGATACTATAGAGTTGAACCTCAAGTTGGTTATTAGAACTAATTTCATGAACGAAAGACATTTTAGATCTCCTTGTGAGTTGATGTTAAAAATTATACCCGAAAATATTGTAGTTGTCTACTGTTTCTTATACTTTGGGTTCTCGAAAGGCATCACCATCTCAACCATGTATGCAGGAAGTGTGCCACTTGAAGTGGTAAGGAACCCGTCATGATGAACATTATTAGGATTGAAATGATATCTACCGACTTCCAATACTTTCCACCCATTGAGCGCGAGCAAATACCACCTGATATGAGTGTTGCTCTCATTACGTAAATATTCAATCACCTCTTCATTCAGATTAACCCATTCACCTACAGGCATTTCAAAAGTCATTTTATTTCCTATCGCATATTCTCAATAAAAATATCACCACGTTCACAACGTCCACCAGCGGGGATACAAGTAGGAGCATCCATACAAGGACCACATCCCATAATTTCCCACCATAGTGCAGTAGTAGAAAAATCACTCACACCATTGTGATAAAATTGGTAAATTGAAAGATGTGGATTCAACCCAGTCGAAGCATATCCTACTTGTTTATTCATTTTAAAGTCCCAGAACTACGGTAAAGTGGTGTTTGTGTTGAACTGAACTAATTACATTCCCCTTACGGAAACGATATACCCGAACCTTCCAATGGCCACGAGAAATAATAGTGCTCACTTTTTTACCACGAACGACTTTACGTTCAACTTTCTTCCGATGCTTTTCTGCGTGATACAAATAAATGTAATCATCTTCATTATTAAACTTTACCCGAACATTAGACCACTTACCACCAAAAGTTGGGATACCATATTTGGAGAGGCGACTGTAAATATTGTCAAACGTAGTCACTTCAAAAGTGGAGTGAAGAAAATTAGGTTTTTGAATTTTAATCATTTTTTTATCCTTTCGATTTATGATGTTGCTAATATATAACAGTAATTTAAAGTTGTCAACAAGAAAATTACTAATAATATATAAATTATGAGGTGCGAAGCACCTCATGCCGGTCGAAGACCGGCTTTAATAATATGTATACATATAGTGTACTAGTACACCACTAGGTTTACTATATCATATAAGTACATATATGTCAACATATATTTTATATGTACTATATAACCAACCACTTCATTAATTGTACCATATTTTTTAACTAGTGTCAACAGTTGTTCACAATTAATCATAGCGGATAAATATCAGTATTGTTAAATGGAGAATTATTACATGGCCGGTGATCTTAATGTGGTTGATCTTGATTTTGATGACATCAAGACAAATTTAAAAAACTTTCTAAAAAATCAAAGCTATTTTACTGATTATGACTTTGAAGGGTCTGCTTTATCTATTCTTTTAGATATTTTAGCATATGATACTCACTATAAGGCGTATCTTGCAAACATGGTTATTAATGAAAGATTTCTTGACACTGCTGTTAAGAGAGCGTCAGTCATCAGTCACTCTAAAACCCTTGGGTATGTCCCAAGGTCGGCAAGAGCATCAAAGGCAGTCGTGGATATTACTGTTTATGGTGTAAGTTCTAACTATACAATGAGTATTGACAAATATACACCATTTACATGTGATATAAACGGCAATTCTTATACTTTTGTCACACATAAAGCACATACCGCTATACCTTCTGGTGAGTTTAACGCATATACATTCAGAAATGTTGAGTTGTATGAGGGGAATCCCATAGCCTACTCATATGTAGTAGATGATTCTAACTTAAATCGTTTATATAAAATTCCAGCACTTAACGTGGATACAACTACCCTGTCAGTGGTTGTACAAAATGGTAGTAATGATTTAACAAGTTATGTATATTCCTATGCAGATTCTGTTAGTGTTGTCGGGTCAACAGATAGAGTTTACTACTTAGAAGAGGGAAATGATGGTTATTACTACATTTACTTTGGGGATGGTATATTAGGAAAACAGATTGATTCTGGGAATATAATAAATCTTTCATATATTGTGACCAATGGGGAAGTTGCAAATACAAGTCAGATGGCATCCCAGGTTTTTTCGTTAACTGGGACTATTGGTGGGTATAGTGCAAGTAACGTGATAGTTTCTTTAGTTAGTGCAAGCATAGGCGGTTCTAATAAACAATCAACAGAAGAAATAAGATTCCTTGCACCAAAGAACTATAGCGCACAAGGGAGAACTATTACTGCTATTGATTATAAGGCACTATTGGTAAAGGATTTCCCTGAAATAGATAGCATATCTGTATGGGGTGGAGAGGATAATGTACCTCCTATATACGGGAAAGTCTTTTTAGCAATAAAACCAAAAAACGGATACTCAATAAGTTCAGCCACAAAAGACTCTATTTCTGCATACCTTAAGAATAAGAGTATAGTTAGCATTCAATTTGACTTTGTAGATCCTGATTTCACTTTTGTTTCAGTTAAGAGCAATATCAAGTTTGACCCCACACTAACGACAAATGACTCAACACAAATTGAGACATTAGCATCGGAAACTATACAATCTTATTTTAAGGCAAAACTTGGGCAATTTAACACACATTTATACATATCTAAGTTACAATCTATAATAGATACTGTAGAAAAAAGTATATTAGGTAATAGTATTACACTTGGATTACAAAAACGCATAGAACCTGTTATAGGGTTAAACTCAAGCTATACTTTGAATTTTAACAACCCTATTTCCCCATACAGTTTATATAGCAGTGCTTTTCAAATTGTTCAGGGAACTAATACTTATACAGTAGCAATAAAAGATGTCCCTAAAACAACACCTCCAGATAATAATGGTTCTGGTGTTCTTGTATTGTTCGATATTACTACGGGAAATACAATAGTCAATAACATAGGAAATGTTAATTATGCTACTGGTCTTGTAAATATAGTCGATCTTTCTGTTTTTGGTTATCCCGTATCTGCTATATATGATGTAAGAGTTAATTGCACACCACAGGCAAGTATAGATGAAATATCAAATAGTATAATGGGCGACACCTCCGAGAGCGCATATATACCAACACCAATGCAAAATCAGATTTTAATGCTTGATGACAGTAGTGGTGTTCCCGGATATTACGTCAACAATGGTTTGATGGTGAAAGCAACACCACTAAAAGGATAATAAATGGCATTAATTAAAAAAACATCCATTATTAGTGACTCAAGGTTTCCGTCTTTTGTAAGAGGAAACCCTGAGTTTGATACTCTTCGTCGGTTTGTTAAGTCGTATTTTGAAAGTATAGAAGAAGTAGGTAAAGCTAACTACGAATTATCATATGCACAGGAAAACTCCGATGTAGATAGTGTGACCAGTGAATTTCTTGATACATTCTATTCATCATTATGTCCAGAACTACCCGTTAATATCCTTGCAGATAAAAGACTGCTCCTGAAACATTCAAGGGAGCTATATCAGAAAAAGGGAACCCCGGATAGCTTTAAGCTACTATTCAAGATACTCTATAATGAAAATATCAATATAAAGTATCCAAGTGAAAATATTCTTAGAGCAAGTGATGGTAAATGGAACCAATCTCAATCTATTCATGTAACATTTCCTAATATAGACGAAAAAGTAATCTATGGATTGGTTGGTCGAGAATTCTCAGTCAGGAACGCATCTGGGGTAACAAGAAACACTATAATTCAAGTTAGAAAAATACTTGGGACTGAAATATATGAAATAAGTGTAGATAAGCAAAAGAATACGCGGTTCTCTATAGGTGATAGCTTTTTTATTGATGACATCACAGGAACAATAGTCCCAAGCACACAATCTCTTAAAATTTTGAAGCAAGGTAGAAATTTTAAGGTAGGACAGATAATTAAACTTGACGTTAAAGATGGGTCAGGAACGGGATCGCTTGCGAAGATTACCGAGGTAACTTCTATCGGTGGTATTAAAAACGTAAAGATAATAAAATTTGGGTCTGGGTATAATGCAGACTTTAACCTAACAATATTTGCAGACACCACAGGAATAACAAATATTGCTGGTGGTGACTTTGAAGGGGGGATTCTTCCACTAAAAGAAACTACATTCGGTTTCCAAGAATATGGTGTAGTTAGTAAAATTGGTTCATACGGAGATATGAAAGACTATTTCCTTCAGGATTACATTATAGAAGACTATATTTCCACCCCACACGCATACTTTGCTGGGGTAACACAAACAAGTAGTACTTATAATAGTAGCAGTGACTATTTCCTTGAAGACTACATTTTAGGTGACTATACTAACGTCTTTAAAGAGAATGACTTAGATGCATATGCAATAGTGTCTGTTGAAGTTGGAGCACTATTAACATACCCAGGTTTCTGGACAAACAACAATGGTAGTCTAAGCAACCCATTAATATGCCTTCAGGATAATCACCTATATCAAAACTTTAGCTATATGATACAAAGTTCAGTATCAATAGATAAATTTGTTGGGGTTGTTAAAAATCTGTTACACCCTGCCGGAATGTTGATGTTCAGTGACTTGTTATTAGAAAATGATATAGACATAAGTAATAAAGTTATAGATGACAGTAAGATGTATGTTGATATGTTCATCAAGGAAATTGCAGACACTGAAGAAAAAGTTGCAATTAACACTTTTATTCCTGTGACTGATGATGTTTCATATTCTGAGTTAATAGAAAAAGACTCTATGTTAAGTTTATTGGATACCGCATCTACTATAGAAGAGGATAACTATAGTGATATTGGGTATTACCCAATCGGTTATGTTTTAAGCGAATTTGATGGGGTATATAAACACGTATTCCAACAAAAGTTTGATGCAGTTGGTCCATATGACGATGATGATATTTTTAAACATCAACATAGTGGGTTTGATGATGAATTGGTCATCAAAGATGAAAATCCAAACGTTATCCAAGAAAGATATCTGCAAGACTTTATCACCCCAATATCTGCTATTATATCACATGACAGCACTTTAACCTTATCTGACATTATCGATACCCCAAAAGAATTTACTGGCTACTTTGGTGGTGACTATAATATAGATAATGATTATGCTGTAGTAAAATATGGGCCTATATTTGAAATAGATAAGATTTATATTGAAGATGCTCATATAATAGATATACCACAAAATAACGTTACCACTTCTGCACATAGTTATGTGGGAGTTGATGACAGTATATCTAAGGGTATATCACAAAGCGATCATTCTTACGTGTCACCAATAGAATCATCTGTCTTTAGTAGTGAAATTTCATTAGATTCCTCAGTTTTGGTAAATGATCCAATAGGAAAAGAATTACATCATAATGAATTAACTGATGAAATTTTGTTGAATGATGAAGTTAATAAGTTTATAGATAATTCTGTAAATTCGGAGGTTTCAATTACAGAGGAAACTACTAACGAAGTTATATTAGGGCTAACCTCATCCACTACGGTCAACGACACATATGGTAGTGATAGAGATCTCCCTATTTTAACTGACTCAGTATCCGCCGCAGAAGTCGCATCATACACCGGAACAAGTTACGTTTTAGATGGGTATTATGTTGATAACGTAGATGGGTTTGTAATTAAACAAGTATAAATATAAGTATAAAACATTTTCAACTGAGAGGAAAATAATGATCTCTGATAACATTAAAGCAATTGGCACACTTCGTATAGATAGATTTGATGAAGCGATTGGCCAAAAAGTAGAAACACGTGAAGTTAAAAACCTTGTAGTTCAGGCTGGTAAGGTGTTCATAGCATCTCGCATGGTAGACGCATCCGCCCCTCTAATGAGCCATATGGCTATAGGCACAGGGACAACCACCCCAGCAAGCACCGACAATAGTTTAACAACTGAAGTTGCTCGTGTTGCTATGTCTACTACCCCAACAAGTGCAGATAACGTAGTTACCTACATTGCATTATTCCCTGCTGGTGTTGGAACAGGTGCGTTAACTGAAGCAGGTATATTCAATGATGTTGCTTCGGGCTCAATGCTATCACATACAACATTTGCGGTGGTCAACAAAGGTGCAAATGACTCCATTTCTATTACTTGGTCAATCACCATACAATAATAAGTAACACTTCAAAATTATAATGGCGATAGTCTTAATGGTCTATCGCCATTTTTATTTTATTAAATACTCTGGTATATTGTCAAATAAAGGTTTCTTAAATGTCATTTCTATTAAAAAATAACATCCACACAAGCATAGCAAAAACATTTTACGATGACGTTCTGAGTCAGCGTAACGTATATTATTATTTTTTAGGTAGAACTCAAACATGGGGTATTAATGATCTTCCTCCTGAAATACCAGACACATTCTCAGAAGAAGCAGATATTCGTAACCACATTATATATATGAATAAGATAGGGATTAGTGATGTCTGTTTAGTTACTGAAAGAATAAACTGGAGAGCAAATACAGTATATGATAGGTATGATGCTAACATTAGTCCTACAAACATGTCTGCTACGGGAGCTACTAACATAAAACAGGCTAAATTTTATGTTATTACTGATGAAATGCATGTATATAAATGTATAAACAATAATAATGGAGCGATGTCTACTTCTAAACCATCAGGAACATCATACGAAAATATTCAATTGAATGATGGATACATATGGAAGTTTATGTATTCAGTTACCCCTGTTCTGCAATATAAGTTCCTAACAGAAACACATATGCCAGTAGTTCAAGCACTCAACAAACGATATTATGAGGGATTTGGTATAGATTCCGTAACCATAAACAAATCTGGTGATGGTTATTCTGGTAACATAACTACTTTCGCCGAAGTTATGGGTGATGGTGTTGGCGCAGAGATAAAGTTGAGTATAAATCCATCAAGTGGAAGTATAGCTAATGTAATTATAACAAATCAAGGTTCAGGATATACATCAGGCGCAATTAAAATAACGAGTATGGACGGGAAAGGTTCTGGTAAATATGGTCACCTTACCGCAGTGCTTATACCAAATTTTATCGGTGGTAAGTTGGACACTGTAACAATTTCTGACCCGGGTATAAATTATAGCACAGACTCACAAACAAATATAATGGTTCTCGGTAACGGTGAAGGGGCAGTTTTATATCCTGTTATTGAAGATGGAAAACTCACAGATGTTATAATAGAGTCTCCCGGTTCTGGATATACTAACGTAGCACTCTATGTACAAAGTCTAACTGGTAGTGGTGCGGAAATAGGAGTAAGCTCAACTAACGGGGATATCCTATCTATTCAGTCTGATGTTGAACTATTAGCAGTACCCGGTTCAATTTATGTTGTTGATGTTGTTGATGCAGGTAACAATTACTCTTATGCTAAATGTGAAGTCAGTGGGGATGGAAATGGGCTTTTAGTAAAACCTGTTTTGTATAATGGTAGAGTTATTAGATTTGATATTGAAAACCCAGGTATAAATTACACATGGTGTAAAATTGATATTGTTGGTGATGGTGTTGGGGCACAATCAAAACCTATCTATAGCCCAATAAAGGGACATGGACATAACGCAGTTGATGAGTTATTTGCTGATACTATAAGCAT
>JACCDZ011252806.1_pt1 | contig 24675 bp, 19 predicted proteins | sample 7449551 | NCBI WGS metagenome assembly JACCDZ01 (sample SAMN15323452, study PRJNA562643) | freshwater metagenome | isolation source: river surface water | place: USA:Blue River Watershed | collected 2017-08-18 | reverse complement strand
TCCGCTGCCTGGGCGGAACCCGCCAGTGCACCGGAAACCATCAAGCCTGCAACGATCTTGTTCAATGAATGCTTCATGCAAACACCTCCTCTGGGTGGGTGGGAGCCTTGCCAGTCCGGACATTGCCTTGCAATGTGTGAAAACGAACCTGGTCAGCCTGTAGTGCAGCTCCGAGTCCGGACCTGCGAGCAGGAGAGGCGGAGCAACAGCGGCGGCTATCGTGAACCTGTTCCCGGCAGCGCGCAAGTGCGCTGCCGCAAGCAACCGGCGTTCCGCCGATTTGTCTTTGCCGGCAAAGCGCTTATCATCCGGCCAGCCGCGCTGTCGCCGTGCGACCAGGCTGAACACGATAACAACAAACCGAGGCCTTCCCATGCGCCAAGCCAGCCGTCACCCCGTCCACACCCTCACATTTCTTGCCCGCAGTGCCCTGCTCGGCACACTGTTGCTCGCCTCGTCGTCGCTGCTGGCGCAAGCGCCATCCCCACTCCCGCGGGCGGAACCCGAGGACGTGGGCATGTCCTCGGCGCGTTTCGGCCTGCTGGAAACCATGCTGCGCCAGCATGTCGATGATGGCCGTGTGCCGGGGCTGGTGGCGGGGGTGATGCGTCATGGCAAGGTGGTCTACCTGCAGAGCCTGGGCTGGCAGGACATCGAGGCGGGCGAGCCGATGCAGGAGGCGTCGATCTTCCAGATCCGCTCCCTCAGCAAGGCCATCACCTCGCTGGCCGTGATGCAGCTGGTGGAACAGGGGCGCATCGCTCTGGACGACCCGGTGTCGCGCTTCATCCCCAGCTTCGCCGACATGCAGGTGTTCGTGAACCCGGACGACCCGGACAACAGCGCCCTGCGCGCCCCCGCGCGACAGCCCACCGTGCGTGATCTGCTGCTGAACGTCGGCGGCCTGAGTCATCGCGACCGTGCGCTTTACCAGAGCCGCGCCGTGCGCTCGCGGGGCGACACGCTGGAACAGTTCGTCGAGAAGGTGGCCGCCGTGCCACTGGTGGGCGACCCCGGCACGGTCTGGGTCTACAGTGAATCCACCACGGTGCTGGGGCGCGTGGTCGAGATCGTCAGCGGCCAGCCCTTCGATGCCTATCTGCAGGAACACGTGCTGAGCCCGCTGGGCATGGTCGACACGGCCTTCTTCGTGCCGCCGGACAAGGTCGCGCGGCTGGCGCGGCTGTACCAGGTGCCGCGCGACGGCAGCGCCCTGCGCAAGCAGCCCGACATGGACATCCCCATCACCCAGGACCCGCCGCTCAAGGAGGGCTCGGCCGGGCTGGTCAGCACCGTGCCGGACTATCTGCGCCTGCTGCAGATGTTCCTCAACGGTGGCGAGCTGGATGGGCGCCGGGTGCTGTCTGCCGAGGGCATCGCCGAGATGACCCGCAACCACATTCCCGCCGACCTGCTGCCCATCGGCATGTCGCCCCAGAGCCGCATACTCGATCGCGGCTGGGGCTATGGCTACATGGTGGTCACCGATGCCGCGCAGAGCCCCTTCGCCGTGAACAACGGCGAATTCGGCTGGATCGGCTCGCTGGGCACCTATGCCTGGGCCGATCCGCAAACAGACACCATCGCCGTGCTGATGCTGCAGATCGAGCCCGCCGGGGCCCATGCTCTGGGCGACAAGTTCAAGGCGCTGGTCGCCCAGACTCTGGTTGACTGAGTCCGGCGTGCGGCGGTGGGAGGCATCGTGAACAAGCCGGCGATTGCCACGTCCGCTCCCTGGCTGGAACTTGCGCCGACCGTGTGTCGGCTCAGCAGCCGGCGCGCCCTGCGCCTCTGCGGCTTCACGCTGCGCCAGGGCGAGCACTGGTGTCTGTTCGGCGGCAATGGCGCCGGCAAGAGCGTGCTCGCTCAGCTGCTCTGCGGCCGTCTGCTCAGCGGCAGCGCCGCCCTGCAGTTCGCACCGGACTTCGACCCGCAGCGTGACGTGTTGTTCGTCTCCTTCGAGGAACAGCAACGCCTGACGGCGCTCGATGCCCGCCACGACATCAGCGAATACGACCCCTGCGCCCACGATCAGGGCACTACCGTCCATGCCCTGGTCAGCGCCGGCCTGCCGCTGGCAGCCGACGATGAGGCGCGTTTGCAACACCTGCTGACTGCCCTCGATCTGCAGGCCCTGCAGGCGCGCGGCATTCGCTATCTTTCCTCCGGTCAGACACGCAAGGCCCTGCTGGCCCGCGCCCTGTTTCGACGTCCACGCCTGCTGGTGCTGGACGAACCCCTGGAGAGCATCGATGCCGAGACACGGGCAAGCCTGCAGCGGGTGCTGGTGCAGGCCATGGGGCCGGATACCGCCACGCTGCTGTTGTGCCGGCGCGAGCGCGACATCCTGCCGGGCATCACCCATCTGGCGCTGCTGGACAAGCTGGCCCTGTTGACCAGCGGCCCCCTGGCCAGTGTGCGCGCCAGTGCCGAGTTCATGCGCGTGGCGCAGCGCTGTCTGCCCGTGTCCGCACAGTTGCCCGCCAACCCCCTGCGTCGTCCGCTTCCGGCGCTGCCACCTGACGAGCCCTTGCTGGTCCTGCACAAGGTCAACGCCGGCTATCCCGGCAAGCCGGTGCTGCGCGAGCTGGACTGGACGTTCAAGCCTGGCCAGCACGCACTGATCAGTGGCCCGAACGGCTGCGGCAAATCCACGTTGCTCAACCTGCTGTGCGGCGAGAACCACATGGCCTATGGTCAGGACGTGGTGCTGTTCGGTCGGCGGCGCGGCAGCGGGGAATCGGTGTGGGAGGTCAAGGCGCGTTTCGGGGTGGTGTCCAACGAACTGCATCTGCGCTACTGCAAGGGCTGGCGCGTGCTCGATGTCGTGGTCTCGGGGTTTTTCGATTCCGTGGGGCTCTACGATGACAGCGGCGCCAGCGAGCAGCAGGCGGCGCGGGACTGGCTCGCGGCGCTGAATCTGCTGCCGCTGGCGGGCGATCCCTACCACGAGCTGTCCTTCGGCGAGCAGCGTCTGGTGCTGCTGGCGCGCGCCATGGTCAAGCAACCGGCCATTCTGATACTCGACGAGCCCTGTGTCGGTCTGGACGATGCCTGGCGTCAGCTCGTGCTCGACATCGTCGACCGCATCGCCGCCACGACGCCCACCCGGATACTCTTCGTCAGCCACGACCCGCAGGATGCGCCGCAGTGCATCAATCAGTGGCTGGCCTTCTCTGCGACGGGCGTCAGCATTCGCGAGTGAGGCCGAGTCCCGGCGCCTTGCCAGTGCTGCTCCTGCGGCGTAATGTCGATTTTCCGACCAATCGCTGGAGGGGGAGAGACAATGAAGCGCACAGCCAGAGACATTCTTCGTGACAAGCGCGACAACATGCTGACCGTGGACATGGAGGCGACAGTGCACCAGGCGGTCACGCTCATGACGCAGCAGCGCGTGGGTGCCATTCTCATCGTCGACGCCGGTCGCATCGTCGGCATCTGGACTGAGCGCGATCTGCTGCACCGCACAGTCGATCCGCACTTCGATCCCCGCACGGAAAAGGTGAGTCAGAGTATGACCCGGGCGCTGATCTCGGCGCATCTCGACGAGCAGGTGATGCAGCTTTACGACAAGTTCGTGGGGCGCCGCATCCGCCACCTGCTGATCGAGGATGGCGGCGAGTATGTCGGCCTGCTCTCGGCGGGCGATGTGATGCGCGCGACCCTGCAGCAGAGCGCGGACGAGTATCGTGCGCTCAACGAGATGGTCAGCCTGGAGTATTACGAGAACTGGAAGGCGCAGCAGGCCGAGGCCCTGCGCTGAGGTCTGCCGCGCGACTCAGCCCTGCAGCACGCGCTGGAAGAACAACTCGAACATGGCCAGCTGCAGAGCGAGGCCGCCCAGCGCCAGCAGCACGCAGAGCGAGAAGGCCAGCGGCGTGCTGTGCGAGTCGTTGGCGTGACGGCGCCGCACTTCCGGCATCAACTGCGCCAGGTAAAGCCCCAGCAGCAAGGCGCAGGGAATCAGATAGCGCACCGAGGGCATGGGGTAGAGCGTGAAGTTGCTCAGGCTCGGAACCCGCATGGTGATCAGGAAGTACTGCATGGCCATGGACAGCAGCAGCGCCCACAGCCCCGGGCTGAAGCTCAGGCGCTGGGTGATGGCTGTGGGCGTGGTGCCGAAGAAGATCTCGAAGAACAGCAGCAGCACCGACAGCGTCAGCATCCAGGTGGCGAGGAAGCGGCCCAGATAGGGCGTACTCTGGCCGAACTGATCCTGGGCCAGCGACACCTCGAACCAGCGGTAGATGCCCCAGTCGAACACTTGCAGGAAATCGGGTGTTGTGGGGCCCCAGACGCTGAAGATCGTCTGCTGGTACGCATCCCACTCGCCGAAAGCCAGCTGGCAGTAGGCGAAGAAGCCCAGCATGGCGCACGCGGCGCCGGCCACCGGCAGGCTCAGCAGCAGGAAGAGGCGCCGCCGGGCCGGCCAGTCGAGGCCATCCAGCTCGCCGCGCAGCCACCACGTCACCCCCATCAGGATGGCGCCTCCGGTCAGCACCGAGGTGCGGAAATGCGTCAGTCCCAGCAGCACCCCCAGCACGAACAGCAGCATGCCCCGCTGCCGGGTGGGGGAGGTCAGCACATCCTGCGCCACGAACAGGATGGCCAGCGCCAGCGCCATGCTCAGCGAATCGGAATAAGCCGCCAGCAGCCAGATGCTGCCGGGGTAGAGTGCGAACACCAGCAACAGCAGGCTCAGCCACAGGCCACGGATCTGCAGGCGTCGGGCGATCAGCACCAGGAAGCTCAGCGCCAGGATGCAGGCGAGGTTGGCCACCAGCACCAGCGCCTGGGGCCAGGTCAGATCGAACAGGCTGTGTGCCAGTCGACTCAGCCAGGGGTAGAGCGGCGGGTAGACGATGTTGTGGATTTCCCAGCTGCGGCCGTTCTGGAACCAGTTGGGGTCATGAAGGTAGCCATGCTGAGCGATGGAGTGAAACAGTTCCGAGTCCCACAGGTAGAAGCGATCCACCATGCCGAGGCTCCAGGGCTCGGGCAGCTGGCTCAGGGCCAGTGCAAGGAATGCCGCCCAGGTCAACAGGGCGATGGCGACGGCGGACAGGCTGTGGCGCAGCATGGAGGCAGAACTCGAAAGCGGGCTGAGACGGGCGCCAGCCTAGCAGGAAATCGGCGTCTGGACATTTTCTGAGCGCGGTCTTAAGGTGCCGGCAGCGCCTTTTCCTCGTTGCTGCGGTCTGCCGGCGCCGGACCCCAGGACCCCTGCGTGCATCCAGTCGTCGAGCCCCATGTCCCCGCCCTGACCGGTCTGCGCGCCATCGCGGCATGGATGGTGTTCTTCCATCACTTCCGCATCAGTTCGGAATACGTGGGCGCGGTGCTCTTCAACATGCAGGCCCAGGCGCACGTGGGGGTCAGTGTCTTCTTCGTGCTCAGCGGCTTCCTGATCGCGTATCAATATGCCGACCGGCTGGGCCTTCAGGCGCGCGACGTGCTGGACTTCCTGCGCAATCGCTTCGCGCGGCTCTACCCGATGTATGCGCTGTGCACGCTGGTCACGCTTGTCTACATCGACAATTTTGATGTCACGACCTGGTTGCTCAGTTTCACGCTGCTGCGGGGCTTCTTCGGGGACTTCTACTTCTTCCACATCGGCCAGGCCTGGTCCCTCAGCGTGGAGATGACGTTCTACCTGCTCGCGCCCTGGTTGCTGCTGCTGGTGGGGCGCGTGCCAGTAGGGCTGCTGTGCCTGGTGTTTTATGCCGCTGGCTGGCTGTTGATGCAGGTGGACATGCCGATCCCCACGTTCATGGAGCCGCCGCGCATGGTGGTGGCCAACACCTTCTTCGGACGCTGCTTCGAGTTCCTGCTGGGCATCTGGCTGTTCAAGCGCTTCCGCGACGTGGCCCCCTGGCGTCATGCACTGTGCACCTGGGGCGGTCTGGGCTCGATCATCCTGTTCCTGTATTTCTCGGCCTTCGCGGATGGCTTGACGGTGTATTCGGTGAACTGGTCGCCCGCGCACCATTTCCTGTTTCCGCTGCTGGTGGCCACCCTGATCCTCGGGCTGTGGAAAGAGCACAGTGCGCTCAAGCGGCTGCTGGGCAGTCGCCTGTTCGTGGTGCTGGGGATGGCGTCGTATGTGTTCTACCTGATTCAGGCCGCGCCGTTCCGGGAGATCTTCGGCTTGGACGAGGTGCCGGTGCTGGTGCATTTCCTGGCCACCAATCTCTTCGCGATCCTGGGGTATTACCTGCTGGAGCGCCCTTGTCACAGCTGGCTGCGCAGCCCGCGGCGCCCGCCGTCTGACGCGGGGCCGAACGTGCTCAGGGAGCCAGCCGCCGCAGGTTGATACCGTCGATGCCGATCTGGTGATGGGGCGCCGAAGTGGCCGGATTGCTGCCGACCACGCGCAGACCCAGGCGATTGTCGCGCTGCAGGGAAACTTGATGGAACACCAGGGGATCACGGTAGCGGAACACGCTGGGGTGCAGGTCGGCCTGGCCGTCCAGCGCCTCGCCATTCAGGCTCAGCTGCACGATGCCGAAGTCCCCGCTGGGGGCCAGAAAGACCTCCAGGGCGTAGAGTCCCGGCTCCACGTCGCGCAGCTCGAAGATGACCTCGTCGCCGACAGTGCGTGTGGCAAACCAGATGAAGTTCTCCCCCATGAAGCTGCCCGGCGCAATGCTTGTGGTGTCCTGCAGGGCCCAGGACGCGACGCTGGAATCGGCAGCCAGCGGCAGGTTCTGTGCCTCGATGAAGCCGCCCACGTTGATGGCCGGCGGGCGCTCGGCCAGGAACACATTGCGCAGCACGAATCCACCGATCAGAAAGGCCAGCAGATAGAAGAGCAGTTCATTGCGCGCAGTGACCATGGGAGGATTCCGTAGTGCCTTGCTTGGTGCCTTGCCGTGCAGGAGCGATGGAGCCGGAGGGTAGTGGAAAAGCCCGTGCGCTGGCAATCGCCGCACAGCGCTGACCCGGCCTCACGCGCGTGGTGGGGAAGATCGGACCCTGATGCCCGCCTCGGCGAAGGCAGCGCAGAGCGTGCGGGCGAACACCAGGGCCTCGGGCGTGTCGCCGTGCAGGCACAGCGAATCGGCCTGCACCGGCACCCGGCTGCCATCCACGGCCGTGACGAAGCCTTCCGTGAGAATCTCCAGGGCCTGCGCGAGCGCCTCCTGCGGGTCGTGGAGCAGGGCGCGCGCATCACTGCGCGGCAGCAAGGCCCCGGAGGGGCTGTAGCGTCTGTCGGCAAAGGCTTCCGGGATGAAGCGCAAGCCCGCCTGACGAGCCGCATCCCCCAGCGCGCTGCCCGCCAGGCCCATCAGCGCGAGTTGCGGATCGAATTCCTGCACCACCAGCACCAGATCCTCGGCCAGCGGCCGGTCGACAGCCGCCTGGTTGTAGAGCGCGCCATGGGGTTTCACATAGGCCAGCCGCGTGCCCTGCGCTCGCACCAGGGCGTCCAGCGCCCCCAGCTGATAGAGCAGATGATGGCGCAGACTGGCAAAGGACAGCTGCAGGGGCGCGCGGCCGCCATGCTCACGGTCGGGAAACGAGGGGTGGGCGCCAATGCGCACGCCGTGCGCGAGCGCGTGCCGGATGGCTGTGGCCATGGCATCGGCGTCCCCGGCATGCACGCCGCAGCTGATGCTGGCGGAGCTGACCAGGGCGAGCAGCTCGCGATCGTGTGCGGCGCCCTCGCCCAGATCGGCATTCAGATCGATTTGCATGGCAGCCTCCCCGGCAGTGAATCGCCTGCGAGCATAGTGCATCGGCGCGCCGGCAGCCACGCAAAACTGCCCATTTTTGCACCAGAAACAAGGAGATGGGGCTAGGCATCCGGGGGTGTGACGGGTTCTAATAGCGCCCGCATTTGCTGCATTGCTGTTCAGTTCACGAGGTGAGAATGTTCAAGGCGCAGGTCAGGAAGTGGCTGCCGGCACTGCTGGCGCTCGGCAGTCTTAGCCAGATGCCGATGGCGTCGGCGCAGGTGTTTCCCAGTATCAGCATTCCCGAGGAGCTGCAGGGCCTGTTCATTCTGGATGTCACCGACACCACGCCGCTGTCGCCGCTCGCCGCCACCAGCACGACTGATGCCAGCGACGATATCTACCTCTATCTCACCGGCGTCGGCGACATCTGCATCCAGCGCGACAACGCGGTGGTCTCCAACGACACCGTCGATCTGATCGCCAGCAATCCCCAGCTGCGCAACGGCCCTTTCGGCAAGGTCTACTGGGATGTGCCGGATCTGGACCTGGTCTTCGCACTCGATATCAATGCTGACACGTTCACCGGATTTGACCTGGAATCCGCGGGAGGCAGTGCCTACGGCAAGCTGACCGGCGTGCGCCAGGCCTTTCAGAGCGGTCTGTGTGCAGGCGACCCGGTGCTCAACGCCAACGACATGTTCAGCGCCGCCGAGACGAGCTTCCCGGACTTCTTCCCCGGCAGCGCCTTCATCTTCAATCAGGTCGGCGGCGGCTTCGATGTCTTCCGCTACTACCCGTCGACCGGCGTCTACCTGGCCGTGCGCGATGAGCAGGTGTTCGCCCGGGGCGATGATTTCGGTGACGAGTTCATCCAGATCGGCTTGCTGGAAGATCTGATCGATGACATCAACACCATGCTGGTGCCCAACCGCATTCCCGAGTTCTACCGCGGCACCTTCGCCCTGACCCTCACCGACACCCAGCCCTTCTCGCCGCTGGCCAGCGGCACCGACCTGACCTTCGTGCTCAGCCAGACGGGTCAGCTGTGCGTCGGCGAACTCAACCTGGGCTTCCCCCGCATCAGCGGCAACAATGCCATCTGGAACAATGCCAATGGCAATCTGCAGTATGTGGTGGATCTGACGCGGGACGATGACCCGACCACCAACGCCACCGAATTCGCGCTGGGGGAGTTCTTCTACGAGTCTGCCAGCGGCTCGCGCTATGGCACCTTCGCCGGCAACAAGACCTCGCTGTCCACCGAGTGCGCTGATGCGGCCGGCACCGATCCGGATGGCGAGAGCATCGACGAGCTGTTCAGCCTGGCGGAGGACCAGTACCCGGCCATCTTCCCCAGCGGTCCGCACACCTACAATCTGCGCGCCGGCGGCTACACCTACCGTTACTACTACGACAGCCAGGTCTTCCTGGCCGTGCGGCAGGGCGTGGTGTACCTGAACGGCGGGGAATTCGGCAACAACGAGGACCCTGTGCCCTATGGCAGCCTGAGCACGGTGCTGGGTCAGCTCAACGACAAGCCCATCGCGGCCACGGTGCCCACCTCAGCCTTCGGCACCTACCGCATGAGTTTCGGCAACGCCACGCCGTTCTCGCCCTTTGCCGATGGCACCAGTGCCGTGGTGGTGCTGGGCGCGGGGGGTGACCTGTGCCTGGAGGGCGTCTCGCTCGGTCAGCCCTTTGCCCGGCAGTCTTCGCCCTCGCTGGCCATCTGGGAGAATGCCAGCACCGGACTGGTGTTCACGCTCGATCTGTCGGCCCTCTCCAGCACCACGATGACCCTCGACGTCAATGCCACCTCGGGCCTGGACTTCTCCGAACTGACCGGCGATCGCACCAGTCTCGCCACCAGCTGCGGCGGCGCGTCGACGGCCACCGACCTGACGCTGGCCAACCAGCTCTTCTCCCTGGTGGAGACGCATTACGCCAGCCAGTTCCCCACCAGTCTGCTGTCGTTCAATCAGCTGGATGGCAATACCGTGCGGCGCTTCTACCCGGCGACGGGCATGACCCTGTCCATCACCGGGCAGAGCGTCAGCGTGAAGGGGGGCAGCTACGGCACTGCCCTGGTGGAAGTCGGGCAGCTCAGCGCCCTGATTGCCCAGATCATCGCCGCGACGACGCCGGTGGTGGTGCCCCCGGTCTATGATCTCGCGGCCACAGGGTCGGGCACCGTGCGAGTGGGCACGCTGCAGACGCTGAACAAGAACATCGACGAGAAACGCTTCAATGTCACCCGGCCGCTGGCCACCGACACGGCCTCCCTGCGGGCGATCGTGGAGAACGTGATGAAGGACGAGGTGCGCGAGTTCACCTCCGTCACCACCACCGTGACCAGCGACACCTCCACCGCCCTGGTGTTCTCCGCCACGGTGACCAGCAACACCACGGCGGCCGGCACCTCCACCAACCGCACCTACCAGCTCGTCATCACCCTGCGTCAGCGCTGAGCGCTGGCGCGGGGCTCAGCGTCCCACAGCGGTCTCTTCCTCCAGTGCCCGGGCCAGGCGCGTCAGGTAGCGCGTCTGGCGCTCCAGCGCAGCCTGCGCCACGGCATGCGTGACCGGCTGGAAATACACGGACGTCAGGGGCGACAGGTGCGCCAGCTGCCACAGATCCGCCTGGATCACGCTGGCGATGCGCGGATAGCCCCCCGTGGTCTGGCAGTCCACCCCCAGCACGATGGGCAGGCCGTCGGGCGGCACCTGCACATCGCCCGGCAACACCCCCGCCGACAGCAGGTTGACCGCACTGTGCAGCGCCAGTGGTGCGCCATTCAAGCGCAGGCCCATGCGGTTGCTCTGGGCATTGATGCGCCAGGGTTGCAGCCAGAAACCGGTGTGCGCGGCCTGCGTGAAACGGTCGTAATCCGGGCCGGGCAGGGCGCGCAGCACATGGGTGGGTGCGAAGCCGCGCACGCCCCGGCGGTCGGTGACCGTGGCCAGCGACGTCGACCCGACGGGCAGTACATCCCCCGCCTGCAGGACGCGCCCGGCATGACCGCCGAAGCCCGCCTTCAGATCCGTGCTGCGTGAGCCGAGCACCAGGGGCACGTCGATGCCTCCCGCCACCGCCAGATAGCCCCGCGCTCCCGGGATGGCGGGGCGTGGCAGACTCAGCACGGCACCGGCGGGCAGCGCCAGCGCATGCCCGCTCAACACGGCCACGTCACCCCCCTCCGGGGTTTGCAGGCGGGCACCGAAGTCCACCCCCGTCAGCGCGATGCGGACGGCCTGCGTGAAGCGCAGCTGCACCGGGCCCAGGCTCAGTTCCAGCCCGGCCGCTCCGGCGTCATTGCCCAGCAGCAGGTTCGCCTGCTGCAGCGCCAGCGTGTCCATCGCGCCACACTGGCTGATGCCCAGGTGGCGCCGCCCGTGGCGACCGAGATCCTGCACACTGCACAGGGTGCCGGCGCGCAGCACTTCGATGACGGCTGTGGCCTGCGTCGGGTTCATGAGCCCTCCCGCACGGGCAGGAAGCGCACCGTGTCGCCGGGCTGCAACAGCGCGCCGGCTTCGGTGGTCGGGTCAAACAGCGGCAGCGCGGTGTGGCCGATGATCTGCCAGCCACCGGGGGTGCTCAACGGGTAGACCCCCGTCTGACTGCCGCCGATGGCGACGGAGCCCGCCGGAATGGCCAGGCGGGGGGTGTCGCGACGGGGGGTGTGCAGGCGCCGGTCGAGCCCGCCCAGATAGGCGAAGCCGGGCTGGAAGCCGAGGCAGTAGACGGCGTAATCCGCCTGACTGTGCAGCGCGATGACCGCGGCGGGGCTCAGGCCGCAGTGACGGGCCACGTCCTCCAGGTCGGGGCCGGCCGCGCCGCCGTAGCGCACGGGGATCGTCACCACGCGCGGAGTCGGCGCCACCGCCTCGCATTCGCGCCACAGGGCCAGCACACGTGCCTGCAAGGGCATGAAAGGGCAGGGGCTGCCGGGCGGGCGGGTCCAGCGCAGCAGCAGATTGCCCATGCCGGGCACGATCTCGCGCAGCTGCAGCGCCGCGCGCTCGGCGTCCAGCAGGCGACACAGCTGCCACAGCCGCTGCTGCAGGGGCAGGGCAGGCACCGTGTCGTCGGGAGCCGTGAAATGGCACAGCAGGGCGTCTTCGCCCAGGCGGGCAATGCGGGGAGCGGCGTTCATGGCCGCAATCTATAGCAGCCCCGCCGCGATTGCCATGCCGGCAGCAACGCGATTCATCTGCCATTCAGGCAAACTTTCGCCATACTGACGGCGACCAAACCAGTACATCCCAGCCACTTGGAGCCCGATGATGCGCCGTTTCCTGCCCCTGTCCCTGACCCCCATGCTCGTGCTGCTGCCGCTGGCCGCGAGTGCCCAGAACATCAACCTGCTGCCCGCGGGGCAGACCCTGATCACGCTGTCGGTCACCGAACGCGTGGAGGTGGAGCAAGACACCCTGATCGCCACGCTGCGCGTGGAGCGTGACCACCGCGACCCGGCCGTGCTGCAGGGTGAGATCAATGCCGCCATGATCGAGGCGCTGGAGGCGACGGAGGCGGACTCGGCGGTGAAGGTGTCCACGGGCTACTACAGCGTCTATCAGTACAGCACCGCGCCGCAGGGCGGCCGCAACAACGAGGTCTGGCGCGGCTCCCAGTCCATCACGCTGGAGTCGCAGGATGCCGCCCGTGTTCTGGCACTCGCCGGCGAGATCCAGGCCCAGGGCTTCGTGATGAGCGAGCTGCAGTACACCCTCAGCACGGCCCGCGCGGACGAGGTGCGTGATTCGCTGATGGAGAGCGCCATCGCCCGTGCCACCGCCAATGCCGAGCGCGCCGCCCGCGCCCTGGGCAAGAGTGAGGTGGACATCGCCGTGCTCGACGTGGACACGGCCATGGGCTATGCCCAGCCCATGATGATGGCCCGCGGCGTGGCCTATGACGCCGTCGCCGAGATGGCCGCGCCCGTGGCCGAGGCTGGCGAAACCGAGGTCTCCCTCACCGTGCGGGTGCAGGCAGTCGCCCAGTGACCCGCCGTTTCCGCCCCCCGGCGCCGCGGTGCTCGTCGCCCGCGCGCCGGGGTGCGCCAATTTGTCGCATTGTGATCCCGTCATCTCCCGGCAATCATGCACGCACTGACTGAGCGGCGCCCTTGTGCCGTGTGCAGCAGCCCATTCAAGACACCTGGAGACCTGACCATGACACGACGCATCCGATCCCTTGCCCCGGCCCTTGGCGCCATCGCCCTGCTCGGCGCTGCCCAGGGGGTGCTCGCGCACACCACTTTCGAAACCGCCACCATGTCCGAAGGCGTGCGCGTGCTGAACAATGTGCAGATCGGCCACGCCTGCGGGGCCACCAAGCGGGTGATTGCCACCTCCGTCGTGTTCGCCGATGGCAAGGACTCCACGATCACCGTGGGCGGCCAGCCGTACACCGGTGCGCTGACCGACTTCGTGACGGCCTGGGGCCCGAACATCCAGCCGCTGTACTCCCGCGCGGTGTTCGACGAGGTGAAGGAAAAGAATGATGCAGCCGGCAATGTGGTCGGCTTCTGGGCAGGCGGCGGCCCGGGCATGCCCAACGACATGGTGGCCTATGTGCCCTTCCGCGTGAATGCCACGTCCATCAAGCCCACGTCCTGCGCCATCAGCGTGCGTTTCCGCGCCAATATCGTGGATATCTGCGAGATCACCACGGCGGCGAACATGAAGCTGGACAATGGCAGCGGCCCGGCAGCGGAGTTCTGGACCATGGCCGGACTGGGCACTGCCTACGATTCACCGACCACCGGTGCCGCCAGCCTGACCATCACCCGCAATCTCACCACCAACCCGCTGCCCGCCGCCTGCGGCTCCGGGGTTGCCGTGGAGGTTGCTCCGTCGGCGGCCCAGATCAATCGTGACATGCCGATCGTTTTCAACGGCGTGCAGGTCTGGCCGGCCCGTTGAGCCTGCCGCGGCTCCCGCCGCGGCCACTGTCACTCCCCCAGCACGGGCGGCTCCGCACAGGTCGCCCGTGCTGCTTTGGCATTTTCCATGTGCCCGTGAAACCGGCTATTCTTGCCGCCCCGAATGAGGAGTTATCTGCCATGACGCGTGTGTTTGTCCGCAGTGCACTGCTGTTGAGTGCCGCCCTGCTGTCCCTTGATGCCAGTGCCCACGGCGGTGGTGCCGTGATGGACGCGGCCGGCAACAAGGCCGCTTTCACCGCCTATGCCAGCATCACCTGCTTCGATGATGGCAACGGGCCGGCCAGCTATCTGATGGCGCGCGTGCGCGACAATTCCGCGCCCATCGCCGGCATGGTGGTGAGTCTGCAGCTGCTCAAGGGCAGCCGCGCCACCAGCGTCAGTGACACGGTCTCAGGGGACGCGAACTACAGCGCCTTCGCGAGCCTCACCGGCGGCAATGGCGTCTACTCACTGCTCATCAACAAGTCCCTGGCCGGCGCCCGCAGCTTCGATCTGGAATGGCATTGCATGACGGCGGGGGATACCCACACCGGCACCGACATCATCGTGAACCAGTTCGAATGAAGCGCCTCGCCCCCCTCAGTCTGCTGCTGCTCGCGGTCGCCCTCGCCGGGTGTGTCCATGTCGAGCCGTGGGAGCGCGGGGTGCTGGCGAGTCCGCAGATGGCGCTGGACGCCATGCCGCTGCAAGGCGCGTTGCGCACTCACGTCTACACCAGCCGCGAGGCTGCGGCCAGCGTCAATGCCTCGGGAGGCGGCGGTGGCTGTGGCTGTTACTGAGTCTGCCCGGCTGTTGCCCCAGGCCAGTGCGGCCCTCCAGCTGCTCAGTGCCGCCGCGCTGTTGCTGCCGGGGGTGCTGGTCGCACCCGTGCACGCCGCCGATGCCGCCACCGAGCGCGTGGCCCTGCAGATGAGTCGACACGAGGAAGGCCGCCGCGATCTGGAATCCATCCGCAGCAGCCTTGCGCCGATCCGCGTCGATGTCCTGCAGGGCAGTGTCAACCTGCGTGCGCTGGACCGCCTGCGGCTGAGCGCCAGTTATTCCCAGGACACCTGGTCGGGCGCCACGCCGGTGACCACGGCGCCGCTGGTGGCCGACGGCAATCGCGCCATCCTGCGCAACTCGGCACAGGGCGTGGTGGTGGCCGGGGCCTCGCCCTTCGTCAACAACACTCTGCAACTCGATGCCGCCCGCCGGCCGCTGCGCACCTCGAGCGGAGCAGCGACGCAGGTGGATGAACGCACGGTTCACATTCTTTCTTCGGCCTCGCCCGAGACGCGCGATCAGCTCGATGTCCGCGCGGCCTGGGACTGGGACAATGCCACGCTGGAAGGCGCTTCCGGCGTGTCGCTCGAGCACGATTACGAATCCCGCTGGGGCAGCGCGAACGCCCGCTTCGATTTCAATCAGAAACTGACCAGTCTGGCCGTGGGCGCGGGCTATACCCACAGCCGTCTTGACGCCATCCTGGACCCGGATCTGCAGCCGTATCTCACGCGCAGTGCCTATCAGGACGCCATCACGCGCAAGCGCGACTCCGAGATCCTGCATGGCAGTCGGCGCGACCTCACCGCGCATCTGGGGCTGACCCAGGTGATCGACCGCGAGACCCTGCTGGACATCGCCCTGGGCTACACGCGTTCGCGCGGCTTCATGGAGAATCCCTACAAGGCCACCAGCGTGCTGTTCGTCGATCCGGCCCAGGCCGGCCGCAGCAGCGTGAATGCCGACATGCGCGCGCTGTTGGAGCAACGCCCCGAGCGCAATGCGCAGCTGGCCGCGAGTCTGCGTCTGGTGCGCTACATCGCGCCGCTGGATGCCGCCCTGCATCTGTCCTACGCCTATTCCGAGGATGACTGGGACGTGCGCGCCCACACGCTGCAAGCCGAGTGGGTGCAGCCGTTGCCGGGCGGCTGGACGCTGGCGCCGCGCCTGCGCTACTACAGCCAGAGCGCGGCCTCCTTCCACGTGGACTATCTGGTGTCGGAACAGGCCTACCGCCGCATCGAGCGCGATGGCAGCGGCCGCGACATCTGGTTCAATCCGGCGCTGCCACAGACGCTCTACTACCGCAGCGGTGGCCAGTTCGTGGATGCCGGCGGCGTCAGTGTCGACCCGGGGGCGCTCGATCTGCAGCCGCGCTTCGTCAGTTTCGATCCCGGCCTGCTGCCGGCGCACTTCTCCAGCGATCACCGGCTGGCCGGCTTTGGTGCGCTGAGCGCGGGGCTGTCCCTGAGCAAGCAGATCACTCGCGGCCTCTATCTGGAGGCCGGTGCCGAGGTCTATACGCGGCGTAGTGCGCTGCAGGCGGGTGGCGGCGGGGACAATGGCTACGCGGACTTCCGGTTCCACACGGTCAGCGCGGGCCTGCGCCTGGATCTCGACGAGGCCCGGCTGCGCACCTACAGCCGGTCCCGCGCGCTCGCGACTGCCGACACCCCTCATGCCCATCACGCCGGCCATGGCGATGCAGCGCACGCGCCGCAAGCGCCTGCCGGGGTGCAGTTCGGCCATGTGCTGCCTGCCGCGGGCGACTTCATGCTGGCCTGGCGTTCCAGTTTCAGTCGGCAGACGGGCGCGCTGCTGCAGGGCAGTGACCGCGTGAGTGACCAGGAGGTGGTGGCCACTGCCTGTGCGCCGCAGGCGCCCTGCCGTTTCGTGCCCACTGCCATGACCATGCAGATGCACATGGTTGATGTCATGTACGCCGCCAGCGACCGCCTGACCCTGATGCTGATGCCACAGTTCATGAGCATGGACATGACGCTGCGCGAACTCGTCGGCCGTCCGCCCGCCGTGCCGGGCGTGCACGAACACACCGGCATTGGCGGACACCGTTCCGGCAGTCTGGGCGACACGGTGCTGGCGGGGCTTTACCAGCTCGGTGCCCTTGGCAGTGGCGCCGTGCATGTGGGACTGGGGCTGAGCATTCCCACCGGGCGGGTCGACCAGGAACTGCGGCGCATGTTTCGTGCCGATGGCGGCCTGATGCACTTTGACATGCAGACGGGCAGCGGCACCTGGGATGTGCTGCCCAGCGTGACCTGGCTGGGAGCGTTCGAGCGCTTGCAGCTCGGGGCGCAGCTCAGTGCCGTGCACCGCCTGCACGAGGGCAACGAGGCCGGCTATCGGCTGGGTGACGCGCTGCAGGCCAGCGCCTGGGTCGGGCGGACCTGGACCAATGGCCTGGGACTGAGCCTGCGCGCGGTGCAGGCGTGGCGCAAGGAGATTGCCGGCGACTGGCGCGTGTTCAATGCCCGCCTGGGCCCCATGGATTACCCGCACAATCAGGGCGGCCGCAGCCTGGATGCCGCGCTCGGGCTGTCCTGGACCGTGCCTGCCGGACGTCTGGCCGGGCATTCCCTGGCGCTGGAATGGAGCCAGCCCGTGCACGAAGATCTGCGTGGTGTGCAGCTGCCGCGCCGTGGCACACTCAGTGCCAGCTGGCAGCTGCATTTCTGAACCATCGTTACGTCATTCCACTTCTGCAGGGGCGCTCGTGAAGCTGTTGCGTCATCCCTTCAAGGCCATGGGCACGCCCTGCGAGCTGCAGGTGTATGCCCCGCGCCTCGCGCAGGCCCGGCGTGCCGTGGCCCTGGCCCTGGCCGATGTGCAACGCCTGGAGGCGCGCTATTCCCGCTACCGGGAGGACAGTCTTCTCACCGCCATCAATCGTGAGGCCCGGCGTGGGGGGCAGGTGCAGGTGGACGAGGAAACCGCGCATCTGCTCGACTACGCTCGCACCTGTCACGAACTCAGCGACGGCCTCTTCGACATCACTTCGGGCCTGCTGCGCGAGGCCTGGAATTTCCACAGTGGTGCCTTGCCGTCGCCCGAGCGTCTGGCTGCGCTGCTGGAGCGGGTCGGCTGGGAGAAACTGCGCTGGGAGCGACCGCGACTGGCGTTCACGCAGCCGGGCATGGAGCTGGACCTGGGCGGGATCGTGAAGGAGTACGCAGCGGATCGCGCGGCCGCGCTGTGTCAGTCGGCGGGCATCACCCATGGCATGGTGAATCTGGGCGGCGACATCCGCATCCTGGGGCCGCATCCGGACGGCTCGCCCTGGCGGGTCGGCATTCGTCATCCGCGACGCCCGGACGCCTTGCTGCAGCGTGTCGCCCTGAGTGAGGGCGCGCTGGCCAGCAGCGGAGATTATGAACGCTGCATCCAGATCGACGGCGTGCGCTACGGCCACATCCTGAATCCGCACACCGGCTGGCCCGTGCGGCACATGGCGGCGGTGACGGTGATCGCGCCGCTGTGTGTGCTGGCGGGCAGTGCCTGCACCATCGGCATGTTGAAGGAGGAGGCCGGGCCGAAGTGGCTGGCCTCGCTGGGGCTGGATCATCTCTGGGTCGATGTGGCTGGCCGCGTGGGCGGCTCGCCACATCTTCTGCCCGGGTAGCCGGGCGTCACGCGTTGAACAACGTCATTCGCCGTGCGCGGGATATTCCTTCAGCACGTCGCGGAAGGTTTCGAGGAAGGCGGCCGCAGCGCTGGCCGAGTGCATGTACTCGCCGGGCTGCACCGAGTGCAGGCGACTCACAGTGCCACCCCATACCTGCTTGCCGCCAGTACGCTCACGAATCGTGATGTCGATGGCCGCGATGTAGTCCAGCTCCACATTCATCGACTCCATGCGGATGAACGGGTCGATGGTCTGTTGGTCCGGGTTCAGGTTCACGTGGCGGTAGGCCAGATTCACCACCAGATCGCTGCGCTGATCATTGCGCGTCACGCCCTTTTCCTGAAACGCCGTGTCGAACTGCGCCACGACGTAGTCGCGCAGGAACAGCGGCAGCGTGACGGCTTCCACGCCGTAGCTGCGATAGCTCGCGTAGTCGCCTGGACAGCACAGGGTGACGGTGTTGCCGATCTTCATGCCGGGGCTGCCCGCACACGCCGCCAGAACAATCATCAGCGCGCCAAGGGCCAGGGTTCGCATTGCATTGCCATTCTTCATCGCTCGTTCTCCTTGCAGAAATGGGGGGCTGCAGGAGCAGAATAGTGCGCGGCAATGCGATTGCGAGCGGCAAATGCCGAGTGTTTGACGCAGGTCAACAAAGAGGGGAATTGCAGGGGAGACCCGGCACTCTGCACTCGGCAAAGTGCCGGGAAGGGCACTCAGGTGTTGCCGTCGATGAAGCGCAGGATCTCGCGATTGAGAATGTCCGGGCTTTCCAGATGCGGGTTGTGGCCCACGTTGGGGATCATGTACAGCTCGCCCTGGGGCAGCAGGTCCACCGCACGCTGTGTGGCGTCCGGGTAGTTCGGGCCGTCTTCCGCACCGCCGATCAGCAGGGCGGGCACATTGATCTTGGGCCAGTAGGCGTCGACCGGCTGGGCCGTCAGGCCGCTGTTCATGGAGCGCACCAGGTTCAGACGGTGGTACTCGCCGCTCAGGGCGAAACCGTAGCGGATGCGCACGTGTTCCATGTATTCGGGCTTCCAGTCCACGATGCGGTTCTGCTCCTGACGCAGGTTCTGCTCGTACACGGCCTGCAGGTCGGGCTCGGCATCGCCCGGGCTGGGTTCGCTCCAGGCGCGGCCGCGGTCGGAGTCGTTCAGCGCGATGGGGTTCACCATGATCAGGTGCGAGGTCTTTTCCGGGTAGATGTGCGCGAAGTTGCTGGCCAGACGTCCGCCGAGGGAGTGGCCGGCGATCACCACCTTCTCGATGCCATGCTTCTCCAGGATTGCGTTCACGTTGGAGGCGTGCAGATTGACGTCATACGGAATGATCGGTTTGGAAGACTTGCCCCAGCCCAGACGGTCGACGGTGATGGTGCGGTAGCCCGACTCGCTCAGCGCCTTGATGGTGTGCTCCCAGTAGAAGCCGTAATAGCTGGAGCCGTGCAGCAGCACCACGGTCATGCCATTGGGCTGGCCGGTGGGCATGACGTCCATGTAGGCGATGCGCACGTCCTGGCCGTACAGCTCGCGGTGCAGGAAGCTCACGGGGTAGGGGTACTTGATCTCCTCCAGGTTGATCGACACGGGGCCCCAGTCGGCAGGCGGCGTGGCGGGCGGTTCGTTCTGCGCGAAGGCCTGGCTGCCGAGCAGCAGGGTCGAGGTGGTCAGCAGGACGGCGAGCCGTCGCTTGAAGGTCTTGGGTGTGTGCATGAGAGGTTTCCTTGTTGTTGTGATCGCGTGCCCGGTATGGCGCTGCGGACTGGCCCTGGCGCGCCGGGGACTCGAGGCTGTGACCCGGTCAGCCGGAGGATTCTTGCACAGAGGCGGAAAAAGTCGCTGCCGGCCCCGTGGCGACGCCACTGGCGAGAATGCGCTGAATGTGGCGGGATTGCACCGAGCTGCCATCAGCTGAGTTCGCAAGCTATTGAAAGCAATAGGCTTCGCGTTCTGGCCCGAAGCTTGCTGCAACCGCCCCGGTTAGCGAAAGACTTTATGCTGTCGCGCCGGCAGTGATAGCCTGCAGGCCGACAGCCTTTTTTCCGGAGCAGACCAATGCCAAGAACGCCCTCCGCAAGCCCCGCCATGCGCCTGTGCGCCGCCATCGCCGCCGGCCTGTTCGCGCTGCCGGCCCTGGCCCAGACCTCCGAGGTGTCGGCCAGCGCTGCCGAGGCCTGTGCCGCCCTGCAGCAACTGTCCGACCTGACCATCCTCTCTGCCCGCATCGTGCCCGCCACCGATTCGGTGCCGGCGTATTGCCACGTGCGCGGCCTGATCGCCCCGTCGACGCACTACCACGTCCAGCTGCCGCTGCCCTCGCAGTGGAACGCACGGTTCCTGATGTGGGGCGACGGCGGCAAGGATGGTGACCTGGACTTCGCCGATCAGCGCCTGGCTCAGGGCTATGCGGTGGCCAACAGCAACACCGGCCATGACAATGTCACCGAGCCGGGCTCGCTGTTCGGCTACAACAACCGCCAGTCCGAGATCGACTTCGGCTATCGCTCCGTGCATCTCACCACCCGCGCCGGCAAGGCGCTGGCCGAGCGCTATTACAGCGCGCAGCCGAGCTATTCCTACTTCGAGGGCTGCTCCACGGGCGGACGGCAGGGCCTGATGGAGGCGCAGCGTTTTCCGGAGGATTTCGACGGCATCGTGGCGGGTGCGCCCGTGAACTACTACCAGGCCATGAATGCGGCGGGCGTGTGGTGGCTGCAGCGCCTGTTCAAGGACAACTTCGCCGGCAATCTGGCGGTGGACACCGATGGCGACGGCAGTTTCGACAGCGTGAAGCTCTTGCAGACGCTCAACGAGCGGGTGCTGGCGCGCTGCGATGCCAACGACGGCATTCGCGACGGCGTGCTCGGCAACCCCCTTGCCTGCGACTTCGAGCCGCGCCGGGACCTGGCCGATCTGCAATGCCCGGCCGGCGGCGCCAGCGATGCCTGCTTCACGCCCGCCCAGCTGCAGAGCGTGGTCGATTTCTACAGCGGGCCGCTCGATGCCGCCGGCAATGTGCTCTACCCCGGCAAGGCGCTGGGCTCGGAACTGGAATGGATCAATCTCTATGTGCCGTCCGCGCGCAATCGCAACGCACCGACCATGCTGGTGGGCCCGGCGGGTGATCATGTGAACTATCTGTTCTACGAAGAGGACCCGGGCATGACCGTGCCCGACCTGAGCAATCCCACCCATGTGCCCGGGCGCGATGCCGTGTTGCCACAGTTCTCCTGGCTCGACTTCGACATCAACGATCTGGCCACTGGCAAGGCAGCCCTGATGCAGGAATTGATGGACGCCACCGACCCGGACCTGCGCCGCTTTCTGCAGGACGAAGGCGGCAAGCTGCTGCTGTATCACGGCTGGAGTGATTCCCTGTCGTCGGCGAAGGCCACGGTGCAGTACTTCGATGCCATGGTGGCGGCGAGCTTCGGTGGGGACAGGCAGGCGGCGGGGGAGAGCACCCGGCTGTTCCTGGCGCCGGGCATGGGGCATTGCAGTGGTGGCCCTGGCCCCAACACCTGGGACAAGCTGGACGCGCTGGTGGACTGGGTCGAGAACGGCACGGCGCCGCAGCGCATTGTCGCGACCCACAGCAGCAACGGCGTGATCGACAACGAGCGGCCGCTGTGCCCGTGGCCGCAGCAGGCGGTCTACACCGGTCCGGTCGGCGGTCAGGACACCCCGGCGAACTGGGTGGCCGAAAATTTCAGCTGTCGCTGAGGCGTCCCGCCCTCAGACCAGCAGGCGGGCGAGGTAGCGGCCGGTGTGCGAGTCGGGGTGGCGGGCCACCTCTTCCGGGGTGCCCTCGGCGATGATGCGGCCACCGCCATTGCCGCCTTCGGGCCCCAGATCCACCACCCAGTCGGCGGTCTTGATGACGTCGAGATTGTGCTCAATGACGACGATGGTGTTGCCGTCATCGCGCAGCCGGTGCAGCACGGCCAGCAATTGCTTGATGTCCTCGAAATGCAGGCCTGTGGTGGGTTCGTCGAGGATGTAGAGCGTCTGGCCGGTGTCACGCTTGGACAGCTCCCGGGCCAGCTTCACCCGCTGCGCCTCGCCGCCCGACAGCGTGGTCGCGGCCTGACCCAGACACAGGTACGACAGTCCCACCTCGATCAGAGTCTGCAGCTTGCGCGCGATCGCCGGCACGGCGTCGAAGAACTCGCGCGCGTCCTCGATGGTCATTTCCAGCACTTCGCAGATGTTCCGGCCCTTGTACTTCACTTCCAGCGTCTCGCGGTTGTAGCGCTTGCCGTGGCAGACATCGCAGGCCACATAGACATCGGGCAGGAAGTGCATCTCGACCTTCACCACGCCATCGCCCTGACAGGCCTCGCAGCGCCCGCCCTTCACGTTGAAGCTGAAGCGGCCGCTCTTGTAGCCGCGCGAACGCGCCTCCTGGGTGCCGGCGAACAGGTCGCGCACGGGCGTGAAGATGCCGGTGTAGGTGGCCGGGTTGGAGCGGGGTGTGCGGCCGATGGGGCTCTGGTCGATGTCCACCACCTTGTCCAGCTGATCCAGCCCCTCGATGGCGCGATGCGCGGCCGGGCTGAGCGTGGTGGCGCCGTTGAGGGCCGTGGCTGCCAGTGGGTAGAGCGTGCCGTTGATCAGCGTCGACTTGCCGGAACCCGACACGCCGGTGATGCAGGTGAGCAGGCCGAGCGGAATCCGCAAGTCCACCTGCTGCAGGTTGTTGCCGCCGGCCCCCAGCAGCTGCAGCAGCTTGTGCGGGTTCACCGGTGTGCGCTGTTGCGGCACGTCGATCCTGCGGCGGCCGGCCAGATACTGCCCGGTGATGGAGTGTTCCGAGGCGAGGATGTCCTGCAGCCTGCCCTGGGCCACGATCTGCCCGCCATGCACCCCGGCTCCGGGGCCGATGTCGATGATGTGATCGGCGTGGCGGATGGCGTCTTCGTCATGCTCGACCACGATGACGGTGTTGCCGATGTCGCGCAGGTGGAAGAGCGTGCGCAGCAGGCGGTCGTTGTCGCGCTGATGCAGCCCGATGGAGGGTTCGTCGAGGATGTACATCACGCCCACCAGGCCGGCGCCGATCTGGCTGGCCAGGCGGATGCGCTGGGCCTCGCCCCCGGAGAGCGTGTCGGCACTGCGGCTCAGGGTCAGGTAGTTCAGCCCCACATCGATGAGAAAGCGCAGGCGGTCCTGCAGTTCCTTGAGAATCTTCTCGGCAATGGTGGCGCGCGCGCCGTGCAGGACCAGGGCCTGGAAGTAGGCAGCCGCGTCGCTGATGGTCATGGCTGACACGCCGGGCAGGTTCATGCCCTCGATGTAGACACTGCGGGCAGCGGGTTTCAGGCGCGTGCCCTCACAGTCGGGACATGGCTGCGAGCTGAGAAAGCGCGCCAGGTCCTCGCGCACCATCGTCGATTCGGTCTCGTGATAACGCCGCTCCATGTTGGGCAGGATGCCCTCGAAAATGTGGCGGCGCGTGTGCGTATCGCCGCGCTCGTTGAGGAACTGGAAGTCGATCTCTTCGCTGCCACTGCCGCGCAGGATGACGTCGCGATGCTGCGGGTTCAGCTCGCGCAGGGGCGTGTCCAGCGCGAAGCCATAGTGCTTCGCCAGCGAGGTGAGCATCTGGAAATAATAGAAATTGCGGCGGTCCCAGCCGCGGATCGCGCCTTCGGCCAGGCTGAGCGAGTCATCGGTCACCACCCGCTTCTCGTCGAAGAACTGCTTCACCCCCAGACCGTCGCAGCTGCCGCAGGCACCGGCCGGGTTGTTGAAGGAGAACAGCCGCGGTTCCAGTTCGCTGATGCTGTGGCCGCACAGCGGGCAGGCGAAGCGTGAGGAGAACAGCAGTTCTTCCTGGCTGGAAGGCGAGCCATCGTCATTCATGAAGGCCACCACGGCGAGGCCATCGGCCAGCTGCAGGGCGGTCTCGAAACTCTCGGACAGGCGCTGCTGGATGTCGGCACGCACCTTGAGGCGATCGATCACGGCCTCGATGCTGTGCTTCTTGTTCTTCTCCAGCTCCGGGGGGTATTCCAGCTCGGTGACGATGCCGTCGACGCGCGCGCGGATGTAGCCGTTGCTCTTCAATTCATTGAACACGTGCAGGTGTTCGCCCTTGCGCTCGCGCACCAGCGGGGCCAGCACCATGAAGCGCGTGCCCTCGGGCAGCGCCAGCACCTGATCCACCATCTGGCTCACTGTCTGCGCCTGCAGTTTCTTGTGATGCGTGGGGCAGTACGGGTCGCCCACACGGGCGAAGAGCAGGCGCAGATAATCGTGGATCTCGGTGATGGTGCCCACGGTGGAGCGCGGGTTGTGCGAGGTGGACTTCTGCTCGATGGAGATGGCGGGCGACAGCCCCTCGATGTGATCGATGTCGGGCTTGTCCATCATCGACAGGAACTGCCGCGCATAGGTCGACAGGGACTCGACGTACCGTCGTTGGCCCTCGGCATAGAGCGTGTCGAAGGCCAGCGAGGATTTGCCCGAGCCGGACAGGCCGGTGATCACCACGAGCTTGTCGCGGGGAATGCTGACATGCAGATTCTTGAGGTTGTGGGTGCGTGCGCCTCTGACGATGATCTGGTCCATACAACTCCGGGCACGTGCCGCGACGACGAAATGACAGCCGGGGATTATGATCAAGTCCACAGC
>JACCDZ010396228.1_pt1 | contig 24688 bp, 27 predicted proteins | sample 7449551 | NCBI WGS metagenome assembly JACCDZ01 (sample SAMN15323452, study PRJNA562643) | freshwater metagenome | isolation source: river surface water | place: USA:Blue River Watershed | collected 2017-08-18 | reverse complement strand
GGTTGGCGCTGCTGATAGCCGCCACCGCCACCACCCTGACGGTTTTGATAGCCACCGCGATTTTGGTAATTGTTGTTACCACCACCGTAGCCACCTTTGTTATAACCACCTTTGTTGTAGCCACCACCGCCCTGACGGTTTTGATAGCCACCTCTGTTTTGATAGCCACCACCGCCACCACCTTGGCGTTGTTGATAGCCACCACCGCCTTTGCTAAAGGTGGGTTTTTCATCACCTAAATCATGATCAGTATAAGCTGAGACATAACTGCCATAACCAATGATAGTGCCAATTACTTGCTGTACAACAGCTGCGTAACTCAGTGCGTAGAGCTGAGATACATAGGCTTTATCAGCAGGTGTGCCATCGGCTTTGACCAAATGATGCCATACACTAGGTCCAAAGAAGAAGCGAATGTTAGGCCGGTTATCTTCGTGTAGAGAAATATACACAGAGCCTTCAGCGTCTTTGCCAATGATAATGTCATTGATTCGAGCTGGCTCAGGCAACTTCTGGCCATTGTGCCAGGAGTTTTTATTGACAATCTTCTCACGAAAACCATTTTCACCATTGGCAGCTTTGATGATCAGCTGAGCTACCAGACCTGCTGTAAACGGATCAATAGGAGCGGTGATCTTGCCGTAGTTGTTTTGCTCATCACCCGTGTCGTTGGTATACACTGTAATGCGGGGATTGCCATCAAACACAGACCAAGAAATACGTGCAGGTTTACCAGAGTCGCCCACCGGGCCATTCATGGTCAAACGGTTGATATAAATGGTTTTGCGTTTGTCTTCTGCTTTCTCAGTAGTTGCTGCAGGAGTTTCTTGGGTTGCTGTTGTTTCATCAGACATGATAGGACTTTCTTTTTTAATACAGTTTGGGTTGTGGTTAAAGGGTTATAGGCTTTAATATATACACAGAATCGTCAATATCTATATTTTTATCCTATAAATGAACGATGGTATCGCTTAGGAATTTATCTGGCAAACTCTTGACATCTTCCAAGAATTTATCCTTAGTAGTTGCCCAGGTCCACCTCTTTTTAATTCCCAGCTCCATCACAGCTTTTCTTGCCTTTATTCCGAAAGGCTTGAATGTTTGAGAGTCTCCAAAGAACTTTATGGTTTTATCCATAAAAGGAATCATGCTTAAATCCTCAGATTGGTACAGTTTGGTATACCACATGTTTCTTTTCTTTAGAATTCCAGTGTGAGACTCAATCAAGTCTAAACTCCTGAATTTAGGATAGCTCACCAAGTCATAGGCCATGTGTGTAAAGATAAGAACGTTCTCATCTTTCTTAGGTTTTAATGTTGTATCAAACACTAATGTTTCTAGCCCTGCACTGGTTCTGTGGTTAATCACTGTTTGTACAGTTTTATCATGGAGTTTATAGTAGCTTATTTGTTTTTCAGTGTTGTGCACACGCAACTGAGCTGCACTGGTGAGAGACTTTAAGCTCTGATAATTGCAAACATAATAAACTGCTTTAGTGTGGCCTTTTGTTTCTATATCGACAATGGAGTTAATCACCTCTATTTCTTGCATCAACACACTAGCACAATCCTCAGCAGTAAGCCTTGTAGACTCACCACTGGGGACTGCGCCAAATATGTTTCTAAAGAGAGTGCTTAAATTGATCCAAAGCTGGTCATAAGCTTTTAATTCAACATGTTGCGGTATGATACGTGCATTGTCGTAAGGCGTGCCACCGGAATCGCTTAGTGATTCAAATGCTAAGCTGGTTCCGATGGACAAAGGAAAGGCTGACACAGTACGTGCAGCCAAAATGCTTAAACTCATATAAGCTCTCCTAATTGTTCTTGTGCGAACGTGAGCTGCTCTTGTGTAAAGGATTGTTTTGCTAGCCTTGCTAAAATCAACTCTTGTATATTGCTTGAGTTAATATCAATAGGTTTCCAATCATCAAACTCGTTTCTCACTGAGATGATGACACTCTCGCCTGTCAATCTGTCTTTAGGCAATTTACTCCAACTAATCGTTGGGTAGAGCCGCTCTAGCTCAGGCATATTAGCAAATACTGGGTGGTTAGGCTCTGCTTCAATTCTCACACAAGCGTTCATGTTTAAGTGTTTTAATTCTTTTTGTATCTTCTCATGGGTTTTACCCATGTCCAGATCATAAACACCAATGGTCTTATAAATTCGAGCATCTTTATTTTCAATAAACTCAACAAAAGCTTTGCCAGCTTTGATACTAGTTTTTACAAAACCTTTAGGCTCTTCCTCACCATGTCTCAAACGGTCAAAAGAGCCTTGTACAACGACTTTACCACTACGTGAGTGGGTATGTACGTGTCCAATGAATATAACCGTTTTAACGAGCTTTTCGTAAGCCGATTGGTTATGTCTGGGAATGTTCTTAATCTCTGCAGGCAACTGATACTCAAACTGTCCATGCATGATTGCAATATCTACTGATTCTAACTCTTTAGATTTCATCAGATCATAAAGCTCTTGCAGGGTTTCTTCAGTTGTAGGTTTATACTCATCGGGGATGTATAGAACATGTGCATCAAACCTTTCTATGTATTCAATCTTCATTGTGTCTACATAAGCAAAGTCTGCTGGGTTTTTCATCACCCCTTGCAATACATCAAACCTACTGGGCTGTCCTCTATCGTGACTGGGAGTGCCCTCTAATACCCTAAAGACAACATTGTGCTTAGCACAAGCGTCTAAAAGCCTGGCAAAGAAGTAATCAATATCAGCCAAACCATGATAACTTAAATCCAATAATCGATCAAAGGTATCGCCCGCAAAGATAAGAAAATCAATATCTTTTAATAGATCATTTTTAAAGATGCTTTTATCCAGCATCCTTAGCATACCTTGACAATCGTTGTTTTTATGACCTAAATGAATATCACTAAAGACAGCTATCTTAATGTCTTTCATATGTCCAGATCATCATCGCTTAGGTTGTTAAAACTTTTCGCTGCGCTAGAGCCTTTAGGGGTATTTTTCTCTGACTCTAGTGGATACCTTAGAAAGATTTCCATCCATTGCTCTTCTTGTTTAGAGAACTTGTGCTTTTTATCACGCATTTCTTTTAAACGTGATTCAAAATTAGTGTTCATGTAGTCCGTGCTTTTAGTAGGACTCATGTGTTGGAGCTTCTCAGCCATTCCCACAATCTCTGAGAATGTCATGGATTTATCTTGTCTAACAGGATTGAAAATATCCGTATTGCTCATAGCAGGAACTACAAACAACTCAGTGCCTGCGTTGTCAATCACCACTACCTCATTAAAGAGTGTGTTGGCAATACTCAACCAATCAGACAAAATCTTCTCTCTTTGTTTGATTTTGTCTTCAGTCATGTCTTCAGGCTTTAGCTCTTCTCTGAAGAAAGGCAAAAAGTAAGACACAAAGATATGCTCAGGTATTCTACCACGGTATTCTTTAGGACCCTCAACATTGGCCAGCTCAAAGATACTACCGATTTCCTTTTCCATGCGTTTAGCATGAAGAGTTAGATAACTGTCTTGTTTATTAGGATTAGTAGCCATGATAATGTTGTTTAAATCGTTTCACCTGTATTATTAAGCTGTGCGATTTTATTTATCTTTGAGTCTAAAACATCCACCAGTCTGCCCACAGAGAACTCTTTACCTTCTATATCAGTAACAATAACCACGATGATCAAAGAGTATTTGCCTGCCTCATATTCCTTAGAACTTACCTGTACTTCAGCTTTAGGAAAATATCTACCAAAATAAGATTTTAGCGTCAACTCTACATCACGCACTAAACCTAAGATATCATTTTTATGTTTTTGAATAAGGTAAGGCATGCTAGCTACTTCACCTTCAAACAAAAATGTTCTGCTGTATTCAGATACGAAAAAATGACTGATCAAATAGTCTGCTTTAATACTGGTGCTGGTAATCCAGCCGTCCATGGATAAAGACGGCATGGGTTTTGTATCAATTTTCATGATTTCAGTTGTTTCGTTTATTGGTTAAAAAAATCAATTCAAATGATCTCTTTAGTCAATAGTCTATGCTGCGCAAACATAAACAAAAAAATACTCAAGTCAGGCTTTTTACGGCTTGGCTTGAGTATCTATGTTATCAAATGCGGGACTTACAAGTCACTGTTCCAGGCGCTAGTGGCATCTTTCATGCCTTGGAGCATAATCCTTTCAATACTCTCCCAGCTGTCTAGTATCTTACATTGCTCATCAAACTCAAGCTCTTTGTCATCAGCTCTTAAGTCCTCAGCAAACGTATCACAATTCCAGTCTTTCTCTTGTACATTAATCATGCCGTTGACTACGCGTCTATAAGCATAATGATCTTCACCAATTTTACCTGGATCATGATCGACATAAGAATCACTGAAACCATCACAGCGCTGCTCTTGCCACATTTGTCTTACGACTGGATTAGCCATAAGCCAGCCTTGCATCACAGGTGTTGCAATCTGGAACATGTTAAGACTACTAATGCGTCTGACTACATCCGCTTGGAAAATACCACTGACCTGATTCAGTGCAGCTCTAGCCAACTCCATTACACGAGAATTGTTAAAGCTCTCATGCATTCTCTTGGCATTGTCTACAAATCTTTGGCCATATTCTCCAAAAGCATTACCCACAGTGCTAATGGCATGTTGCAATTGATTATCAAAAAACTGTCTGTTGGCAGGATTTTGCAATCCGAATGCCAAAGCACCGAATGCTTCATCTCCACCATAGATGATGTTCATGACTTTTTCCTTTGGATTAAACTAAGAATTCACGCATACTACTAAAATCGTGTTTCTCATCTGTGCTATGATACCAGTTATTGATACTGGATATCACAGGCTTAGGAATGGATATCACACCAGATACATTCCTGGGTTTTGCCATATCAAACACACTTTTGTGTGGTTGTAGGTCATCGACTTCCTGACTCATCAAATCGTCCAGCATTAGCTGAACACTCACTGCGTCCAGTGAGATATTCAGTATAGATTCGTTATTTCTATACTCGCACCATAACGTGCTGCTGTACATTACTGCACAGTTTAGACTATATCTTCAGTATTACTACTGGCTCCCGTTTCGAGTCACTTGACTCTACGTCTTTCGACTAGTCGTTGAACGTTCCTATTTTTATCAATAGGCTTCGCTGCTGATTGTCCTTACCTCTACGTAGTAGGATGTCCCAGCAATTAGAGAGCTTTAACGATGGCAACGCATTTTCTACCATCAAAATCCGATTATGTTTAATTAGGTTCGTCAGACCTAATCCTACACATTTAGTGCAGCTGTATGTTTCCATACAGTCCAGACTATATCTTCATCCGTTATTTGCTAACGGAGTCCACCACTTCCCAAGCACTTGCTTGGTACTCCCTTACGGGATAGTCGTTGAACGTTCTTCCCAGTGGGAAGCTTCGCTGCTGATTGCCCAATCTTTGTAATTTTTAAACATTCGCTTTGCCTTACGGCTCGCAGTAGTTTACAAAGTTCTAAGGGTTTTCCAGCAATTCGATGGATTTCAAATAACCATTACTGATTATTAGGCCTAATTTAGTTTAAGCGTTCAAACTGACGACTGACAAAATGCTGAGTGACATTGTCAGAGTTTCTGGGTCAGGTTTGACCTGTGTGATTCTTAGTTTTAGAGCAGAACCACGAGCCAGTGATGGATTTCGAATCAAGACACAAGGAATACCGTTGGTGATAATTCCTGTTTCTTTATCGATGTTCACTGATTCATTGATCAATTCCTTGAAAATATCATCCAGTTTTGGGTGATACCTTCTAGCGTAGTTGTTAATGAATTCAATGGCTTGATTACACGTCATACCTTGTTTAGAAAGCTTATTTAAGATATGATACCTGAGTGATCCTACAGCAGCACCCCACGGTACATGCAACTCATCGTAGACGTGTGGTACAGTAATAGATGAAATCACAGTACGGAAACTAAAGTGGTTTCTGCTTGAGATCACATGCTTTCGGATCATACCTTGTTTGCTGCCCAGATTGTTCCTATTGTAGTTGTTGTAGAAGTTAGACAGTGCAGAGATCATCTTTACTGTTCTGTTTTCTTTCTTTTTCATACTCACGTTATCAGTGAGCAGTCCTGGGCTAGCCGATATCTCTCCAGTGCTCAAGTTGATAAATTCTTCAGGCTCTGGTGTTTGCCCAAGAATCTTATTAACAGAGATGTTTTCTATGACTGGGTTGGCTTTCTTTTTCTTTTTGTTTTTGACTGTGTCAATGGATGCGATCATCTGAATAGCATCGATGAGACTAAAGTACGTGTAGTCCACGTATCTGCCCATACTTGTGTCTTCAATCACCAACAATACCCGGTTAGGTAGTGGCAAGTAGTTACAGAACAAACAGTCTCTGTACTCCTTGATCATCTGCAACACGACTTCGATATTTTCAATCTTTGGTGACTTAGTGAAGATTTTAAGCTGGCACAGCTGTTCAATCACCCAATCGAAGTTCTCCAAAAAGAAGTTATATCCACGTTGCACACCCATTTCGAGTAGCTGTGTGGTTTCTTTAAATGGACGAGACTCGTTATACGTGGTGTCGCAAATCCACCGAATCAATTGGAAATTGCTGATGGTAAACGCTTTGTTTAAGATAAACCAAACATGTGGGTTTATCAAGCTTTTAACGCCTTCAGGCGCTCTTACCCAGAGAATGGGTTCTAAGTCTGTGTATAGTGGAGATGCTACGTCAGTATTACAGATTTTACACGTAATGCCGACATTGTACTCGCCTGTGAGTTTGCCGCATTCACAGCTTGGCACGGTACTCATTACACCGGATTCATAAAGCGTATAGATTTTCTTGTTTAACTCAAGCTTTTCCTCTTCAGTAGAGGTTCTCAGGTCATTGATGATGATGGGGGTTTTCTCAAGTGTTGCGAAAACCTCGTTGAAGTTAATGAGTTTTTGATAGATAGACATAGTCGTAAGCTGAAAAAACTCTCTTTACTGACAAACGCATTATAAAATAAAACTACAGGGACATAGGAGCAGCTAGTGAGTTAACACTAGCTGCCCTTATGCTTATAGTTTTATGAAACCACTATAGGTAAGATTAGTTACCGTAGCGACTGAACTGACGAGAGATGTGGTTTGTCATGTTGCCTGCCATACCCATCCCAGGCTGTTGGAACACTGTGCTGTAGTTGTTCGGAAGCAGAGCTTGATTCACGAAGCTAGCCACACCACGCTCAGTATGCATACCCAGGCCCGAAGTAGGCGTATTGGTTTTCACACGCAGACCGGCGATCTCAGCAGCTTTGCTCAGCGACTCCAGGAAAGCCATGGAGAAGGTTACACGCTCAGCAGTACCAGTGATCACAGCGCGGTTGTTGGTGAGTGCCATGATGATGTTCTTGCGATCCGACAGGCGTTGCACCAGCGGGACGTTAGTTTGCAGGAACGAATCCGACCACTTACGCACCACCGACATATCGGTTTCACCGAATGCGTTGAGCACAGCCAGGTGATCGATATCACGGATATCACGCATACGACCTTCGGTGTCTTCGTAGTAACCCAGGTACACAATGTTGCCTTGTTCCGGGAATATCTGGCGAGAGCCCTGCACCGAACTGAACACTTGCTCGAAGTGACCGTTGGTCAGCTGATTGGCTGCTGCCAAGATAGCTTGGTAAGCATCCTGGTTGCCTTCGCTTGCGCTGCGAAACACGTCCAGATACCATGTCTGCGGCCCGCACAGAGGCACGTCCACCGAGTAGATCAGGCCATCACGGAACATCTTGCTCATGTACATGCCAAAGAGTTCAGGGGTGAACTCTTTGCTGCGGATGTCCACACGCTGACCAATACCGTTGGGGTTGCCAGCTGGTTTGTCAGGTGTTGGCAGGTTGGCTTCGATATTCAGCGCACCGATATCGGTAAAGTCAGTCTTTTTGCCTTTCGTGTCGAAACGCGATTGGTTAAAGAATGCGTGATACCAAGTGGAGTTGATGCCAACTGGCAGGGAAGTCAGCAGCACCAGCAGGTAAGCAGGCAACGTGGAAATCTTAGCAGATTCCATGTGCGTGATCACAAAGCGAGCCGCGTACTTTTGCGTCATTTGCATCATCATCTGGGGGTTTTGGAAAACACCCCAGTTGTTGGCTGTGTTGTTTTGCACAGGTGCCCACACGGTGTCGATGAAACCCGTGAGTTTACCCAGCGTATCAGCGCGGCGCGCCTGGTTGTTCAAGCTGGCGTTGTTGTTATCGGTCTGAGCAGTTGCAGTGAAGCGCACTTCCACATCGGAGCGCATGGGCTCGCCTACAGCGTTTTCCAGCGTTGTACGATCGAAGTTCACCGACACTTGCAGGTTGTTGTCACCACGAGCAGAGCTCAGGTTAATGTCCACGAAGTCAGGCTGGCGAACTTTCAGCTCAGTGTAGGTAGCCGTTGCTGCGTTGGCAATCAGACGGTTAACTGCCATCGGGTCTTCAGTGTTGAAGTAATCCGGCACAGTCGTGCCGCCCGTGTTGTACAGAGTCGATTGCGGGTAAGCAGCTTGCACTTGCTGGGTCACAGCAGCTACGTAGACATCGTCAAACGCTTCACCTGGGACAATGGTAATTTCGATGGTCTTGCCCAGAATGTTTTCCGTCTTCGAAGCAGGAGCTTCGTTAGTGGAAGTCAACAGCATGGTGTAGAAAGCTACACCAGAGTTGCGAGTGTTCTTCAGCTGCATGCACAAAATGATAGAGCTGTAGTACAGACCCTTGTTGGTCTGATTGTCCAGCGCCAGTGTGCGAATGGTCAGGTCGGTAAAGTCGATTTCTTTGAAACGCTCATTGATCTTATCGCGCAGCTTGATCAGACTATCAGAGCCCAGGTTGGGCGAGAGGGGCCCTGCCATGGAGTTGCTGCTGAAGTTCCAGCTGTTGCCCTGGCTCGGACGAGCTTGACCAGGCTCGGTGATCACATGGGGTTGGTTTTGAGGCATGAACACGCTCTGAGGTTGCTGAGCAGGCGCAGCTGCTTGAGTGGCTGTGTTTTGAGCCGAAGTGTCGTTGTCACGGATTGCCATGATGATTTTCTTTCAAGTAATAAAAAGTAAACGCGTTTTCTCTTTTTGTTGGATCAGTTGTCCGGGTTCCTGAGTGCTGTAGGGGTGCACTTACAGCACCAGCTGTAGTTGGACTTTAAGTCGCTTCAAGTAAAACATCTGTTAGTAACAAATGGGGATATTACTTAAAATATGTTTTTCAAAAGCATGACTTAGGGCTTCAATGATTGATCCTGCCCTTAAAACTTTGTTTCAGAGGATTATTACAGATAGTTGTTGTCTAGAAGTGTACCTCGATAGCAAATGCTCCTTTAGTATAGAGTGTGCTCGTTATTATGATATATGGTTCAAATTGTTTTGATTACAGTTTGGCTTAAGAACTCTAGTGAAATATAAAACTAGCGCATATTCCCACGACATAGTTCTTCGTACTCCCACAGCTCTCGACCAAGCTATAGGAGTACGTTGCTGTTTTCCTGACGATCCATTAGATACTATCAGGTTGCATAATATAAGCTGTGTATAAATATTTTTTTACCATAACTTCTCTATTTTTAACGCATAGCCTATAAATCCTATGCTTTAGATCAAAGTTTATAGTCTGTCATGTGATTGCTTTGATCAGGAAAATTTACCCAAATCTTTTTATCTATGGATAACGTCTGTCCATAGATTAGAATCATCTTTGATATGCAATTATTCTTTAATAAAACAACGAGAGCAACAAGGATCATTCATCGCAATCCTGGATGGTCTTATGCTAGATCAGGATTACTTCGCAATCTCACCACCACTGTTAACTACTATCAGTCGCGTGGGTTTGCAGTCAAAGGCAATCATTTACTCATTAGACTACTAAACTCCATTGGGGTGAGTCACGATATGTCATTAGAGCGCTACTACGAAATCGTAAGCGCTAAGACATCTAAAATCGGCATGCATTTTAAAATGACATCATCAACATACTCTGGACAGTTGTTTGATGGTGTTTTCTATGGTCCTGGTACCAAAGAGATCATTTTTGCAGACGATACTTATATCTCGCCTTTTGAGATAAAGAAAAACTGGAAGTCTATCCAGGCTGTAAAGGTATTAGATCACCCTAGGAGTGATTTAGAGCTGATCTTGCCCAACGGTAAGCTCAACAGCACAGAAACAGGGCTAGCCAGTATCAGTGTCAATATACCAGCTTTAGCTACTCAATTTCGTCAGTTTGCTATTGAAGAGCATAAAAGAGCCAATGAAAGTGGAGATTCACCATCGACCATGGCTTTCTTTATATACCGGTATGTATTGCCTAATATGCTTTACTCACACCAAGATGTGGCTCTCTTTAATAGGGCTTACAACTACTCTGTTGGTAAACCCATGGGTGAGACACTTAATAAAAACGTGTTTACTCTTTTGGACTATACCAAATACGTTGATCCTATTTACAAAGAACTCACCGCATATCTCACAAACACTGAGGTGGATTTCAGAAGCATCTTAAAGAGCTATCCATTGGTGAGCGTAGATAGCTTTGCTGAGTTGATGGTGCTGCCAGAAAATGCACCTACCAGACAAATTGCTTGGGCTGAGTTCTTAACCAGGCTCAAGTGCATTCATTGGTTGGTGTCTTTAGGTAAGACTGGTGGGAGAGCACAAAGCGGTGTGGATGTCAACTATTTGTTAAGAGCCATTCATCGGTATTCTTCAGATGGTGTGTTTAAACAGATCGCTGATCAGGAAATTTACAACGAGACTATTCGCGTTGTAAAAGATATCACCCAGTTGTGTGATAAAGCTAATTATCATGTACACTAAAAAATGACGACATAGCTCCCCTACTCCTATTGCTGGAGTAGGGGAGTGTATGCCCTTTATTTTATCAATACATATCAGAGACTAAGAAAGTACGGTTATCATTAAACACATAGTAACCTAGTGTTTCTAAAATCAAATAAAAGATTTTACACAAGTTAGCTACAATGTCTCGCTCGTTAATCACAGATTTAATTTCTTCTGGTAGACCAGAAGCAACTGCATCTACTGGGATTTGAATAGTGGGTAAATCTTTCTTACCATACTCTAAGAGAAAGCTTTCCATTCTAGCTGCGAACTCTTTATCCTCGATAGATTGTAGCCATGCCTGGGTCTTATTGCTGCCAACCAATTTAGTGCTGACATGAATCACGTCATAAGGCGGCTCACTAAATGTGCCGTACTTAGGAGCAAACACTTTTGTCCAAAGCAAGTAGTGCAGATAAGGTGAGCTTTCTGGCTCATTCTTATACGAATCAGGTGATTTGATTTGACCTAACCTAAAGAACGAGCCTTTTTTGATGCCTTCATAAACGTATCTCTCAATATCAGCAACTCGTTTGATATAATAATACAACGATAACTTCTCACCTTTCATGACAGTGTCCATGATTTCATTCATCATCTCAGAAGCTGCGTTGGTAATTTCTTTAGGTGAGTTAGAGTTCTTTAAGTGCACACCTTTAATTTCTCGCTTGATTTTGTCATACACGTTACCTTCTTGGCAACTGATGGAGGCAAAATAATGTTTTCCAACACTGGTAGGAACAAACACAGGAAAATAGAATTCATTTTTCATAGCGATCTGATGAATCCTAGAGCGCTCAATTCCCGTATTCACACTCATTCTAGCTAAGATATGAATGATGGCTTGACTAGCAATAAAGATCATGGTTGATGCAACGGCTACAGCCTCAGCATCAAAGGACATGTTACCCTTATACCACATTACCCAGTCTTGCACTGTAAAGATAGTAGAATCAGTATCACTGGTGAGTGCGGCACGTCTAATACTGTCTGGAAAGTATGAGATTGATGCAGGCACGTTATCAGTGACCATAATGGCTTTGATAAACAATGCATACTCCAGCATAACGTTCGCAATGTTCTCAGACGTACTGGCCACAATGTGAATTTCTTTACTACCCTTGATTGCTTCGTAGTCTTTACCTTTACCTTTCATTTCTTCAGCACAGATTTGATGAGCCAAAGCGCAGATGTCCTCAGGAAGGCTTTTAAGCCTCGCTACGGGGTCTTGCTGCTGTTTATCTACCCTGGTAGCTATCTTTGTGATAAAGTCTTTTAAAAAGGCTGTATTATGTTTTCTAAGGTGATACAGATCACCCGTATAAACAAAAGCTGCTCTTTGGATACCAGAGAGTTTTTCTATCAGACTTTTAATCTCTTGGTTGGCTTCGTTATTAAACCAATACAAATCAGTAGAATAAGCAATACATTCCATTGTATCTTCTACGGAAGGAATGTGCCAGTGATAAGTCTCAATAGCTTTTTGAAGACGTGGATAATCGGTGTGAGTGACAATGCTGATGATATTGTTAATGACAATATCTGGATTGTGGTAATGCCGGTTACCACTCAATAGCTTTTCATTGTTTGCATTGCCATAGCCCGAGGTAAGCCTACAATTGCTGGTAAGTGTTGAGTGACTGGTCTGATTAAACAATGGAGTTGATGAGCTAGCGTGCGCGCCAGAAATAGCATTGTTAGACAATTTTGTATTGCGTTGCGTAACATCTTCAAAGAACATTACAGTTTTATCGCCGCGAGCTTCAGCAGCAAACATGGCTTTCTTAGCTTTGCTGCGCTTTTTGATGTTATCATCAATATACTCAACCAAGATTGATTTCTTTTGCTCTGGAGAGCGATACGTTGTAAAAGTAGGTGCGATGATTTCCCGCTCTTTTATAGAGTCAGCAATATAGTTAAGCAGCGAAGTGCACTGCATGTTTCTATCGCCATTTTCTTGCCTTTGCAAGTAATGTACCTTAGGAAACCTCACACCAGGATAGCGCGGCGTGAGTACCATCTCTTGTACATACTTTCTGCACTCATCCAAACTCTTCTTAGACTCTAAACTCAGGTAAGCAGCGGCTTGCTCAATGTAATCTCTGACTGGATTTATCCTTCTTTTGTATTCTTCACTGGGAGGAATAAATGGATTTTCAAACTTTGTCATAATACCTTTAAATACAACTTCAATATAAAACGCATTTCATTAAATTGCAAGGCGTGATCAAAAAATGAAATTGAGGAGCATATAGGACCAGCGAGCCTTAAAGCCACGCTGGTCCTATAAAAAGCTTTTTTCTAAAGCTAAACGATGTGGATAATACGCTGACCTTGAGTAACTAGCCTTTACTATTATATCCTTATCAACCGGCTCGTATACTCAAAATACGCTCGGTATAAAGGCATAGGACAGGTAAAAAAGAAATAAAAAAACCTCTGACCTATTAAAATAATAAAGCTGATCAGCGCATATCCTTTTCTTTCTTCTTCTACATTACAACAACAACATCAAACCGGAAGCACTCAACCCATTAAATGCTTCCATAATATACTATCATGAAACGCTGTGTACTGATGTGGTCACTTGGTTGTAGCCAGCCAATGCCAAGATTTGCCTGATACGTGTAGCATCTGTTTCATTAGCTGAGTTTACTTGAACAGTTACCATGGTGCTGGAAAACTCTTCTACAGTCGCCAAGTTAATCCAGTTCATACCCATGATCAACCTTGAGCCGGTCTGAGCTTTGAAAATCAGATAAGTATCAGTGCTTGCGTTAGAGTTAGCACTTTCATCTAAATAACTGATGATGTTACTCAAAGTGATGTCAACGTTTTCAAACATTGATGCCATAGAATAATCTACAATGGCCATCAATTGGGCTTTCTTGTAATTCAGGCCTAGAATGTTGGGCGCTTTGGTTGTGAAGTTATAAAAGTTACCAATTTTAAAATTGTTCATATTGACTCTTTTGACTTTGAGCTTGTTTGATCAGGTATTTGTCTATCAATAAATAACAGCAACCTGGCGATATTCTTTGCAGGAGAAAAGGAAAACTCTTTTCCCCATGTTCACCGATGAATAGCCCTGAATATTTGGCTTCCATATAAATTTCAAAGCCTAAAGCAACAATTTGGTCTTTTATCTGTACTCTGAAGTCTTGTGTAATATTATCAGAGTAATACCCAAACAGTGAGAAGTTAGGCAGTGTAGACAACCCAGCAGTTAACTCTGTTAAATTGGGAGTCATTTTCTCAAATATCTGCCTGAATATTTCGTGATACCCTTCCACACTAAAGAGTGTTGCTAATCTGTAATATTTTTTATATATTTCAGAAGTATCAAGGATAGCATAGGTATACTTGTCTTGTGCAAACACATTCATTAATTCGGACATTGTCTATCCTTTTCAAAGACTACAGCTGAATGAGTAGACAGGTTACCAACATAAAAGACAATGAGTGAGCCATCTTTATATAACCCGTGCTCTTGCAATTGCCGCATGAGCTCGTGACATATGCTTTTGCATACCTCTTTGCAAATTTGGATGTCTTCTTCGCTATACAAGTAGCAGTCCTCTTCATCATCACCCATTTCATAGGGTAACTCTTTAAGTAGTGCTTCAATTCTGGCAGTAGCTGCTTTTTGGTCTTCTATGGCCTTGAAGATGGCTTTGTATACAGCATGGTCATTGACCTTGGTGCTGGTTTGTTTCTCCACTGCTCTGAGCAGTGCTGCGTGGTGGCTGAGACTAATTAGGGTTTTTCTTCCTTCGAAAGACGAAAGAGCCATCTCTAAGCAGTCCCGCATAATCGTAGGCGAAATGTTCATGTTCTATGATATTATCTTCTTGTAGACGCTTTATCCAGTTTTTCATGAATACGACAATTAAATCACGAAACACTTCCAGTTTTGCTGGCATGTTTGCAACTTCATCTTGTTCTGTGATTTGGATAAAATGATAAATGACCCATTTGACTAGTGCATCGTACGTCATTACACCAGCTAACAAATCATCTACATATGAAAATAAAATACTAAATAAAGCGTCTTGATCAATAATGGGAAAATTCTCATCATTAATGATCTTGACGATTAAATCATGTCTTAGGTTGTCATCGGGCATAACTACCGCATGAAACCTATCTGGTATGGATGTAAATTCAGTTGTGGTGTTCATTCTTGTTCAATTGCAATGTAGAGACTATTACCTCTTAAATGAGCGATAAATGAACAGAGTGAAATAGCGCGCTCTGACAATACTTTATTTAAGTAGTCATCGAACAGTATCAGTTTAAAAAGATTTTGTGCAGCATCAATATCTGCCAGTAGCTGGTCTTCGACGTTGTGATCAAAGTTAATGCTGACGTATTCCCAAAAGAGTTCATCGCTATTTTGATTTGCACATATCCAAACAAGCTCTTCCACAGTCATGATACTATTTAGTGGAGCAAACCACCCAGTCATATACTGAGTGATCAGCATCTCTACATCAATAATGATGATTTTGTCTACACTCGATAGTGTATTGAAGAAATCATTACTTATCTCTTTGAGTGTAATGCCAGCTCGTTTACTTTGCAAAAGATGCGTTGTAAGTGATAACATTGGGATTGTGGCTGCGCAAAGTTAAGATGAAATCTGTTTTCTCAGCAGCTGACAGTGGTTGAACGCCTACAAATGTTTCAGCACTGGGAAAGTATTGACTACTATAGTGTAGCTGATTATTGAGCTCGTTGATTACTTCTGTTTCGCAATCGCTGTAGATTTCTTCTGCAGCCTCACTGTAGTTTGATTCACTGGGTTGGTTAAATGCCGACGATGCAATGATCATCTGTAACATATTTACAACGCCAGCAATACTGTTATGCTTTGCCTCTCTTGCCAGCTGCATTTTCTGATAACTTATTGAGTCATTGAGATATGTTCCATTTTTAATAGAGATAGCCGATAACTCATTGAGAATAGATGCTACTACAACTCTTATAGTCTCGTAGAAAATACCACTGAATTCAGCCATGGCAATTTGCGCTGTAAAATCATTTTCGCAAAAGTCAGCTAAGAAAATACTTAGGTTTTCATTGGCTTTGTCATACATCGCAGTGAGTGGCAATACCAACTGGATGACAGAGGAGTTAGTCGTACTCTCCAGATTTCCTGAGACTTTCTTCATATTGCATCCTTGTCCATTCGTATATACGATAGTCCACAGTCTTTTCAATATACAGACTAGTGGTCTTCACGCGTGAGAGATAAATGTTCCAGTTATCATCTTTGATGAACTGATCCAGTTGTGACAGCGGTGTCTCAATAAACGCATTAAAAGCATCTTCATTGAGTAAGTGAGCGTAGTCTGACTTTAAACATTTACTAACAGCATTATTGATATTAGTAAAAGGAATAGCGTATTTACACATACGCCTTAGGTTTATATCAATCGCGGCTTTAATCAAGTTAATAGCACTGATGGAATAAAACCCAGTTTGAGAGAGCATGGTTTCTTTATTTAAAACAGCATACTCTGGAATGAGGATATCGCCTGATTCATTGCGCAAACCCTCATCTGCTTTGCCTAAGTCTTTGTAAGCATATTCTTTATGTGAGCGCTCACCAATGACTTTCATTCCTGGTCTGATTTTTGGCTCCAGCTCAGTGCGCAAATAAATACCTTCTGGATTAGGAATCAAGGCTTTAGCAAAACTTTTATGGAGCTCATCTGCGTTTTCTTTGATACCAAATACCAATATTTCTTCTGGCGTTAAAAGGCTAATGGGGTTGGTTGCTTCAGATTCAGCGTTGTATGACATGGCATTATAAACAATAGTTTTCCATTAAAAGCTGTTTGGATGTCTCGTCCGATAGTAATTTGAGACAATTGCTGTCGGTCAATGTGCTGGTAGAGAAGATGATTAAGAATAGGCTCTACCTCACCATAAACACTTTTAAATGTATGGTTATTGTTATCAAAGCCATGCACATAAACACCATAGTTTTTCACTAAGGCGTTTTTAAAAGCCCAATCATACCAGGAAAATAATGCGTGATAGCTGTCTTTGTTAAAGAAAGAGCTAGCAAAGGAGTCTGCTGAAAACGCCATGATAACACGATCATGGCTTTGTCTGATGATCTCAGTGACATCAGCTACAATAATGTTATCCATGATAATGATTAGTGAAAATTAAATTTCGCCGGCATATATTCCCTACCTGACACGTATAATTGTCAGGTAGGGAATTATTTACCCATAACTTTTAGCTTGTATGTTTAAAACACCAAACCGCTTTTATCAATCTTGTCATTGTTACCAATGAGAGATACCGTTGTGCGTTTGCGAGCTAAGTTAGACTCTTCCATCTTAGCTAAGTTATCAGAGAGCTTCAGATAGATATCACCAATCATACCATCAAGCAGCATGTAATGCACTGCGCTTTCGAGTTTGATGGTGGTTTCGTTTTCTGATGGGATATACCCCACACACTGATACTCTACGGTAGTGCCCAAATTGGTATTGTGTCCTTCATGAGCCAAAGTAGCTACAGACACAATGTTAGATTTCATGCCTTCAACCTTACCATGAGTAATACCCATGAATACCAGTTTAGGCTCCAGCTCTGTAATGCGTGTGTAATTCAACCAGTTGCGCAAATCGGCACTGTCGAGTTCTTTGTTCTGACGAGAAAAGAGTGCTGCTAATTGCACGACTTCTTCTTTAATGTCGCTATTGATTGTTTGTCGAATGCTGTCAGCTGTATTTTCGTAGTGCATCATGACCACAGGCTTTTCGCACATCTTGGAGATGGCTTCATAGCTTTTCATGGTCTTAACAGAGTTCTCGATTTCAATACGAGAGTCTGAAGAAGAAACACCTACTACCAATACATTCTTGTCACGAGACAAAAGCTCTTTTAGTAAAGCTGCACTGATGATGTTACCACTACCACCGCTGTTAGATGACACAATAATACTAACGTCTTGTGGCGGGTGATTCATCAAAATGTCATGCACACATTCGCTGATTTGTTTGTGGTTTTCTGCTCTGATTTTACCAGAACCATCAAGCCCATTAATCAGGTAGACTTGCTCATCTTTGATATCGTCTGAAATGTTAGAGCGACTCGTATCGATATATGTCAAATGCATATTGGCAAAGCCCTTGCTTTGCTGACCATCGCCGATATCCAAAAACAGCTTACCAATATTGATACCTGCACCACCACAAAAATATAAGGACATATTGCCTACATCTTTTTGCATGTTCATGTTTCCTTTTAAGATACGTTTTCACTGGTTAAAGATAAAAAGAGGTCATGTTATTGGCGTCTTTTCATTATAATAATATCTAACCAAAAAAATCTGGATTGAAAAATGCACTACTGCTCCACCAAGAGAGCAGTAGTGTTATATCAGTCTTTTTTCTCAGTGTCTATTACAAATGATTCGAGCACTTCGTAGTCTTGTGGCATTTCTTGCAACAGTTGTTTATATGTAAAATACAGAATGTCTCTCTCAAAATTATAGCTATGTAAATAATTTTCTGCATGAAAGTCAAGCAGCTCTTTGGGTGAGTTGTATTTTTGTGAGACTACAGTCAACGCACTAGTAACCGTGTGGTTATCACCAAGAAAGAGCATACCTTTATCAGGCTTTGGAATACACTTTACAAAGAGATAAAACAATCCGTCTTTGTTTTCATTCCAAACATGGTGCACCAAGCCATTAAAATCAACCAACATTAAGTTAAGCTTTAATTGACTAAGCACTTGAGGCACTGAGAGGTCACCTGTTTTTCTATCTTTCAGATATTTCAAAAGCAAATGGCTTTTATTGGTCAGTGGCACCGCATAACCGTGCCTGGTTCGGTAGTGTGATGCTGGATATCGAATAGTGCGAAGCAAGACATGATCTTTACGTGAGAAAACCACTCCAGTTTGGTCAAACCCAAAGAGTTCAGATAAATATTTCATTTGATCTCCTTGTAGGTATTTAACTCAATGGTGCGAAAGCTTTTGGTGACATATTTAGATTCTTCACTGATTAACTGGTAAGCTTCAGCAACATTTACACCAGACTGTAGTAACATTTGCATGGTCAATGCATCCGAGCCATTGCTGTAGAACATATCAGTTTCCAGTGCTGAGAAACTATTTTTGTCTTCACTGGTTTCACCTTCTTTTAGAAGGAACACGTAACCTTTATAACCACCAATGGTAAAGCCTTCTACGTTTATCAAACCTTTTTCTGTGGCTTTAATTAAATTATTGACTTTTTCACGATTGGCTTTAGTTTGTTCTTTGGTAAAGGATTTGGTCTTCTTTATGGAGTCAAACCAATGGCTGGTTGAAGCCAAGATGTAGAAAAGCTTAGCGATTTCTTTTTTAGTGGTTTCATTAAATGCTTTGCCACAGTGCACGAAAGCTGCACCTGTTTCAGGACACACGTAAGACTTATCTTGCTCAAACCTTGTGTCTTCAAAAGCAACAGAATCACCCACCATCATGAAGTCAGAATAAATCCTGCCTTCTTTATAAACAATTACGGACATGGTTTTTCCTGAAATGAAAAAATAAAGGACATATTGACTACACTCAGGCTAGCATTACCTGAGTGTAGTCGTATGTTTTTATATTTTAATCAAAGCTCGGCATGGGTTTGCGGACGCAACCAGAGCCGGTTGTACGCGCTGGTTTTTCGTTCTTAACAGCAGATTGAGTTTCAGGCAGTTTTTGATCTTTCAAAGAAGTGACCACCCAGTGTTCCGTATCGTTAATAATTTCTTTGTTCACAGTGAAAACTATTTCATAGCCCTCACGAACAGGATGGTCTTTACCTTCGAATGGAACGAAAGCGATCTTATCTGTGGAGTTGATCGTGATCACTTCACGAAACAAACCATTGTTAATAGATTGACTGACCACCAGTGATTTGGTTTTCAGCCCGGTATTGCGCAACTCAGCACGAAATAAACCCAGTCCATCAATGGCGGCAATAGAAGTGAGAACGTTCAGTTTGGCTTGGTTTTTGGTTGTCATGATTGAATACTCCAATGAAAAAGGTGAAAGACTATGAAAAAGGATCAAGTTTTACGTTTATGCAACTCAGCTACCAGCTGATCCAAAGACTGGTTAGGAGTTTTATCACGAATACGCGGTTGGTTAAACTCTGCTACTCGGAAAGGAGATACACCATGCAAGATGTTCATTGCACGCATGTGATCGCTCAAGCGTTTATGCATACCAGCAATACGCTTTTGATATTTCTTTGAAGCGCCTCCACTATAGCATGACAGGCTGCGATAAATATTATCTTTATGTTTGATTAGACAGTTGTCTAAGACTGTGGTTCCTACTTCGATGTTTACACCAATGGCGTAAGGGTCCCTGCCACGCAGTTTATCTTTATGCCATCTGGGCACTACCTGCATGAGACCTTTCGCGCCATAACCGCTTTTAGCGTTGGAATTGAATGTGCTCTCTGCGTACATCATTGACAGGAGCATGAGTGGGTCGAGCTTCTTTTCTTCAGCGTGCTCAAACGCTGCATTTACAATTGCCAGACTCTTTTGATAGCTGGTCTTGTTTTTGCTGGTATCCATGATAACCAGTGCCAAACTTTGTTTAGCTTGGGTGTTGAAATAAGCGCTGTCACCAGTGCTTGTTGAGTCAGCTACGCTTATGCTTGTAAAGCAAAAAACCACAGCCAGCAATACCATTTTGATAAGGTATGACATTTTCATAAATCGCCTTTTAAAGGTTGAAGGGAAAAAAGAGTCGAAAATCCTTTGATTAAAAGATTTCACGGTTATATACCTTTTTTGATTTTGACATGAATATAAAGTAATCCATTGTTTATTCACATCAAATTTATGATATATGACTCATTTTTTCTACATTTAAGAAAGGTTCTTGGTCTGTTATGAACCCGATTACTAAAGCTTTATCTGATATTTCTTATAGAATTCCCCGTGAGATTTTAATTGAGGTGTTCGCTCCTAAGTCTTACCTGTGGAGAGACTCGCCCATTAATTACGAAGAGCAAATCCGTAATATAGTTATCCGCTCTCGTGTGATGGTCGATTGTGATCTAGTTGGTGGCACTGAGGTGTTGATCAGTTTGTTTGGAGTGCCGTCTTACACAGTAGCTTCTGACAGACTTGTGACAGTGTACAATATCCCTAAAGATAAAACACAAGGCAGAACTATTATCAGTGTCTTATCATTGGCTTATGTCAATGGGGCATCAGCAGCTTACATGAACACTGCCAATTCATTTGATCCTTGTACGGTCACAGACATGGCAGTAGCTGGTGGTGCTATGATGAACGCTATGGGGTCACTGCCTGTACCTTCTAGCGCTAAGATTCAACTCATTGGTGAAAACACAGTGATGATCAAAGACACTGTGACTGCATCTGGAACAGGTTTGCTTCGTTGTTTACTAGCAAATGATGAAAACTTTTCTCACCTGCAAATCCGCTCTATTCCTTACTTCACTCGTTTGTGTGAGTTAGCTACCAAAGCTTATATTTACAACGAGTATACCATCAAGATGGATAAAGGCAGGATTGAAGGCGGCGCAGAAATTGGCAGGTTCAGAGAAATCGTTGATGGTTATGCAGATGCTGAAGAGATGTACCAAGAGTATCTCTTAAACACTTGGCAAAAGGTATCGTTCATGAATGACCGAGAATCCTTTGAAAGATTACTAAAAATGCAAATTGGCGCTTATCGCTGATGCTATTAAATTGGAAGCACAAATAATGGAACGCTTATTTCAAATTTCCCAAAAGGTAGTTAAAAAGACTCCTGAAGTATCCAACGAGTCTTGCGATACCTGTCAAAACACTGTAGTGGCATCATCTAACATGACCACCACTACAACCACTACCAATACTTCTGGCGCAGTTGACTTGGGTGGTGATACCACTACTCGTGTAGAAAATGGTTTTACCTACGATGATGGTAAAGGCAAAAAAGACGTTGTGCAACTTACTGGTCCACTTTCAGAAGCCTACACTCGTGCTTTGAATCTGTACTATGCTAAGAAACCTATCTTAGATGCTGACTCTGTGCCTGATGATATCTCTGAAGCAGATCAATTCAATATCTTGTCTGCTACCATGATCAAGCCTCGTCACCGTCATGTCTCTCAAGAAACAGTTCAGCTCGATGATGCACAACTGGCTGTTATCATCTCTCAGATTGAAGAAAACAAACTCACTGAAAAAGCTAAAGACAAATTTGACTTTGTCTCTGAGTACATTGATTCAGAGATCAACAGCGATGATGTAACTACCATTGTTCACATGACCAATGGTAAAGACGCACTGGCACCTGAAGTGATTGATACTGTTCAAGCATCAGCTGAGCAAAAGAACAAAAATGTGGTGATGGTAATTTGCACTGGTCAAAAGTTCTTTACTTACGGCATGGATACCAAACGCAAATGGATCGATATTGGTGATAAGTCCGACTATAACCCAGTGTTTGGAAAGAATGTGTTGGATGCTTCACTGGAGAGCGTTTATTCGGGCTCTGGTGTAACAGTCCTTAAAGACTTCTCTGAGTTCATTGCGTATCTGAACAATAAAGCATGAGTAAGAATATCGCTCAGATCAAGGAAGTTTTCTCTAGGCTTTGCCCACACATCAAAGCCAGTGAAAAACTAGCCAGACAGCTAAGGGACTTTCGTATTGCTTTCATGAGCAAAAACCCTGAGCACATGGCTTTCTTTGGTGGTAATTTAACAGGTGTACACGTTGTTCGCTTTACATCTCAAGACAGAGATAAGTTCTTCTCAGACATCTTAATGGTCGATGAGTATGAACTTGAAGATGAGTTACATAAAACCGATGAGGTTGAGGCGCATCGTTTGGTATCTGGTGATGCTTTCAATCAAGCCTGTATGTGGTTGATTCACTTGTTTTGCGATAGCAACTTCAGTGACAAAGCTAAACATGCAGCAATGATGGAAGTGGCTTTGATTCTCTACTATCGCTTTTTAACCAGTATTTTATTTCGTTTCTTTCCTTATCCAGTTGATCCAGCGTTAGGCGCTGCAGTGTATAGTCAGCTGTCAAATAAGTTTCTTTTAAAACAATGTGGTACATGGCAAGCCACACTGGAGTTTAGAGCACAAGCCTTGGTTGGTAAAAACTCTATTCACTATAAAACGTTTGTCAACTATAACAACGATATAGATATTGTAAAGATGATCAATGATACCCAAGGGCGTATCAAAGACATGATTAAAAATATTTATATTGTGTTTGATGATACCCGTAAAAAAGGCTTACGTGTGAAAACATCTAGTCAGCTGTTGGAATACGAGGGAGACCTTATACTCAAAGATAAAACAAAAGGTCTACAAGCCTATACGCAGTACATGCATTCTATTGTTTCTGATAGGAATTCATTTGTGCGTCAGGAAATTTTGGATGTACTAGAGAAGATCATGCACACCTCACCGCCTAAGCTTGTAGAGAAAATACTTCAATGGTGTTCAGCAAACTACAGCTTTGATAAAAAAGAGCTGGTGCACCAATTGATAGATAAAGTACTGGTTCACAGTTTCACCTATCTTGAGAGTAACCGTACAGTGTATAAAAACGGAGGCGATCTGACTACGCTGATAGCTAAGCTAAAAGGTGTCTACGCTTCTTCTCGTTCATCTGAGCCTCTGCTGCTAGAAATTAGAGATATCGCTGAGCAAATTGTTATTCAGTCCATGGTGACTAAGAACAACAACTTAGTGGCATCACTAAAGACTACCCTCATGCTCTACATTGTAATCCGAGCGTTTACAATGAATTATTTCAGTAAGGTAGGATGATGTCAAATGAAAAACCTAAAATCTTTAAAAACTTATTAAACGATTTTCACCAAGCAGTGATGAACTTTATTGTGGGTCGATGGACTTTCTCAAGTACTGAAACTGACAACCCGGTGCGCACTGTGGTGTCACAATTTCCTTTAGCACTCGTAGATAAAGACTGCACTGAAGACAGCATAATCTCTATTTATTGTCATGCCATCAACTACACAGTAAGGTATACCAATTGGTTAATTCCTAACTTAAAAGTATCTGTGTTTCAGCTGGGATGCACTGCACCAGAATTTGCCAGTGACAGGTTTAAAGCCATCACTGCGAAAGATGTTTATTTTCCTGAGTTCAGAATTGCTTTCATGCCCAGAAAACATGACATGAAATACTTAGGTCGGTGTTATATGGATATTTTAATATCTCGTTTGAAAAAGTATGAGTAATACGGACATAGCTCCCACTGGCCTTAAATGACCAGTGGGAGTGTATGCCGTTTAAATTTTAGTATCCTGCAAAACCTACAGTAGGATCATAATGTCTTTGAGCAAGAAGTCTGGGATCATTGAGCCTGTTGTAATACGAATTGGTTTGCATCTGATATTGCCTAGATGCTCTCAAGTTCTTTTTGTTTTCTTTGGTTTGTTTGATAAGCTCTTCAATAGAGATTTTCTCATCTTGTACCAAGTTGATCTTACTAGCTAAAAACTTAGCTTCCATCTCAAGTTTGTAGCTGATATTATCATCTCTTTCATTACTCATTCTGTCCAGAGTTTCTTGTAGTTTTTGTTTAAGACTATTTTGGTAATGATAGTCATAATCACCCATGGATGATTGCATTTGTTTTTGTCTGGCTTTATACAAGATATTGTTCACATCAATACCGTAGTGATTGATGTTTTTAGCTTGAGTTAAGAACCAAAATCCAAGCAAAAGTGCAATGACCATATCGTCGTGTTCACCTGGTGGATGGTCAATCCTGCCATTTTTAATGATCAAGCTGAGCACTTG
>JACCDZ010672722.1_pt1 | contig 24693 bp, 24 predicted proteins | sample 7449551 | NCBI WGS metagenome assembly JACCDZ01 (sample SAMN15323452, study PRJNA562643) | freshwater metagenome | isolation source: river surface water | place: USA:Blue River Watershed | collected 2017-08-18 | reverse complement strand
TTGGCAGTCTGCAGGCCCTTGAAGCGCTCAAGCTGCTGGCCGGGTTTGGCGAGCCATTGGTGGGGCGCCTGCTGTTGATTGATGCGCTGACCAGCCGGTTTCGCGAATTGCGCGTCAAGCGTGACCCTGCATGCAGCGTCTGTGGGGGCATGCATGCACAGTGATGCGCCGGTGGGGGTGTTTGATTCCGGAGTGGGCGGACTGTCGGTGTTGCGCGCGATTCGTCAGTTATTGCCCGCTGAGCGGCTGCTGTATGTGGCCGACAGTGGGCATGTTCCCTATGGCGAAAAAAGCCCTGAATTCATCCGCCTGCGCAGTCAAAAGATTGCCGGATTCCTGCTTGGGCAGGGTGCCAAGGCACTGGTTGTGGCGTGTAATACGGCGACTGCGGCTGCGGTCAGCGGTTTGCGCGAGCAATTTCCGCAGGTACCGATTGTCGGCATGGAACCCGCAGTCAAACCGGCGGCAGCGGCTACCCGTTCGGGTGTAGTAGGTGTGCTGGCGACCACCGGGACCCTGCAGAGTGCCAAGTTTGCCGCGTTGCTTGATCGTTTTGCCAGTAATGTCCAGGTGGTGATGCAGCCCTGTCCCGGGTTGGTCGAGCGCATCGAGGCGGGGGAGCTGGATAGCCCGGCTACGCGGGATTTGTTGCAGGAACTGGTCGCGCCCTTGCTCGACGCTGGTTGCGACACACTGATTCTGGGCTGCACGCATTATCCGTTCATCAAACCGCTGTTGCGACAGCTGGTTCCATCCTCAGTCAGCCTGATCGATACCGGGGAGGCCGTGGCGCGGCAGTTGCAGCGGGTTCTGAGTGAGCGCAGCCTGCTGTCTGCCGGCCACTGCGGGCCAGACATCTTCTGGTCCAGCGGCGACATTCAGCGTCTGGCAGCTGTCTTGCCCACGTTGTGGGGGCAATCTGAGCCCGTTCTGGCGTTGGTCGATTGATGCGCTTTGTAGTACGCAGCTTGTCCCAGTGCGGACAGCTTTGCTAATTTCAGTTGTGTTGCGATTTTAATAACAAGACTAAGGACAGACAGATGAACAGATTTTCAGGCCTGAGTGCAGCATTGCTGCTGTGCATGACGATGACGGGTGTTGCCCAGGCGGTTGAGCTATCCGCTGCGGCTGGTGCCACCGATGATGGCAGCATGGTCTATCGGATGGGAGCACAGTTGCCGTTTTCCAATAGTTGGTGGCGCAGTGATACCGGGCATCTGTCCGGTTACTGGGATGCCGGTTACACCTATTGGTCTTCGGGAAATGACAGTGATGCGAATGGAAGCCTGTCCTTCACACCGGTCTTTGTCTATGAATTCGCGGGTCAGACAGTGCGTCCGATTATCGAGGCTGGAATTGGTGTCGCGGCGTTTGCCGACACTGAGGTGGATGGCAATGATCTGGGTTCGGCCCTCCAGTTCGAAGATCGTATCGGACTGGGATTGCGTTTTTCCGGGCAGGAAGTCGGCGTGCGGGCGATGCACTATTCCAACGCCGGCCTGAAAACGCCCAACGATGGTGTCGAAAGTTACAGCCTGTATTACCGGACCTCACTCTGAGCAAGGCGTGGGAAAGCGCCGGACAAAGAAAAGGGCGCCAATGGCGCCCTAAAAATATCTATGGAGTAAGTCCGCTACTGTGAGTCGAATGAAGCTGGATTCGTTCCCTTTGTCCCGACGAACGGTCAGTTACTGTTCTGGCAGCAGCAGTAACCCGCGCTTGCCATAGACTCTGTCCTGATTCTTTGCCTGCATGGGGAAGCTCATGTACTGGCCTGTGCGCCAGGCATCAATGCCGTCAGCATAATGCGGGCTGGCCGGATTGCCGGATTGGCCTGAGCTGTTGTGTCCGATCATCGGCTCTTCGCGGTTGAAGTCGACAATGATGCGCATGGCCGGAATCAACCAGGTGTCGAAGTTCTCGCCCCAATGATAGGCCGACACGTTAAGCGTTGTGTGGTCGCCGCCCGCCAGAAACGGTCCTCGGTCCAGGTAGTTCTTGATCGCGGCAATACTGGCGCGTTCGCTGCTGCTCATGAAGGGCGCCATCAGGGTGGCATCGCTGGTCCAGCGGTAGGTGTGCAGTTTGCCCCACTGCCAGTTGCGCGAGTCTGTCCCCATCCGCTGTTCACAGTACGCCTGGGCAGCCGCCAGGCTGCGGGCCAGAATGGCGGCCTTGTCTTCCTTCTGCGCGGTAGCGATATCATCCCAGAACGGGCTGTCACTGCGTCCGGTCAGGTGGTCGGCCTGCGCTGAATAGGACATGTCAGCGTTATGCACCAGCGCCTGCCAGCCAGGCGAGTCCGTCGGGCCCAGTTCGTCAAGAAAGATCTGTTTGGCACTTTCCTGCAGGAATGCCTGATACAGCGCGCCATCCGCCGAGGTTGCTGACAGTTTCCCGTCAAACTCCAGCACTCGCGCCAAGGCTGCTTTGGCTTGTGTTTGCTGGTTGACGGAAAGTTTGGTGATTGCCTTTTGCAGGTCCGCCGCCATTTCCGGCGCGGTCAGCATCGACTGCAGTTTGCCGGTAAAGGGGGAGGTCTGATCGTATTGCATGGCAATCATGCTTTGCGTGTCGTGCCGTCCAGCCGGCGCCAGTTGGGCAATGCGTTCTGCACGTTCCGGGTAAAACCAGGAGTTGGACATCTGCACTGCATAGCCGCTGGCCACCGTGCGGTGATTGGCCGTTCCCAGCCAGCCTTGCGGCGGGTCCTGATCATAGGGATGCAGCATGCTGTCGGCGAAACCGTCCCACTCGTAGCGGCTGTCCCAGCCCGGCGAAGGCAGCAAGCCGCGACCGCCGCGGCGGTTGGGGTAGAGGCCGCTGACTTGCCAGGCGATGTGCTGCTGATCGGCATACAGCAGGTTGAGGCCGGCAGCCCGGATGTTGCGGGCGGGTTCGTGAGCCTCGTCCACCGATTGGGCGCGCGACAGTTCAAAGAAGGCGTCCAGGCTGCGATCGGATTCGAACAGTGTGCTCTTGAAGGCCAGGCCCAGCCCACTGCTCAGGGACATCGGCTGCAAGGGGCTCTTGCGCTCGCCAAGTACAGAGTTCAACAACGGGCCGTGGCGGGTTTCATAGATGGTTTCGTGAATCGGCCGTTCACCCTTGATGAAGAAGGTTTCACTGCGCTGGCTGACTGGAAGCCATTTCCCGTCTGCCAGATAGAGCGTCTGTTTGCCTTCGCGTTTGATTTTTTCCAGAAAGATATCCTGATTGTCAGCCATGACCATGGTCATGCCCCACGCCAGCTTGCCGTTGAAGCCGGCAATCACCGTCGGCACTCCGGCAAGACTGACGCCCGCCGCTTGATACTTGGGGGTGCGAATATGCACAAAATTCCACGCCGACGGCATCGACAGCGGCAGGTGCGTGTCGTTGGCCAGCAGGCTTTTGCCGCCCTTGCTCAGCGCGGGGGCAATGGCCCAGTTGTTGGAGGCGGCCACGCCGAGCATATCGAGGGTGGTGATTTGCTCAATGGTCCGTCCCAGCTGGGCAATTCCCGGAATCTTTCCATCCAGACGCAGTCCCTGAAGTTTTTCAGTTTCGTCGAACGGCAGTGATTCATCCGGGTAGGTGGGCATCAGCCAGGCCAGTTGGTTGCTACCCACTTTCTGCGCCAGTATCAGCGCGTTGATCTCTTCCTGCAGGTTCATGGACAGACCGAAATTCAACAGGCTGAAAACCAGCGCCGAGTCTTCCGGGGTCCAGTAGGCAGGCTTGTAGCCGGATTCGGCCAGGTCCATCGGGAGTTTGTCGCGATTGCGGTACAGATAAGCGTTAACGCCGCGCGCATAGACTTCATAAGCTTTCTTGATCTGCGGGGAGGCACTGCGATACATGCCGGACGAGCTTTTCCTGAGGTTGATGGCGCGCATGAAGCGGTCGATTTCAATCACGCCAGGGCCGGCCATTTCGGCCAGCCGGCCTTCGGCCATCAGGCGCATGCCGACCATCTGGCTCAGGCGGTCGCTGGCATGCACATAACCCAGGGCAAACAGTGCATCATGGGTGCTGCTGCTTTGGATCAGCGGCATGCCCAACTCGTTACGTCGGATTTCGGCGCTCTGTGCCACGCCACTGAGGCGTACTACGCCGGTCGCTGGTGGCACGCTGTCGGCATACTGGCTGTTCAGAAGCGCCTCGCAGCCGGTAAGCCAAAGGCTGCCACCGACAACCAGCGCGCCTAGGCACAGGCTAGGTCTTCGCGCAGAAATGAAAGGCATGGAGTGCTCCCTGCAAAGGCTGCAAGCGCCAGCAGTCAATTAGCAGTGGTCAGATCATCAGGCGCCGTGGCACTTCTTGAACTTTTTCTGGCTGCCGCATGGGCAAGGGTCGTTTCGGCCTACATCCTTAAGCGGATTGCGCACAGGATCCTGATGGTGGTGATTGCAGTCAGGGCCGTGCACATGTTCATGTTCATGCTCATGGTGGTGCTCGTGGTTGCAGTCAGGGCCGTGGACGTGTGGTTCTTTGGACATGGGGTGTTACTCCGGAATGAAATTGCCTGGAATGATCTCGCCGCTGCGTTGCAGTTGCACGTTGCGGCCAAACCATGAGCCGACTTCAACCTGGCCCTCCAGGCGATACGTGATCGGCTCATGCGGGTTTTTCAGCATCTTGATGACCTGTTTCAGGTTGCGCCAAAGGTTGGAGCGAACCGGAACCTTGATTTCGGTCGTGCTGTTGGGGGACAGGGTGAAGCTGATATTGCTCTGTCCGCTTGCCAGCTTGATATCGTTGAGAAAGACGCTGTAACTGAGGTCCTGAATATCGAGACTGACGCTGTTGGGGTTGTCGACGCGAAAGTACAGATTGAATCGTTGTTCCAGCATTTTGGCGCGAACCACTTCCACCCGGATCAGGTGAATGCTCGGGTCGCGGAAATCGTTGGAAAACAGGCTGGAGCAGGCTGACAGGAAGAGTGTCACGCTCAGAACTGCGAGGCGCGTTAGGGCTTTTCTTGTGGCGGGGGAAAACATGCCGATGCTCCGAAAGACGGCTCAGTGTAACAAGCCACTAATGCCATGCAATCGCTTGTTTGCTAAAAAAAAATTGCGCCATACTGAACGCTGTATCTGAATGGAGTTAAGTCATGAGCCTTTACGAAGTCGCGTTCTCAGGGCAGTTGGTGGCCGGGGCCCAGCTGGAGTTGGTAAAGGCCAATGTGGCAAAACTGTTTCAGGCCGACGAGCAGCGAATTGCCTTGCTGTTCTCCGGCCGGCGAATCGTCATCAAGAGCAACCTCGATGCCGCTGGTGCGCAACGCTATCGTGAAACACTGGCGCGTGCCGGAGCGGTCGCCGAGTTGCGTGCGCTGGATGACGGACAGGCCGGCGAGGAGCCTGCCACATTGCCTGCTGAGGCAATTGCTCCAGCAACCTCGCAGGCTGCTGCTACCCCGGTCGGCAAACTCAGCGTCACGCCTCGGGATGAATACATGGCCGCTTTTGTTGATGTGCAAGCGCCGGATTTTGGTATTGCGCCGCTGGGGTCTGATTTGCAGGATGAGCCGGCGATTATTGCCGGGCCGAAGGTGGACTTGAGTCAGTTCAGCCTGGCGCCAGTCGGCAGTGATATGGGGCAGGAGAAAAACCAGCCGCCGGCTCCGCCGCCGGACGTATCGCATCTTAAATTGGTTGAGTAGCTGTGCAGCTGGCGTCGGGCTATTTGCTTGCGCTTATAAATAAGTGGCGCAGCACTTCTTGAATTTGCCGCCGCTGCCGCACGGACAAAGGTCGTTGCGCCTGGCTGCCAGCGGCACCCCCGGATCAATGAAGTACCAGCGCCCCTGCCGTTGCACAAAGACGGAACACTCCTGATAGGTGTGCGGCCCTTCGGCATCCTGCCAGCGCACGCTGAACGTCACCCTGGCGTGCCCGTGCAGATCAGTGGCGGGTTCGTAGCGGTCAACCGTGAGCCCCAGCCAGGTGCTTTGCCGGCTCCATTGACGGATTGCCTGCTGGTCGAGACTGGCTTGCTGTACGGGCAGGGTGGTGGCTATCAGGTAGTCGATATTGCCCAGCACGTAAGCACTGTAACGCGAGCGCATGAGCCATTCAGCGCTTGCTGCCGGCTCTCCGGCATGCAGGCGTGCACAGCACTGCTCCAGAGGTAACCCGCTTGCACAGGGGCATGGCTGTGACATCAGCTCACCACCAGTATTTGCCGAAATGTTGCGGATTAGCCCAGAACTTCGCGTTCAGCCAGTCAGGTATCTGTTTGTAGCTATGCAGGTCATAAGTAAACAGGGTCAGTGTTTGCTCATCGCGGCTGAAACACTCGCTGGCCTGCATCGCCAGTGAGAAGAAGTCCGCCTCCTGCCAGTCGCAGGCATTCAGGTCTACCAGCACCGCCAGTCGATTGGTGTTGAGGTTGCGGATGCCGCCGATCAGCTCCAGCGCTTTGCGCTTGGGCAAATGTTCAAGGCAGTCAGCAATAATGGCCAGATCGAAGCGCTGGGCAGCCAGATCGGCTTGAAAACTGTCAGCGGTTGTCTGGAATACCCGGCTCTCAGGATGATTGGCCGAGTAGGCACTAATCGCCGGTAAATCGCTTTCACCCAGCAGCAGCAAGTGCGCTGGTTTATGCAGTTCCAACAGGGCAGCCAGAGCCTGTTGCGGTGTTCGAGTCGATTTGGATGCCGTCATTTATATTCTCCCGCAAGGCTTGGGGGGCTTTATTGTGACAAAACCACTATCCGGAGGCTGTAAAAATCATCCTAAGGTCTGATTTTGCTGGATTTACGCTTGGTTTGCTGCAGAACTCTGGCGTATTCTACCGACGACGGCTTAACTGCATGTCATCGGTTACTGGCCGATTCACCTAAGGAGATAACAAATGAGCATGATGAAAAAAACACTGTCCGTGCTTCTGCTGGCGACGGCCCTGACTGGCTGTTCCACATTCGAGCGTGGTGACAACATTCCACTTTGCGCCGCTATTGGTGGTGTCGTTGGTGGTGGCTTGGGCGCCACTGAAAGCTCCGCCGTTGCTGGCTGGGGCGCATTGGGCTTTGGTCTGACCGCTGCTGCTTACTGCTGGGTGCATGGCGACGAAGATGGCGACGGCGTAACCAACAAGAATGACAAGTGCCCAGGCACACCAAAAGGCACCACAGTAGATGCTGACGGCTGCCCGGTTCCGGAAGAAGTCGTTGAAGAAGTTGTTGTTGTAGAAGAAGTCGACGTGGTTCTGGTTATCGACAACCTGCTGTTCGCCTTTGACTCCGACGTTCTGCTGGATAGCGATATCGCCACCCTCAATGAACTGGCCTCCAAGCTGAAGGCTGAAGCACCGGATGCCACTCTGTCCATCACTGGTCACACTGACAGCGTAGGTACTGCTGCTTACAACCAGAAGTTGTCCGAGCGTCGTGCCGTAGCAGTGGCCAACCATCTGGTTGCCCAGGGCGTGCCTCAGGCCAACATCATTGCTGTATCGGGCGAAGGCCTGACCAACCCAGTTGCAGACAATGCCACTGCTGAAGGTCGTGCCAAGAACCGTCGCGTAGAAGTAGAAATCGATCGCAACTAAGCGGTTGGTTAAATTGCCATGCACAGCTTGTGCATAGCGGTTTAACAGTCTTAACTCCTGTGTCACCGGTATTCAATCGGTGACACAGGAGATTCAAAATGAGAAATTCCCTCTCTCGGGCTGCATTGCCCTTTCTTCTGGTCAGCAGTGTTCTTTCAGGTTGTACCTCGACTGCCAGTAAGGGAGACGCGGTGCTGAACCAAGAGAACTGGCCTTTCTGTACATTAATCGGTGCTGCCGCTGGTGGCGGTTTGGGCGCAATCGAAAGCTCTTCGGCTGCGGGCATCGGTGCGGGTCTTGGTGCGATCGTGGGTAGCCTTATCTGCTACACACTGGATGGTGACCAGGATGCGGATGGCGTTCACGACCGGCGAGATACCTGCCCGGATACAGCCTCTGGAAGTACCGTCTTCCCCAACGGTTGCCCTGTCAAGGTAGTCGCGGCCCCCGTTGTTGCTGAAGCAGTAGCCCCTGCACCAGAGCCTGCGCAGGACGAAGTCATTGTCCTGAGTGATCTGGGTGGCGTCCTGTTCGCCACCGGTTCGGCAGAACTGTCGGCTGAAAGTAAAGATTTGCTTGCCGATATCGCCAATCGGCTGACCAGTCAGAATCTGGTGTCGGCCAAGGTAGTGGGCTTTACCGATAGCGTTGGCTCGGAGGCGTCCAATCAGGCACTTTCGGAGCGCCGGGCAAGCAGTGTGGCTAACTTCCTGGAGAGTCAGGGCGTGCCGGCTGACAAGCTCACACAACAGGGAATGGGTGAAAGCAATCCTGTGGGTGACAATGCAACCGCAGAAGGTCGTGCAGCGAATCGTCGGGTAGAAATCTCGGTTGATCGCTGATCAGATCCGTCCAGGGGTGACTAACGGGGAGCGCTGCTCCCCGATTTATTTGCGCCTGCCTTAAAACCGAGCTGCGGGTGCTGCGCGTGCAATTCATGTTGTTGACAGCAAAATTGATTTTGCTCTTGTTCTGGTTGACCCTGCTGCTGGTTGTACAGACTCCGCTGGCCAAGCCGTTTGCCCAGTTGCTGGGCGGCGTAACGGTACTGCTACTGTTGCTGCATGGCGTGACGCTGCTGTTCTGCATCTCAGCCTTGAAAGGCCGTCAGTCTGTCTGGTGGGATCGACTGCAACTGTTGCTGTTCGGCGCTTTTCACCTGTACGGTTTTGCTGCGGCACCCGCCGCTGTGCAGTGCCTGTCCGCTAAGGCGTCAGAAGGTCGGCCGGGCAGCGGCCAGGCTGACTAGCGTCAGTCCGATCAACAGGTTGAATCCCACCAGCCGGCGGATATTCGCCAGTGCCGTTGCGCCACTGGGCCAGTCTTCACTGGCGACCGCTTTACGCAGCGCGGGCAGTTGCAGCAATTGGGCGCGCAGGAACAGTGAGAGCATCACCAGATACAGTCCGGTCATGACCTGAATGTAGTAGGGCGCAGTTTGTATCGCTTGCTGACGAAGGTGCAGCATGCCAAAGCCGGTAATCGGCAACACCAGCACGGCTAACCAGACCCAGGCAAAAAAGCGCGGTAGCACGTCACACCACAGTGACAGTCGCTGCGGTGCTTGCAGCGTGTTGACGGCGGCAGGGCGCAGGATCATCCAGGCGAAAAACATGCCGCCAACCCAGATCAGGGCGCACAGTACGTGCAGGGTATAGGGCAAAGCGTGAAGGGTCATGAATAACTCCGGACAGCGCAGGGGCGGGTGTCGCGCTATGATAGCCGCCCAGCCGCTCGGCTGAATATTCATCGAATCTTCCCGAAAGCGATTTTGCATGCTCAGCAATGAACTCAAGACCCATATCCAGGGTGCCTACAGCCGTTTTCTGGAGGCCAAGGGACTCAAGCCACGCTACGGCCAGCGCCTGATGATCGCCGAGGTCGCCAAGGTTCTCGGCGGCATTGAAATGGATGTGGAAGGGCGTCGTTGCGGCGAGCCGGCAGTGGTTGCCGTCGAGGCCGGAACCGGTACTGGCAAGACGGTCGCGTACAGTCTGGCCGCCATTCCTGCGGCAAAGGCTGCCGGCAAACGCCTGGTCATTGCCACCGCGACGGTGGCTTTGCAGGAGCAGATCGTCCACAAGGATTTGCCGGATATTCTGCGAAACAGCGGGCTCAATTTCAGTTTTACGCTGGCCAAGGGGCGCGGGCGCTATCTGTGCTTGTCCAAGCTGGATCTTTTGCTGCAGGAAGGGCAGGCACAGAGCAGTACTGCGCAGATGTTTGCCGAAGAAGGTTTTCGAATTGACGTGGATGAAAGTGCCCAGAAACTGCTGAACCAGATGATGGAGCGGCTCGCCGGCAATCGCTGGGATGGAGATCGTGATTCCTGGAGTGAAGCCATTGAGGATGCTGATTGGGCGCGAGTGACGACCGATCACAGTCAATGCACCAACCGTCATTGTCCGAACTTTCAGCAGTGTGCCTTCTACAAGGCGCGCGAAGGCATGACCAAGGTTGATGTGATCGTGACCAACCACGACATGGTCCTGGCCGATCTGGCGCTGGGAGGCGGAGCTGTACTGCCTGATCCGCGTGACACCCTGTATGTGTTTGATGAAGGCCATCATCTGCCGGACAAGGCAATTGGTCACTTTGCGCACTTTACCCGTCTGCGCTCGACGGCCGACTGGTTGGGGCAGGTGGAAAAAAATCTCACCAAGCTGCTGGCCCAGCATCCGTTGCCGGGAGAGTTGGGGCGGCTGATTGGCGCCGTTCCGGAGTTGGCGCGCGAGCTGCGCGGCCAGCAGCAGTTCATGTTCAGTGCCTGTGAAGAACTGGCCGACTTTCGCACCGGTGAAGATGTTGAAGGGCGCGAGCGCCCCAGGCATCGCTTTCCGGGTGGCGTGGTTCCGGAACATCTGGTCGAAATGGCGGTTGAACTGAAAAAAGGCTTTGCGCGGCTCAATGATCTGTTTACCCGGCTGGCTGAAATGCTCAAACAGGCCATGGACGGAGAGGCTGGCGTGGGCATCAGCAATCTTCAGGCGGAAGAGTGGTACCCATTGTTCGGCAGTCTGCTGACGCGCGCGCAGGGTAACTGGGAGCTGTGGTGTGCGTTTACTGCCGAGGACCCTGCTGACAGTCCGCCCATGGCACGCTGGCTGAGCCTTGCTGACAGCGGGGCGATTTTCGATATCGAAGTCAACGCCAGCCCGATTCTGGCGGCCGAAACCCTGCGGCGCAACTTGTGGAATGTGGCCCATGGGGCCTTGCTGACGTCGGCAACCCTGACTGCACTGGGTAGCTTTGATCGGTTGCGCATGCGTGCCGGTTTACCCAGGAGTGCAGTTACCGCCGTGGTGCCAAGCCCCTTCATGCATGCCGAGGCAGGTCTGTTGCACGTGCCGGATTTGCAGGCTGATCCGCGTGATGCCGTGGCACACACCGCGGCCATTGTGCGGGCCCTGCCGGCGATTGTGGATGGTTTGCGCGGGACGCTGGTGCTGTTTGCCTCGCGCAAACAGATGCAGGGCGTTTTTGATGGGCTGGATCGGGAGTGGCGGCGTCGTGTGCTGATACAGGGCAGCCTGTCCAAGCAGGAAACGCTAAGCAGGCACAAAGCACGGGTCGATGAGGGTGAGCCCAGCGTTCTTTTCGGGCTTGCCAGCTTTGCCGAAGGTGTTGACCTGCCGGGGGCTTACTGTGAGCACGTGGTGATCGCCAAGATACCGTTTGCGGTCCCCGACGATCCCGTTGAAGCAGCGCTTTCCGAATGGATCGAAGCCCGTGGTGGTAATCCGTTCATGGAAATTTCTGTGCCGGATGCTTCGTTGCGCCTGATTCAGGCCTGCGGGCGCCTGCTACGAACCGAGGCGGATCGGGGCACCATCACGTTACTGGATCGCCGGGTCGTCACGCAGCGTTACGGCAAGGCCATTCTGAATGCCTTGCCGCCGTTCCGTCGGCAGATTGATTGATTCACCTGCAGACCCCGCAAGCGCCCCGTTGCAGGGCGCTTTGGATCAGGTTCAGTTGAGCAGTTCGGTGAAGGCCTTGTCGGCTTCCAGAACCTCGGGCAGTGCAGCGAACAACTTGTCCATGTCGGTGCCTTCGAACAGCGGGCCGGTCAATGCGGCGCGCGACTGATCGTTGATGCCTTCATGCTTGGCCAGTGCTTCGGCAATCAGCACTGCGCGCGCTACGATGCCGGCCAGGGGCTGGTCGGCCGGCGCTTGAAGGGGTTTGGCCTGAAAGGCGATGCCTTGCTGGATAACGGCAGGTAGCTGCCAGCGGCGAGCCAGTTCCGCGCCGACTTCGGGGAAACCGAACCCGAGTTGCAGGGTCTCAAGGGCTACCTGGCTGGCTGCGTCGGTCTTGGCGCTGCGGTTGAGCTGGCTGGCGAGTTCGGGCAAGCCGGTCTGGATCAGCAATTGACCGATGTTGTGCATCATGCCGCAGGTGAAGGCGGTTTCAGTGGCGACGCTGGTGTTTTTCGCCAGCAGGCGGCACAGGCTGGCCACCTTGAAACTCTGCAGCCAGAAGGATTTCAGATCAAAGCCGGTATCGGTTTTGAAGGCGCCGGTTACGGCAGACGCCAGCACCAGGGTGCGCAAGGTGTTGAAGCCCAGACGCATGGCAGCGTCTTCGACGCTGGCTGCTTCACGGGCGCCGCGGAAACGTGCCGAGTTGGCCAGGCGCAGAACTTTGACCGCAATCACTGGATCAAGGGATATGTTGCGCGCGACACTGTCGATATTGGTATTGGGGTTGTCGAACTGCTGGATCAGCTCCTGAGCTACCATTGGGAATGGTAGGCAGGGTTTGAATCTGATCAAACAGGCTGTTGATATTCATGAGAAGCTCTCCGCTTTTGTGGTTCTGTTGAGTGCTTTTGTCATTGCCGAGCAGTTTTTTATAGCAAATTGCAGGGCGACTTGAAGATGGTGCTGGACTTGTTACTGGATACTAGAGGAAGCAAATGAAGCTAGATAGCGTGGTATTGAAGGGGTTGTTGCTCCTTTCCTTGTTCTGTAGCGCGACCGGCCGCGCGTCGGCAGCTGAAGCTACGGATATATACAGCTTCGTCAAGCCGCTTGATCTGGTCAAGCTCGAACTGCAAGACACTGTGCTTCCCAGTCAGACAGCGGAAGAAACGGCCTCTGGCGAGATCTTGCGTAGGCTGACTTTCAAGTCAGTCGCACAGCCAGCCTTGCGCATGGTGCCGCAATCCGGGCGTTGGGACTGGTCCGCTGCAGGCGCCATGACGCTGCGTATTCAGAACGCGATGGATTGGGCCGTCACGCTGGATGTCAGCATCGAAAGTGCTGGCGGCAAGGTTCTGCAGACCCGGCTGGCGCTGCCGTCAGGCCCGGCGCAAACCCTCGTGGTGCCGCTTAAGGCGACCTCGCCCCTGGCGCACGGTATGCGCGCTGGCCCCACCATGCCCTGGTCCCATGAGGGGCAGCGGCTAATACTGGCAGAGACTGTCACGGGTGAGCTGGTTGCCGATCAGATACTGGCTGTCAGCATCTCCATGCCGCGTCCGGATAGCCCGCAAAGCATCCTGCTGGGCCGCTTCGGGACGCGCAAGAGCGACCTGCTGCAGCCGCTTTATGAAGGATTGGTAGACGGTTTTGGTCAGTACACCCGTGCCAGCTGGCCGGAAAAGGTCAAGGATCAGGCGCAGTTGACTGCCGCTGCAAGGCAGGAGCAGGAGCAACTCAAGGCTTGGTTGGCCAAGCGGCCGGCGACCGACAAGTTTGGTGGGTTACTCAATGGGCCGCTGTTCAAGCCCAGTGGCTTTTTTCAGACGGTAAAACAGGATGGCCGCTGGTATCTGGTGACGCCTGAAGGGAATGCGTTTTTTTCGCTGGGCGTGAATACGGTGACAACCTCGCACAGCAAGACCTATGTCGAAGGCCGCGAGCGCATGTTTAATGCGTTGCCAGCAGAGGGTGAGGCGCTGGCGGCTTTTTATGGTACCGGCGATAACCGCAGCGATAGCGGCGCTAACCGCGGGCGCGCCTTTGATCACGGGCGCTGGTTTGATTTTTACAATGCCAACCTGCAGCGCATTGATGGTCAGGGCAATTCTTCGGCATGGCCTCAGCGCAGTCTCGACCGCCTGCAAGCCTGGGGTTTCAATACCCTGGGTAACTGGAGTGATTCCGCCTTTGCCGGTAACAAGCGGGTTCCCTATACCCTGCCGCTGTCGATCAGGGGCGATTTTGCGTCAATCAGTACCGGTCAGGACTGGTGGGGAGGTATGCCCGATCCGTTCGACCCGCGCTTTGCCATGGCCGCTGAGCGGGCGATTGCCATCGCCAGCCGGGACTTGCGGGATGATCCCTGGCTGATCGGTTATTTCGCTGACAATGAGCTGGCCTGGGCTGCACCCGGTGCCGATGCGCGCGCCCGGTATGCGCTGGCCTATGCCACGTTGCGTCTGACCACCGATGTTCCGGCCAAACGCGCCTTCCTCAAGCAACTGCGTGACAAGTACCGCAATCAGAATGGCATTTCCAAGGCCTGGGGTATCGATTTGCAGGCGTGGGAATTGATGGAGGATCCGGGCTTTGAGGCGCCACTGCCTGACCCTGCCCACCCCGAGATTGAACGCGATCTGCAGAAATTCCTGCGTTTGTATGCCGATACCTATTTCAAGACCATTGCCGATGCCTTGAAGTGGCATGCGCCGAATCAGCTGTTACTCGGTGGTCGCTTCGCCATTACCACGCCTGAGGCGGTTGCCTCCTGTGCGCAGTACTGCGCTGTGCTCAGCTTCAACTTCTACAGCACAACGCCGCAGCAGGGTTATGACTGGGAACTGCTTCGCCAGCTGGACAAGCCGATACTGGTCAGTGAGTTCCACTTCGGTTCTCGTGATCGCGGTCCGTTCTGGGGCGGTGTCAGTGAAGTCTACCGGGAAGAAGACCGTGGTCCGGCCTATGCGAAGTTTCTTCGCGCGTCACTCAACGAGCCGCAACTGGTCGGAGTGCACTGGTTTCAGTATATCGATCAGCCGGTCACCGGTCGGTTGCTGGATGGTGAAAACGGCCATCTGGGGCTGATCGGTATAACCGATTTGCCTTTCCGCGGTTTTGTCGAGGCGGTCCGCAAGGCCAATCTGGCTATGCCTGAGCAGTGGCTGAAAGCCCCCAAGGGCAGCGCGCCGGTAACGCCGTGAGTAGATGGGGGGAGACTGTTGTGGAGGCATCGGTGCAGGTTCAAGGGTTCTTCGATCTTCGTTTTGAGGCGCTGCGTGATGCCTTTGCGCAGTTGTTGAGCGAGCCGGAGCAGCGCGGGGCCGCGCTTTGCGTGCAGATCGGTGGTGAGACTGTTGTTGATTTATGGGGCGGCGTGGCTGACAGGGAGGGTGTTCAGGCGTGGCATAGCGACACGATTCTGAATCTGTTTTCCTGCACCAAAACCTTCGCTGCGGTGGCTGCATTGCAGTTGGTCGGCGAGGGGCGACTGGACCTGGATGCGCCGCTGGCGCTGCATTGGCCCGAGTTTGCGGCGGCCGGCAAGCAGGCGGTCAGTTTGCGCCAGGTGCTGTCGCATCGGGCGGGTTTGCCGGCGCTGCGCACACTGATGCCAGCAGAGGCCTTGTATGACTGGCCGCAGATGTGTGCGGCGCTGGCTGCTGAAGAGCCCTGGTGGACACCGGGCACGGCCCATGGCTATCAGGCGATCACCTACGGTTGGCTGGTCGGCGAGCTGCTGCGCCGATGCACCGGGACGCTGCCCGGTGACGAAATTGTTGCGCGCACCAGTCTGCCATTGGGGCTGGATTTTCACATCGGGCTGGATGATGCCGAATTTGATCGCGTCGCTCATCTGTCCAGGGGTAAAGGCATTCTGGGCGATACGACGGCCCAGCGTCTGCTCAAGGTGAGCTTCACCGAGCCCTCAGCAATGACCACGCTGGCATTTGCCAACCCGCCGTCGATTCTGACCAGTTCCAACCGGCCGGAGTGGCGACGCACCCAGCAGCCAGCGGCAAACGGGCATGGTAATGCGCGCAGTCTTGCCGGCTTCTATGCCGGGCTGCTGGATGGCCGTTTGCTGACCAGCGAGTTGCTGGCAGAGATGACGCGCGAGCATGCTCACGGGGAAGATCTGACCCTGCTCACCGGTACCCGTTTCGGGCTGGGCTGCATGCTCGATCAGCCAGAGGTTGCCAATGCCACGTTCGGACTGGGGTCGCGCAGTTTCGGGCACCCGGGTGCCGGTGGGTCAGTCGGTTTTGCCGATCCCGAACGCGATGTGGCCTTTGGTTTTGTGACCAACAGCCTGGGTCCGTACGTGTTGATGGATCCGCGTCCGCAACGGCTGGCTGCAGTCCTGAAAGACTGCCTATAGCGAGCCTGCTCAGTCCTTCTTGTGGCTGAGCGCGGTCACCTCTGCCACCAGCTCCCTGAGTCGGAGTTCGTCGATATCCAGCAACTCCAGTGAGGCTTCACCCAGTTTCTGCCATTCGTGGTTGGTGCTGCGTTTGCTTTGCTGCTGGTGAATATGCTCGGCCACCTGAGTCAGGGCGATCAGCCTGCGCGAAGCCACTGGCAGGGATTCCGCGCCGCTGCGCAACAGCAGGAAGTCGTGGTGCTGGCGTATCGACAGACAGATCTCTTCCGGCAATGACCAGCTTTGCGCCAGCATGCAGCCGACGATGGTGTGGTTGGTCGGGAAATCGTCTTCTTCGACTTCGGTAAAACGTCGCAAAGGCTCTGTGTTGGCTTTGGCCAGCGTGTCGCGGTAGGACGGGAACTTGCACAGCAGAACCGGCACGCCGCAGTCGCGGAACAGGCCGTAGGTATAGGCATCATCAGCCCTGACGCCGCCTTTGCTGCCCAGCAGATTGACCAGCAGCCCGGAGTACTCGGCGATGCGCGCAGAGGCATCCCAGAACCGTTCCATGCTCGGTGATGCAGGAAAGGCGCGGCGCAGGGCAACGCCGGCCAGGGCTTTTCCCGCCACCTCAATGCCGAGCATGTTTAGAGCCTGGATCACCGTGCGGGCGCGCAGACGGTAACCGAAGTAGGGCGAATTGGCGGTCTTGATCAGGCCGGCGGAGAGTGCAACGTCCGTGCTGATATACAGGGCGATACGGCGAAAATCTGGCGCAGAGCTGCGCAGTTCCTGGGCGACCATATCCAGAATGGCGGGTCGCGGAGGAATGCCGATATCCATCACGCTGCGGGTCAGCAGGCTGTCGAGGGGGTCATCCAGGGCTGAATCGTTGCTCATGCTGGTGCACCTGCGAGGTTTTGGGTCTGACGTAAAAGCCAGCCAACCAGTTCATCTTCGTTCATCGGCCGGGCGTGCAGGAAGCCTTGTATGGCGTCGACTCCGGCGCTTTGCAGCATGTCCAGTTGCTCGCGGTTCTCGACGCCTTCTGCGACAACGGTCATGCCCAGTTCACGGCCCAGTTGGGTGATGGCTTTGACTACCGCAAATACCCGGCGATCGCCGGGTAATGGCGCAACAAAGGCCCGGTCCAGCTTGAGTTTGCTGGCGGGTATGTCCTTGAGGGTGGCCAGACACGAATAGCCTGTGCCGAAATCGTCGATGGAAAGGCTCACGCCCATATCAATGGCGGCGCGCAAATGGCTTTGCACCAGCTCGGACACGTCCATGAACAGTGACTCGGTGATTTCCAGTTCGATCAGTTGCGGGGCTACGCCGCTGCACAGAAGGGCGGTGTACAAGGCCTGAGAGAATTTCGGTGCAGTGAGTTGTGCGCGTGAAACGTTGACGGCGATTTTGGTATTCATGCCGGCTTCGGCCAATCGCTTGGCCTGCATGGCTGCGCGCAGCAGGCACCACTCGCCCAAGCGAACGATCAGCCCGGTTTTCTCGGCAACCGGAATGAACTGCACCGGTGGCACCAGTTCACCATTGATCTCGCAGCGCATCAGGGCTTCGACGGCTTCAACCTTGCCGTCAAAACCGAGGATCGGTTGGTACTGCAGATACAGGCCGCCCATTTCCAGTGCGGCATGCAGCTTGTGTTCGACTTCCAGTTCTTCGCGCGCGAGCTTGATGCCAAGGCGTCCGGGCAGCTGCTCTTCGCCGGAGATCACCAGCTGATCTCCGCCCTGACGCTTGGCTTCAAACATGGCATGTTCGGCGCGCTGCAGGAAGGTTTCGGTTTCTTCTGCGTATTCCAGGCTGGCCAGGCCGATCGAGCAGGTGGGATGGAGGAAAATGGTACCGATTTCCATCGGTTGCTTGATCAGGTTCATGACCTCGTTGGCCAGCAATTGCGCTTCATCGGCGGCATAACCGCTGGCCAGCAGAAGAAAATCATCACTGCCCATGCGGGCGAGGTGCGCACGGTGTTGCAGGCGGTTTTGCAGGCGACTGGCGAGCTTGGCAATAACCGTGTCGCCACCGCAAATTCCCAGCGAACCGTTGATTTTGCGAAAGCGATCGATATTCAGCCATAGCGCGGTGAGCGGCTGACGGTTGCGCTGGGCATGCTCGGTCAGGCGGGTCGCGCTACGCAGACAACCATGCCGATCAAGAAAGCCTGTCAGCGTGTCGATGCCAGTGGTAGCCAATGCAATGTCCGGAATTTGTTGAGTCTGATCGCAGAGTTGTCCCATTTGGTGGCTATCGCAAGGCCTTGGAAGTGAAGTGGCGCACAATTGACGTCATTAATCCGGCATCTTTGCGGCTTGTCTCAGGTCAAGCGCGCGGGCCGTGGAGTGGTTAAGCTGAGAATGCCAGCAACAGGAGAACTTTTGATGACCCAGTCAGGTGAGACCCAGTCAGGTGAGACCCAGTCAGGTGTGCCTCAGTCAGGCAAGACCCAATCCATTGCCGATATGCGGCGCGATTATACCCGTGAAGGACTTTGCGAAACCCAGGCTCCCGATGAGCCGTTGAGTCTGTTCCATCACTGGTTTGCGCAGGCGCGGGAGACCGAACAGTTACCGGTTGAGCCCAATGCGATGATGTTGGCGACGGTGGATGGTCAGGGGCGCCCGCATTGCCGGGTGTTGTTGCTCAAGGCGCTGGATGAGCGCGGCTTTACCTTCTTTACCAACTATGAAAGCGCCAAAGGCGATCAGCTCAGGGCTGTGCCTTTTGCTGCAATGACGTTTTTCTGGCCGGGCCTCGAGCGTCAGGTGCGCATTGAGGGACGTGTGGAGCGGGTAACGGCCGAGGAGTCGGGTGCCTACTTCCAGGTGCGCCCGCTGGGCAGTCGGCTCGGTGCCTGGGCTTCGCCTCAGAGCCGGGTGCTGCGTGATCGTGCCGAGCTTGAGGCATTGCTGGCCAGTGCTGAGCTGCGCTTTCTCGACAAGGCACCGCATTGCCCGGAGCACTGGGGCGGCTACCGGCTGTTGCCGGAGCGCATCGAATTCTGGCAGGGCCGTCCGAGTCGCCTGCATGACCGGCTCAATTACCGCCTGGAGTCCGGTGGCTGGGTGCGCGAGCGGCTGGCACCCTGAAACCGGGCATTCACCGATAGTTGCTGGCGGCTTGCTCGAGCCAGGCTTGCAGTTGCTTGCCTTTGATTTTCTGGCTTTGGGCCTTTGCCAGTTGTTCGAGCATGTAGGCTTTTTTGCCAGGGTCATCATTGGCCATGGACAAGGCCAGGTCGCGGTCGCCCCAGCGCTTGAAGCGCACAAACAGCCACCAGTGGAAATAAATGGCGGTAAAGGTCAGAAAGGCAATGATGAAGTAATCCATGGGGAACTCTGGGTCGAAAGTGGGCGTCAAAAATTGTCGCACAAGAAATTCAGTCAGCGAGTGACAGTTGCTGATTTGCGCGCTCTAATTGCATCACTTGTTTATGGAGAGTTCTCATGCGAAAGCCTGTTTTACTGGTAACCACATTGGCGTTCCTGTCGCTGGTGCTGGGCGGTTGTACCTCCAATCTGACGGGAGACAGCTATTCCCGTGATGAAGCGCGGACCGTTCAGAACGTGCGGATGGGGACGATTGAGTACTTGCGGCCAGTGCAGATCGAGGGTACCAAAAGCCCGGTTGGCTCGATTGCCGGTGCTGCTGTAGGTGGTATCGGTGGCAGCTCTGTCGGTGGCGGCAAGGGCAGCTATGTCATGGCGGTGATTGGCGCAGTGGCCGGTGGCCTCTTGGGCGCCGCTGCCGAAGAGGGACTGACGCGTACCCAGGGCGTGGAAATCACTGTGCGTGAAGACGACGGCAGCTTGCGTGCCTATGTGCAGGAAGTGGAACCCAATCAGGTGTTCCAGGTTGGCCAGCGTGTGCGCATATTGACGGTCAACGGCACCAGTCGTGTGACGCCTTAATCACCGCAGGTGTTTTAAAAAGCCGCTTTTCAGCGGTTTTTTAATGGCTGTGATGCCCTGCTTTGCTCGCAGTGCATGGCATTATTGCTTCGCCAAGCTATGTCAGTCTGTCGCCGTTTCCAGCAGAAAAGGGTTTGAGCATGTTGCTGTTGATGATTGTCGTGCTGCCTTTTCTCGGCCTTGTTCTGCCGCTGCTGGCGGGCCATGGCAGGCGGGCTCTGTGCACCTTGCTGGCGGCGCTGGCACCGCTGGTGGCCTTGGCGCTGTTGCTCACATTGGCAGATGCCACGCTGTCCGGACTTGTTCTGCAGGCGGGCTTCGAGTGGCTGCCTGGCCTCGGTCTGAACCCCGGGTTACGACTCGATGGTCTGGGGTTGCTATTCTCCCTGCTGATACTTGGCATCGGCCTGCTGGTGATTCTCTATGCCCATTACTACCTGGGTGAAGACGAGCCAGTCGGGCGCTTTTACGCTTTCCTCCTGCTGTTCATGGGCGCCATGCTGGGCTTGGTGCTTTCGGCCAATCTCCTGCAGATGCTGGTGTTCTGGGAACTGACCAGCCTGTCCTCCTTTCTGCTGATCGGCTTCTGGGGGCACCGCTCGGATGCCCGTCGCGGCGCCCGCATGGCGCTGGCAGTGACCGGCGGCGGGGGGTTGGCGTTACTGGCCGGGATTCTGCTGATCGGTCAGGTGGTCGGCAGTTTTGATCTGGCTACGGTGCTGGCGGCCGGTGACCTGATCAGGGCCCATGCGCTCTATCCGTTGATCCTGGTGCTGGTCTTGCTCGGGGTCTTCACCAAGTCAGCGCAGTTTCCCTTCCACTTCTGGTTGCCGCATGCCATGGCGGCACCGACGCCGGTATCGGCTTATCTGCATTCGGCGACCATGGTCAAGGCCGGGGTGTTTCTGCTGGCGCGGCTGTACCCGGCGCTTTCCGGAACCGACCTGTGGTTCTATCTGGTCAGCTTTACCGGCCTGATTACCCTGCTGTTTGGTGCGGTAATGGCGCTGTTCCAGCATGATCTGAAAGGGCTGCTGGCCTATTCGACCATCAGTCATCTCGGGCTGATCACCCTGCTGTTTGGCCTGGATACGCGGCTGGCAGCGGTTGCGGCAGTATTCCATATCATCAATCACGCCACCTTCAAGGCGTCCCTGTTCATGGCTGCCGGCATCATCGACCATGAAACCGGCAGCCGTGACATGCGCCGCATCAACGGTATGTGGCACTACATGCCACATACCGCGGTGCTGGCGATGGTGGCCGCATCGGCCATGGCTGGCGTGCCATTGCTCAACGGCTTCCTGAGTAAAGAGATGTTTTTTGCGGAAACCCTCAGCTCCACGCACCTGGGAGGTTTCGGCTGGCTGATACCGGCCGGTGCGACCCTCGCCGGAGCCTTCGCAGTGGCCTATTCACTGCGCTTTATCCACGACGTGTTCTTCAATGGCGAACCGATCAACCTGCCGAAGTTTCCACCGCACGAGCCGCCGCGCTACATGAAGGTTCCGGTCGAGGTGCTGGTGTTCATCTGCCTGTTGGTGGGCATTCTGCCGGCCTATACGGTTGCGCCCCTGCTGGCGGCAGCGGCAGGTGCCAGCCTGAACGGTCCGTTGCCGGAATACAGTCTGGCGATCTGGCATGGCTTTAATCTGCCGTTGTTGATGAGTGGTCTGGCGTTGGTCGCAGGCTGCGTTCTCTATTGCTTGCGCAAGCCGTTGTTTCGCTGGTTTGCCGGCCTGCCAGAGGTGGATGCCAAAGCGGTATTCGAACAGCGGGTAGTGCGCCTGGCAGGGCGCGCGCGCCGGCTGACCAACCTGCTGGAAAGCGGCTCATTGCAGCATTATCTGGGCTGCATGGTGGCGGCCGCTCTGCTGGTGGTGTTGGTCGGTTTGTACCAGTTGCCGAAGCTCAGCGGCAGCCTGGGAGTCAGCACGCCCGATGCCATCACCGCGCTGGGCTTGCTGTTGCTGGCGGTTTCGGCGCTGGTGACCACCTTCCTGCACCATCGCCGGTTGGCCGCGCTGATGCTGGTGGGGCTTTCCGGTTTGCTGGTGGTGCTGATGTTTGTGCGCTTTTCCGCGCCGGATCTGGCGCTGACCCAGTTGCTGGTTGAAGTGGTGACGCTGATCCTGCTGATGCTGGCGATGTACTTTCTGCCCAATGATGGCCGTCAGGAGTCCACCAGCCTGCGCACCCTGGGCGATTTCGGGCTGGCGACCGGCTTCGGCGTGCTGGTGGCGATACTGGCGTTTGCGGTGATGACCCGGCCGTTCGAGAGCATTTCCGGTTTCTTTCTGGATAACAGTGTCAGCGGCGGCGGTGGCAAGAACGTGGTGAACGTGATTCTGGTGGACTTCCGCGGTTTCGACACGCTGGGCGAGATTACCGTTCTGGCGATTGCCGCGGCCGGTATCTTTGCCATGCTGCAGGGCCTGAGCCTGTTCCAGCCGGGTGTGGACGGGCAGGGCAAGGGCTGGGCGCGCGATCGCCACCCGCTGATTCTCTCCACCCTGTCGCGGGTCATGTTGCCCATGGCGCTGTTGATCTCGGTGTACATCTTCCTGCGCGGCCACAATCTGCCCGGCGGCGGCTTCATCGCCGGGCTGGTGACCGCCGTGGCGCTGATCCTGCAGTACATCGCCAAGGGCTCGGTCTGGATCGCCCAGCGCATGTCGCTGGATTACCACCGGCTGGCCGGCACCGGCGTGGTGGTGGCCGGGCTGACCGGGCTGGGTAGCTGGTACTTCGGTTATCCCTTCCTGACTTCCTCTTTCGGGCATTTTTCCCTGCCACTGGTGGGTGAGTTCGAGCTGGCTACCGCGATGCTCTTCGATCTGGGCGTGTACCTGACGGTGGTTGGGTCCACGCTGCTGATTCTTGCCAGCCTCGGCAAGCTTAACCGCAATGCCCCTGCGCAGGAGATGCTCTGATGGAAGCACTGTATGCAATCAGCCTGGGTGTGCTCAGTGCCTGCGGGATTTTTCTGCTGCTGCGCGCGCGCACCTTTCCGGTGGTGCTGGGGCTGACGCTGTTGTCTTATGCCGTCAACCTGTTCCTGTTTGCCATGGGTCGCCTGAAATCCGGTGCGCCGGCGGTGATCGGTGCCGCTGCCGAGGCGGCCGATCCTCTGCCGCAAGCGCTGGTGCTGACGGCCATCGTGATCGGCTTTGCGATGACCGCCTTCCTGATCGTGTTGGCCCTGCGCAGCCTTGGTGAACAGGGTACGGACCATGTGGATGGCAAGGAAAGCGACGAATGAATCATCTGTTGATCCTGCCGATTCTGCTGCCGTTGTTTGCCGGCAGCCTGCTGTTGATGGGCGGGCAGGTGGCCCTGCGCTGGCAGCGTGTGTTTTCCTGTTTGGCGACCTTTCTGCTGATTCCGCTGGCCGTGCTGCTGGTGCAAAAAGCCGACAGCGGGCTGTTGTTCAGTTATGCGCTGGGCAACTGGCAGGCACCGTTCGGCATTGCCTTGCTGCTCGACCGGCTCAGCGCCTTGTTGTTGCTGTTGACCGCCGTTCTGGCCGGGTTTGCGCTGATCTATGCCTGTCGCGGTGACGATCAGCGTGGCCCGAGCTTTCATGCGTTATTCCAGTTTCAGCTGCTGGGGATCAATGGCGCCTTCCTTACCGCGGATCTGTTCAACCTGTTCGTGTTTTTCGAAATCCTGCTGATCGCCTCCTACTCCCTGCTGCTGCATGGCAATGGCCGGCCGCGGGTGGCTGCCGGGCTGCATTATGTGGTGCTCAACCTGTTTGGTTCGGCGCTGTTCCTGATCGCGCTGGGAGTTTTCTACGGCGTGGCAGGCACCCTGAACATGGCCGATCTGGCGCACAAGGTTGCGCAAGCCAACGCAGAGCAGCAGCCATTGCTGGCGGCTGCCGGCCTGCTGTTGCTGGTGGTGTTCGGCCTCAAGGCGGCGCTGCTGCCCTTGTATTTCTGGTTACCCCGCGCCTACGCCTCGGCGACTGCGCCGGTGGCAGCGTTGTTCGCCATCATGACCAAGGTCGGCTTCTACTCGATTCTGCGGGTCTACACACTGGTGTTTGGCAGTGCTGCCGGCGCACTGGAATATCTCGCCCATGACTGGCTCTGGCCGCTGGCGCTGTTGACGCTGGTGGCCGGTTTTGCCGGCGTGCTGGCGGCGCAGAGTCTGGGCATGCTGGTGAGTTATCTGGTGGTGGTGTCAGTCGGTACGCTGACGGCGACGCTCGCGGTCGGTAGCGTCGAGGCACTGAGTGCCGGTCTGTACTACCTGATCCATAGCACGCTTATTGCTGCCGGGCTGTTTCTGCTGGTCGACATGATTGCGCGGCAGCGCGGCGAGCATGTCGATAATCTGCTGCAGGGACCCCGATTGATGCAGCCGCAACTGTTGGGCGGGCTGTTTTTTCTGGCGGCTATTGCCGTCGCCGGGCTGCCGCCACTGTCGGGTTTTCTCGGCAAGTTGCTGATCCTGCAGTCGGTGTCCGGCTGGCAGGCACTGCTGCTCTGGCCGATCCTGCTCGGCGGCGGGCTGGTCGTGCTGGTGGCCCTGAGCCGGGTAGGCAGCATGGTTTTCTGGAAGGTCGGCCAGCACCAGCTCGACAGCGCAGTCAGTGATGGCTGGCGCACCGTCGCGTGCGCCGGACTGCTCTCGGCCAGCCTGCTGTTGCTGCTGTTTGCGTCGCCATTACTGGCCTACACCCGCGCCACCGCCGAGCAACTGCTGAACCTGAGCGCCTATCTGGCGCTGGTGGGAGGGGCCCAATGAAGCGCAGTCGCTGGTTGCCTTATCCGTTGCTCAGTCTGAGCCTGTTACTGGTCTGGCTGTTGCTGGTCAATCAGGTAAGCGTGGGGCAGGTCTTGCTCGGCAGTTTTCTCGGTTGGAGCATTGCCGTGTTGTCGCGCATGCTCTGGATCGATGCGCCGCCGCTGGCGCATCCGCTCAA
>JACCDZ010211537.1_pt1 | contig 24747 bp, 19 predicted proteins | sample 7449551 | NCBI WGS metagenome assembly JACCDZ01 (sample SAMN15323452, study PRJNA562643) | freshwater metagenome | isolation source: river surface water | place: USA:Blue River Watershed | collected 2017-08-18 | reverse complement strand
TTCGACAGGCTCAGGGCGAACGGAAAAATTTTCAGCAATGAAGTCATCCGTTCGTGGTGAGCCTGCCGAACCATGAACGGATGATTTGCAGAGATAGCCAAAAAATGAACAGCCAATTTCGCAAGAATCTGCCCGGCACCAAGCTCGATTATTTCGACGCCCGTGCCGCAGTTGAAGCCATCAAGCCCGGTTCCTGGGACGGCCTGCCGTATACGGCACGTGTGCATGCTGAAAACATTGTCCGCAAGGCCGACCCCGCCATCATCAACGAATGCCTGACCCAGCTCATCGAGCGCAAACGTGAGCGCGACTTCCCTTGGTTCCCGGCGCGTGTGGTCTGCCACGATATTCTCGGTCAGACCGCTCTGGTTGATTTGGCCGGTCTGCGTGATGCCATCGCCGATCAGGGCGGTGACCCGGCCAAGGTGAATCCCGTGGTTCCCGTACAGCTGATTGTTGACCACTCGCTCGCGGTGGAATGCGGTGGTTATATCGAGGATGCCTTCCAGAAAAACCGTGACATCGAAGACCGTCGCAACGAAGACCGTTTCCACTTCATCAACTGGACCAAGACGGCCTTTGATAATGTGGACGTGATTCCGGCTGGCAACGGCATCATGCACCAGATCAATCTGGAAAAAATGTCGCCGGTCATTCACAACCAGAATGGTGTGGCTTTCCCGGACACCTGTGTGGGTACGGATTCGCATACACCGCATGTGGATGCGCTGGGCGTTATCGCCGTGGGCGTGGGTGGTCTTGAAGCGGAAAACGTCATGCTGGGCCGTGCCTCGTGGATGCGCCTGCCCGACATCATCGGTGTTGAGCTGACGGGCAAGCGTCAGCCGGGCATTACCGCTACCGACATCGTGCTGGCACTCACTGAATTCCTGCGCAAGGAAAAAGTGGTTGGTGCCTATCTCGAATTTTACGGCGAAGGTTCGGCTTCGCTCTCCATCGGTGACCGTGCCACGATTTCGAATATGGCACCGGAATACGGTGCAACGGCGGCCATGTTTTCCATCGATGGTCAGACGCTGGATTATCTGCGTCTGACCGGCCGCTCTGACGAGCAGGTGGCCCTGGTTGAAACCTATGCCAAGCAAGCGGGCCTGTGGTCCGACACACTGGCCAAGGTGGAATACGAGCGTGTGCTCAAGTTCGATCTCTCCTCGGTTGTGCGCAATCTCGCCGGCCCATCCAATCCGCACAAGCGTCTGCCGGTTTCCGCACTCGCCGAGCGCGGTATTGCCGTGGATCTGGACAAGGCTCGCGAGCAGGAAAAGCAGGGCCTTATTCCCGATGGCGCCGTCATCATTGCGGCAATCACCAGCTGCACCAATACCTCCAATCCGCGCAATGTGATTGCCGCCGGCCTGCTGGCTCGCAACGCTCGCAAGCTCGGTCTGGTCCGCAAGCCCTGGGTGAAGTCTTCGCTCGCGCCTGGCTCCAAGGTTGTGCAGCTGTATCTGGACGAGGCTGGTCTCACCGAAGACCTGGAAGCGCTGGGCTTCGGTATCGTGGCGTTTGCCTGCACCACCTGTAACGGCATGTCTGGTGCTCTGGAACCAAAAATCCAGCAGGAAATCATCGACCGTGATCTGTATGCGACGGCTGTGCTTTCCGGCAACCGCAACTTCGATGGCCGTATCCATCCTTATGCCAAGCAGGCTTTCCTCGCTTCGCCACCACTGGTTGTGGCTTATGCCATTGCTGGTACCATCCGTTTCGATATCGAAAAAGATGTGCTGGCTGTAGTGGATGGCAAGGAAATCCGTCTCAAGGACATCTGGCCGTCGGATGAAGAAATTGACGCGCTAGTGGCCAAGAGCGTGAAGCCCGCACAGTTCAATAAAATCTACATTCCGATGTTCGAGAAAACGGACACCGAAAAAGCAGATTCTCCGTTATACGACTGGCGTCCGCAGTCGACCTATATCCGTCGTCCGCCGTATTGGGAAGGTGCGCTCGCTGGTGAGCGTACCATGAAGGGTATGCGTCCTCTTGCACTGCTGCCCGACAATATCACTACCGACCATCTCTCGCCGTCCAACGCGATCATGATGAATTCTGCTGCCGGCGAATATCTGCACAAGATGGGCCTGCCGGAAGAAGACTTCAACTCGTACGCCACGCACCGCGGTGATCACCTCACGGCTCAGCGCGCTACCTTCGCCAACAAGGAACTGGTCAATGAAATGGCCATTGTTGATGGCGTGGTGAAGAAAGGTTCGCTGGCGCGTGTGGAGCCTGAGGGCAAAGTCATGCGCATGTGGGAAGCCATTGAAACCTATATGAACCGCAAGCAGCCGCTGATCATCATCGCAGGCGCTGATTACGGTCAGGGCTCTTCGCGTGACTGGGCTGCCAAAGGTGTGCGTCTGGCGGGTGTGGAAGTGATCGTGGCCGAAGGCTTCGAGCGCATCCACCGCACCAATCTCATCGGCATGGGCGTGCTGCCGCTGGAGTTCAAACCCGGCACCACGCGTGTGACGCTGGCTCTCGATGGCACGGAAACTTATGACGTGGAAGGCAAGCTCGCACCGCGTACCGATCTCACACTGGTGATCAATCGCAAGAATGGTGAGGTCGTGCGTGTGCCGGTGAAGTCCCGTCTGGATTCTGACGAGGAAGTGTCCGTGTATGAGGCTGGCGGTGTACTGCAACGCTTCGCCAAGGACTTCCTGGAGTCCAGCAAGGCCTGATACACCCTCTCCCCAACCCCTCTCCCGTCAAGGGAGAGGGGCTTGATGCGAGAGCAGGTGCGACACTGAAAATGCTACGTCTCCGTCCCTTGGCGATATAGGGCTTGAAGCGAGAGCAGGTGTTGCACTGAAGTGTTTTTTATCCCTCTCCCCTTGCGGGAGAGGGGTAGGGGAGAGGGGGCAAGGATGCCCACAGCCTCCAGGAGAAAATGGCAATGGATAGCCAAAGTTTTGCAAAACAGCTTCGTCAGAACATGACTGATGCTGAGCGCTTGTTGTGGAAAAACTTGCGTGCTCATCGACTGCATGGCGAGAAGTTCAGGCGTCAGCAGCCACCAGGAATTTATATTGTTGATTTTGTCCATTTTGGCGCTCGACTTGTGGTTGAGGCGGATGGCGGGCAACACGGCGATAGCAAAAATGACCTTGCACGAGATGCTTGGTTAAAGAGTCAAGGTTTCAGAGTTTTACGATTCTGGAATGACGAAACTTTGAAAAATACCGATGTAGCACTTGAAACGATTTTGAGGGCGGTTGAAAAGACCCCCCCCCTCTCCCCGGCCCTCTCCCGCGAGCGGAGAGGGGGATGACAAAACCGCAGGAATGAATCAAATGGCTTTTGCAGCTCAAGTAAAAATCCCCGCCACCTATATTCGTGGCGGTACCAGCAAAGGCGTGTTTTTCCGCCTGCAAGACCTGCCCGAGCGTTGTCAGAAGCCGGGTGAAGCGCGCGACAAGCTTTTCATGCGTGTGATCGGCAGTCCCGATCCTTATGCCGCGCATATCGACGGCATGGGCGGTGCGACCTCGTCCACCTCCAAGTGCGTGATTCTCTCCAAGAGCTCCGTGCCTGATCACGACGTGGATTATCTCTACGGCCAGATTTCCATCGACAAAGCGTTTGTGGACTGGAGCGGCAACTGCGGGAATCTTTCTACCGCGGCTGGTGCTTTCGCCATTCACGCCGGTCTTGTGGATTCGTCTCGTATTCCCGAAAACGGCACCTGTGTGGTGCGTATCTGGCAGGCGAATATCAAGAAGACCATCATCGCCCATGTGCCTGTGAGCAATGGCCAGGTGCAGGAAACCGGTGATTTCGAGCTCGACGGCGTGACCTTCCCGGCTGCTGAAATCGTGCTGGAATTCATGGACCCGTCCGATGATGCGGAAGAGGGTGGCTCCATGTTCCCCACCGGCAATCTGGTGGACGATCTGGACGTGCCGGGGGTAGGCACCTTCAAGGCCACCATGATTAGCGCCGGCATTCCCACCGTGTTCGTGAATGCCGAAGATATCGGCTACACCGGCACCGAGCTGCGCGAGCAGATCAATACCGATGTGGCCGCGTTGGCGCGCTTTGAAAAGATTCGTGTGGCCGGTGCGTTGCGCATGGGGCTCATCAAAACGCCGGAAGAAGCCCTGACCCGTCAGCACACACCCAAGATTGCTTTCATCTCTAAGCCTAAGGACTACAAAGCTTCCAGCGGCAAGGACATCAAGACCGGTGATGTGGACCTGCTGGTGCGCGCGCTCTCCATGGGCAAGCTGCACCACGCCATGATGGGCACCTGTGCCGTTGCTATCGGCACGGCTGCTGCCGTTCCCGGCACCTTGGTGAATCTGGCCGCGGGTGGAGGTGAGCGCGAAGCCGTGCGTTTCGGCCATCCCTCCGGCACTTTGCGCGTAGGCGCCCAAGCCAAGCTGGTGAATGGGGAGTGGACGGTGACCAAGGCTATAATGAGCCGCAGCGCCCGCATCATCATGGAAGGCAATGTGCTGGTACCCGCTGATAGCTTCTGACCCCTTCTTGCTTACAAAAAGAAAACGGCCGCTTATGCGGCCGTTTTCTTTTTTCGTCACTCAATATATGTCACTGATATTACTGAATTTTTAATTTTCTGAGATGACCAAAAGCTGTCGCATTTGAATAAACGAAGGTCTTTTTATGTCCATTGGCTTAATAAATCGTCAATTATGACTAAAAATATGACCTAATAGTCTGAAAATCAAATTGGATGTTTTTGCCAATTCCTGTAAATAGACGCTCACGAGGCCCAAAACAAGAAATCGGCCGGTTAGCAAGGCGATGGAGCGCAATGCACATCAGCCCGGTCGACCGAGCTCAAGAGCCCAAAATGAACGCAGACCATCCCAAGTATTTCATGCATCGAGCGGCCATGAGCCTGCTCTTGCTGACAGCGTTTTTCGCTGGCAGCAGCCATGCCATGACTGAAATTCCGGAGAACGATCTGGGCGCAGTCACTGGAGAGGGCTTGGCATTTGCGCTGGAAGATATGCGCTTCCAGATGGCTCCAACCAGTTATATCCAGCAGACCGGCTCAGATCCCAAACCACCAACTACTTTTGTGCGTGGTGACTTGCGTTGGTACGGTCTGGCTATCAGTAACGCAACCGCGGCAGGCGTGGGTTGGTCGGGTGAGGCGTGCGCATCCGGCCTTTCGTGCCCGATGAGTATGAGTGTCGTTGCGGATCTTGCTGCGCATGATAATCCTTACCTCATTCGTGTATTCGAATACACCGCATTCAACTATCAGAATGTCTCCTCGTCGCGCACAGTGCTTGAGTTGCTGGGGCCGTCTCAGACCGACAAATACCGTTGGGCATTCTGGGGTGAGATTTTCGTCAATCCCTCGTCTGGTACTTGCGCGACCAATGCATCGTCTCCCAATTGCTTTTTGCAAAGCCAGACCATCATCAATGGACGGCCTACTGCCGCTGCACAAACTGGCGGCGCCACATTAGGCAGTGTCTTGCGTCTTTTCCAGACAGACAACTCTGCTGACAACACTTTGGGTCTGACCTATCACAGTCGCCTTTCTGGCGATTTCCGATTCAGTCTAAGTCAGGCGGCGGGCAGCCCTAATGCCCAGCAGTCTGTGCCCTTGTTTGCCAATGGCGCATCAGATGGAGCCGCCCCTGGTCTGAAATTCAGGAATGTTTCTGCTTATTTGCCCTTGGGTCAGTTGCATTATCAGGCGATTGTTCTGGATGACATTGTGCCGGGCGGAACAGGCGCTGCCGGTAATGGTAATTTTGTCATTGAGTTGACGCAGGTACCCAACCAGACAAATGTCTATTCGGATTTTTATAGTCTGAATGCGGGCTGTGCGTCTTCTGCGGGCGCCACGGGTGAGAACTGTGGCTATAACAGAACCCGACCGGCGCGATATTACGAGACGCATGGCTATGTGCAGTGGGGCACGATAACCGCAGGGAGTGGCAACAACACAGCGACTGCGGCAACCAATCGCGCCAATACCACTGACGGCATCATGTTCACGGCAGCAAGTGGAACCACATTTACTGCATCAGCAAACCGTCCTGCCATTAACCCTGGCGGTAATCCGGGTGCCGCCCCCAACTATTCGGCGGCCGGAATTTCTCACGTCAATGTTGGCGATGCCTATATCGAGGGAATGCTGATTCAGCATTTGAAAATTACCAGCCTGGGAGCTGGGCCATGAAAAGAGTTATCGCCGCCATGGTGCTGGTTTGCCTTGCCATGTCTTTTCATGCGCGGGCAGAAAAGTCTATACAGTCTCTGGATGATAATGCCCTTGCTGAGGTGACGGGACAGGAGGGTGTGGCCGTCGATCTGGAGATGCGACTCAATACGGATGCGACTGGTGCCCCGCTTGCAACGCTCAGCAATTGTGCTGGCACATTCAACCCATGCCGATTGGCTCTCCAGTTGAATAACAGGAATAGCGGAGCCGGAGAGTGGCTGGTGATCAAGGATATGTACGGCAAGCTCAATATCCGTGACCTCTTTCTGGATGAGGCTGATCTGGCCTCCAGCTCTACCTATCTGGATGCCAATCGTTTCAGGGATAAGAATGGTGTTTGCCTGATTGCCTCATGCAATCCGAATGGGCTTCCTGCGCTGGCCTTGTCTTTTCCGGGGGCAGTGGGAACCTTTGAGGCTGATATCAATCTTTATCTGAATATCGGACGTGTTGCCGTGGAGTATGGTGCGACAGGCTATAACGCCGATGCGAATGGTTCCTTTCTCGGTCTGAGAATATCAGATACGCGTGTCGGGCAATTGCAGGCCCAAGCCGATGTCGATGGCAAAGTCAGAATGTACGGTTTTTGAGGGCATCATGAAAATAATCAAATACATGATGGCTTTTTTTGTTCTTGCTTCGGCTTTTTCCCAAGCGGCCATTAAAGAAATGGATGATGAAAGTCTGTCATTCGAGACTGGTCAGGGCTCACTGTTTGTGGTGGACAAGGTTCTGCCCAACTCCCTGGCAGGGGCGGGAGGTGCGGGCAGCAATACGGACTTCACCTATTACCGCATGGGTCTTGATGTCCAGCTTGGTATGAACATGAATATCGACAGGCTACGCTTGGGCTGCGGTGGCAGTAATGACGCCATTGATGCCGGTGTTTGTGATATCGACATGGAGTATGTCCGCTTCATGGGTCGTTGCACGACGGGAGGCTGCGGTCAGACCTCGACGGATGGTTTCAAGATAGCCGGCTCGGGTAATGCCGTGAGCAGTGATTTCACGCTGACCAGGCCCTATGTTGAAATTGCCGTGCGCAACGATGCCAATCCTGCGCAAAGAGAGGTGGCAGGCTTCAAGATAGGTGCACAGACTGCAGATGGGTTTGTTGGCGTCGGTTATGGTACAGGTACCAGCCATGTCGGCATTAATTCCATCAGCGGCTATCTGAACGCGACCATTTCAGTCTATCTCAGCTTTACCTCAGGCCTTGGCGGCGGCTCGACCTGTATCGGCGCTCCCACGGGTCGGGCCCCTTGCAATGGCTTGACCAATTACAATGCGCCAGCGGCAAGAACGACCGGTACCCGACAGCGCCGTCTGCAGACACCCAGCTTGCCTTTGGAAAACCTGCATGGTGCAGGTGGTTTGCTGAGTCTATTCTCTGGTTCAGACATACGAGCCAATCTCGATGTCGATCTGAAGTTTCTACATGGCTTTCAGCTCATCAATACATCCGACTTCTTCCTCTCTCTGCAGCGTGAGTCCATTCGCTATCCCAACTATGCCAAAACGGGCTATGCCGTTGCCGCCAATACGGGTTGGTGGATGAATGTGCCCAAAGCAGATCTGTTGGACATTACGCCGCCCTCAGTGGATCTCGGTTGCCCCGGCTTTCTCTGTACGGGTCTTCTGAGTGCTTTTGGTGATCCTGGTCTACGCGTCAGCAATGTTGATATTGGCTCGCGCGCGCCGGACAACTGCCACGGCACCACGGCATTCTGCTGATCGGGAAAGAGATGATCATGATAAAGCTCAGACACGTTTTTTCCCCGCTGGCTTTGGCGGTTTGGGCAGCCTCTTCTGTGTCGCCCGTCTTGGCGATGGAGGCGCTTGATGATAGTGGTTTGAGCGGTATCGATGGTCAGTCTGGCATCAGCATGAGTTATGTGACTGGTGCAACAGGCATCACGGCGCAGCAGTTGCAGCTGATTTTCGATCAGTCGAATAGCAACGCGGCGACGCTGCGCATGGAAGGGATTTCATTTCGTGCGGTTGATGCGGCAGGTAATGTGGGCGGCGCGACCAGTCTCAACGCTTCCTTGGATATTGGCAGCAATGCAACCCAGCCTGCCGTGGACTTCCAGTTGCAATTGAATCGTTCACGTCTGCGCGTAGATGATTTGCGTCATGAAGGGGATGTCACACGCAGCTATGGAACCATGGCGCTGGATGCGTCGGGCGCTTTGCGAATTACCAATCTTGGCGGGATTTTCAATTCAACAGCAAGCAACTCCTATCTTCGTGGTGAGTTGACTGATGCCAAGCTTTTTTATCGACAACTTTGGCATCAGCACCCTTATCTGGTTCTGAACAGCCTGAATGCTTTGTGGGAAATTCCTGCAGGCTCGGTAGGGCTGACATCGCAAGGTATACGGATGACAACGGATGGCACTTCTTCATCCTTGATCAATGTCGCACTGGATTTCGATATTCTTTACAAATTTCCTTTTCTCAATGCAGAAGCTACTGAGTTTCTTATTACTGGAAACGAGCGTCCTCTCATGCATTTCGGCTGGCTGGGTAGCCTGCGCAATGCTGAATTGATATGGCGCGCGGGTGGCGGCTGGTCAGGCACAGTGCCTTCGGGAGTCGCTGGTGTTGGTGATGTTTATAATGTTGCCAATAAATCCGAGGGGCTTTCGTTCAGCAGCCGTTGGAACTTTATCAGTCATGCGGAAACGGTTTCGGGGGGCGGCGCTCTTCCGGACTCTACCGAATTTCGCTGGCAATTGGGTGAGGCTGCCGGTACGGGTGCCGATCAGAGCCGTATCAATTTCGAGTTGAGTGATTGGGCGACATGGGGCAGCAATACCTATGGCCACAACTTTCCTCTTATCGCCATGGATGTAATCAATCAGGCGCAGGGGCCAGGAGGCCTGTGTTGGGGTTTTGCCTACGATGGTCCGACATCGGGTGCTTGCTCGACAGGCTCTTCGTATGAGCGTCTTTTTGTCAATCTTGGGCCGGGAACGGTAGATGATGACTTCAACTCGGCAACAGCGGCGCGTACTGATGGCAAGGCTATCGCCATCATCATGCGAGATGGTCAGCTTCAGTCTTATTCACGCAAGATAAAACTGCTTGAGCGTAACAGTGCAGGGGTGGTGACGCCACGCAGCTTCAATTGGGGTCTGATTTACACCTTGGCCAATGTTGATGCCAATATCTATCTCTATCCGGGCGGCAATCCCAGTGATCCCGGGGGTGGCAGCCTGAGCCGCGGCATGATTGCCGATATCATGCTGATGTCGCAGACCTTCGGAGCCACTGATAACGCCGCAACTGGCAGCGTAAACGAGACTTATACCCAAGGCTTTAATTGGGAGAAGGGCTCGCACTTCATGATCGCTGATACCGATCTTGATAAAGACAACATCACCGGTGAGGCGCGTGATGCCATGGGCATAGGCTTGGTCAGCGCCAGCTTTCTGCTCTTGGCAGATGACACGCGTATCTGGATAAAGCCGCAGTGGAACTCCACCGACTATTACGAAGGCGGCATAGATCTCCTGTCTCGGCAGGCGCGTATCAATGTGAAGGGGACGTTTGGTGGCGGTGTATTACCGCCTTATGGGGTGGCAGGCCAGGAAATTGTTCGCGGGGCTTTCATCAATCTGAATCTTGAGGGGCTGGTGAATTTTCGTCTTTCACCGGCCTCGCCAACGGCAACTGATGGCAAGAACTATCTGGCTTATAGCGGGGCATTGCGCCTCATGAATACAAATGTGGTGAACTTCTCGGAAAGTAATTTGGGAACTGCAGCGGATGATGGTTCTTTTCTTTCCATCAGCGAGCCCAGTAATAACAGCGTGGACTTCAGGCTGGCGGATGTGCAGGGCGATGTTGCGATTACGGGTGGGCGCATAGATCTGCGAGGTACTTCTGAGGATGGAGACGGCAGGCCCAAGCTTGTATTGGCGCAAACCATGCAGTTTGGCAGTACGGCGGCTGCACGCATGACGGATGCGGTAGCGGAGTCCGCTTTGCCGGCTTTGCCGAGCGGTGCGGCAGCGGGACAGCCTTTTGATATCAAGCGTGTCGAGTTTGGTAATCAGACGCTGGGTCGCATTGTCATTCCCTCTGGCCAGCTCTATACCTCGATTGCGCTGAAACCGCAGAATTAACAGTCAGTTGAAAAAAAGGCTGCTTACGCAGCCTTTTTTTATGGAGAAATCACACCAGCCTTCTCTTGATCCCCGCTATCGCCAGAATACGAGTCGAAATTTCCTCTATGGAAAGATGGGTGGTGTTGATATAGGGAATCCCTTCTTTGTTAAAGAGGGCAACGGCAGCACGGGTCTCCATTTCGCACTGCTGAATGGAGGCGTAGCGGCTGTTGGCTTTGCGTTCATTGCGGATGGCGGCCAAGCGTTCAGGGTCTATGACCAGGCCGAATAGCTTCTTTTTGTACTCCTTGAGGGCGTTGGGCAGGCGCAGGTCATCGAAATCGTCTTCTGTCAGGGGATAGTTGCCCACCTGCACGCCGAACTGCAGAGCCATATAAAGGGAGGTCGGGGTTTTGCCGGAGCGGGAGACGCCGGTCAGGATGATGTCGGCTTTGTCGTAGTGCCGGGTACGGGCGCCGTCGTCGTTATCCAGGGCGAAGTGCACGGCTTCGATGCGTACGTTGTAAGTCTCGTTGTTGATAATGGAGTGAGACTTGCCGACGGTATTGACCGGATTGGAGCAAAGCTCGGTGCCCAGCTTGCCGACAAAGGTTTCAAAGACATCCAGCATATAGCCGTTGGCTTTGGCGATGACGTCGCGTACGTCCTTGTTGACGATGGTGTCGATAATGATGGGCCGCGTGGCAGCGGCTTCGGCGATCTTGTTGATCTCGTTTACGGCCGCCCAAGCCTTTTCCACGCTGTCCACATAGGGGATGGTCAGTTCTTCGAACTCTATATCCTCGAACTGGGCCAGCAGGCTGTGTCCCAGTGTTTCGGCGGTGATGCCGGTGCCGTCGGAAATGAAAAAGACGCTGCGCTTCATCAAGGTCATCCTGGCTGCCCGAATAGGCCGGGGGAAGTGGCTGTTTTGGGGCAAGCATTTCTTGAAAGATTTCAGTACAATGCCCGGCCTCGGACCGGGAGCCGGGCAGGGTGGCATGGCCGTTTGGCTCCACGAGTGTATGCCTAATCGCCCCGGGCTGAACAGCGGCCCCCACAAGGAAATCCGCTGATCTATCAAAAGCTTGGCCGCCATGACTTATCAAAGCGGGCGGCCGACCAACCTCGTAATCTCAGGGAGTCACACCTTGGAAGCGTCCGTCATTTGGTTTCAGGAACTGGGCAAGCATGATGTCGAAAAGGTAGGCGGCAAAAACGCCTCTCTTGGCGAAATGATCAGCAACCTCGCCAACGCCGGTGTGTCCGTGCCGGGCGGCTATGCGACGACAGCTCAGGCCTACCGTGACTTTCTGGAGCAGAGTGGCCTGAACAAGCGCATCAATGACGTACTGGATGCGTTGAATGTGGATGATGTCGTGGCGCTCGCCGAGGCCGGCAAGCAGATCCGCCAGTGGATCATCGATACGCCGCTGCTGCCCGCTTTCGAAAAGGATGTGCGCGACGCCTTCACCAAGATGGCGAATGGCAACGAGAATATCGCCGTGGCCGTGCGCTCCTCCGCGACAGCGGAAGATTTGCCCGATGCTTCTTTCGCCGGTCAGCAAGAAACCTTCCTGAATATCCGCGGTATCGACAACGTTCTCATCGCCATCCGAGAAGTGTTTGCCTCTCTCTTTAATGACCGTGCGATTGCCTATCGCGTGCACCAGGGTTTTGACCACAAGCTGGTTGCTCTTTCGGCAGGCATCCAGCGCATGGTGCGTTCCGAGACGGGCGCCGCTGGTGTGATGTTTACCCTGGATACCGAGTCCGGATTCCGTGATGCTGTCTTTATCACTTCGTCTTATGGTCTGGGTGAAATGGTGGTGCAGGGCGCGGTCAACCCTGATGAGTTCTATGTTCACAAGCCGACGCTGACGGCTGGCCGTCCCTCCATCCTGCGTCGCAATCTGGGCTCCAAGGCCCAGAAGATGATTTATGGGGCTAGCGGTGCTGCCGGCAAGTCCACCCAGATCGTTGATGTCGACAAGGCTGAGCGCATCAAGTTCTCTATCACTGATGCTGAAATCGAAGAGCTGGCCAAGCAGGCCCTGATCATCGAGAAGCACTACGGCGCACCCATGGATATCGAGTGGGCCAAAGACGGTGATGACGGCAAGCTATACATCGTTCAGGCTCGTCCGGAGACCGTGAAGAGTCGTCAGAGCGTGGGTACCATGGAGCGCTATCTGCTCAAGCAAAAGGGCAAGGTGGTTTGTGAAGGCCGTTCCATTGGTCAGCGCATCGGCTCCGGTCCTGTACGTGTCGTGACCTCGATCAAGGAAATGGAAAAGGTGCAGCCGGGTGATGTGCTTGTTTCCGACATGACCGATCCCGACTGGGAACCGGTGATGAAGCGGGCCAGTGCCATTGTTACCAACCGCGGTGGCCGTACCTGCCATGCTGCCATCATTGCACGTGAGCTGGGCGTGCCCGCGATTGTCGGTTGTGGCAATGCTACCGAAGTGCTGAAAGACGGCATGGATGTCACCGTATCCTGCGCTGAAGGTGACACCGGCTTCATCTATGAGGGCAAGCTGGACTTTGAAATCCAGAAGAACTCTATCGAGTCCATGCCCAAGCTGCCGTTCAAGATCATGATGAACGTGGGTAATCCGGATCGCGCTTTCGATTTTGCTACGCTGCCCAATGAGGGTATCGGCTTGGCCCGTCTCGAGTTCATCATCAATCGCATGATTGGCGTGCATCCCAAGGCGCTGCTGAATTACGACAGCCTGCCGCGTGACATCAAGCAGTCGGTGGATATGCGTTGTTCGGGTTATGCCTCACCAGTGGACTTTTATGTCGAGAAACTGGTGGAAGGTATTGCCACGCTGGCGGCCGCTTTCTATCCCAAGAAGGTCATTGTGCGTATGTCGGACTTCAAGTCCAATGAGTACGCCAACCTTATCGGTGGCAAGCTTTACGAGCCGGAAGAAGAAAACCCCATGCTGGGCTTCCGCGGTGCCTCGCGATACATCTCCGACAACTTCCGTGATTGCTTTGATCTGGAAGTGCGAGCTCTGAAGAAGGTGCGCAATGAAATGGGTCTGACCAATGTCGAGGTCATGATTCCCTTTGTGCGTACTACGGGTGAAGCCAAGCGTGTTCTTGAGCTCTTGGCCGAGAAGGGGCTGAAGCGTGGCGAGAATGGCCTGCGCGTGATCATGATGTGCGAGCTGCCCACCAATGCGCTGCTGGCGGATGATTTCCTCGAACACTTCGACGGCTTCTCTATTGGCTCCAACGATCTCACGCAGCTGACGCTGGGTCTTGATCGTGACTCCGGCATCGTTTCGCATCTGTTCGACGAGCGTGATCCGGCGGTGAAATTCCTCTTGGCGCGCGCCATCGAGGCTTGCAAGAAGGCCGGCAAGTACATCGGCATCTGCGGTCAGGGTCCTTCGGATCATCCGGATCTGGCCAAGTGGCTGATGGATCAGGGTATCGATACCGTGTCCCTGAATCCGGACTCCGTGCTGGACACCTGGTTCTTCCTTGCGGAAAACCACGGCAAGTAAGCCGCGACTGACACATAAAAAAAGCGGGATGACATCCCGCTTTTTTTATGTCCGAGAAAAGCGTTAGAGTTCGCTGCTGCGGTTTCCTGCGGAGCAGGCATGGCTTACCACCGTCTTGAAAAGCTCATCAATCTGCATGAAGGCTATCGTCAGGTTTTTCGTGTTGACGGCATTGCCCTCGTGTTGATGGTGGAAAATGGCCAGCGCTACCTCTTGCGCAATATGTGTCCGCACAAGGGCTTCCCCCTGCACAACGGCACGATGTCAGGCAGCCGTTTGCGCTGTGCTTTTCATGCCATCGAGTTTGATCTGGCGAGGGAAGGACGTTGTGTACAGCATCCTCTGCAGCCGGGCGTGAAAATGTACCCGCTGGTGTATGACGGTAATGAAGTGGGCGTGGATCTTTAGCGCTTGGCAGGGGTAAGGGTGGCGAGGGTGTGGCTGGAGCCGCCATAAAGATTGCGATAGCGGCTTAAAACGCGCTTCACATAGTCCTGGGTTTCAGCAAAAGGGGGAATCCCCTTGTATTTGTTCACATTGCCTTCGCCGGCGTTATAGGCAGCCAGGGCCAGCTCCAGGTTCTTGTAGCGGTCTATCAGGTACTTGATGTGTTTGGTGCCGGCCTGGATGTTTTCACGTGGATCAAAGGCGTCGCGTACGCTGTACATGCCGGCGGTGGCAGGCATGAGCTGCATCAGTCCTTGTGCGCCGGGCTTTGAAAGGGCCCGCGGATTGAAGCCCGACTCCGTGTGGATGATGGCTTTCACCAAGCCGTGATCGACATTGCTGGCCAAGGCTGCTGTCTTGATCAGGTCATCAAAAGCGTTCCGGTTCTTGCTGAAGCTGGGGCGCACAGCATACTCGCTACCGCCCCAGTTGCTGTACTTATGGACATTGGTGTCTTTGAACCAGGTTACTTTCTCCAGCTTCGTGTACTCCCTGAAGCTGTCGCCGCGTGGCTTGTTGCGTTCGTTGACCACATTGGTGAACAAGACATTGCCGTCAGCGTCCCGGAACTTGTAGACATTGCCTGCCTGCGCCAGCGCTGGCAGGCAGCTCAGCAATATCAGACTGTAGGCAGTTAGGAGGCGGGTCATCATGGCTACGCTGGCTCGTTTGGCGCGATTTTGCCCAGAAACTGCTGAATCGGCAAACTTGGCTTATGTTTTATGATTTTTAATATTATCGATAAGTTAAATTAAAACAATAGGTTGTTATGCTTTCTTTGAGCTGAATATCAGAAGTTTTGCCGATAAAGCGATGGTTCTGTCAGAGGAGGGGTAGCACGTCAGTCAAGATCTGCCACTGCGGGCATTACGAATAGGCAGGCCTATTGGAGCTTTCTAGAATGATGCTTCTTTCCTGGTGCAAGGCATTTATGGACGACGCACTTTATCAGGTCATCATCACCGGCAAGGTTCTGGAGCCGGTTCCGCAGTGGCAGGCATTCAGTGCCTTTGCCAGCCTGTTCAGTATTTCACCCGAGGAAGCAATTGGCCGGTTCCTGGCTGCTCCTTGCGTGGTGCGCGGCATGCTTAGCCGGGAGCAGGCGGAAAAATATTGCCGTGTCCTGCAGCGGCAGGGCGTGCAGTGCGAGCTTCGGCAGGAGCAGCTCCTGCCGAAGAAGGCCGCCGGCATTTATCCTCGGTTATGACTTCAAAGACGGTGCAGGCGCACCGGCAGGCCATCTTTGGGCCGTGCGATCGGTACCATCTGGTAGGGCATGACGTAGTTGTCAGGCGTCTCCCAACGATATTTCAGTAGTACCTGATGCATGATGGATTTCACTTGCAGATTGGCGAAGTGCTGGCCCAGGCACATATGGGCGCCACCGCCGAAGGGTACCCACTGGAACATATGCTTCTTGTTTTCAGTACGAGCTGGCGAGAAGCGCTCCGGGTCGAATTTTTCCGGATTGCTCCAGTATTCGGCCATGTGGTGCGTGTGTATCGGGTAGACGGCGATGATGGTTCCCTTGCGTAGTTCATGTCCGTTGAAGACGCAGTCTTTGGCGACCATGCGCGGCATGGATGTCAATGCAGGGTAAAGGCGCAAAGCTTCCTTCATGACCCAGTCCAGCTCTTCCAGCGTTTCCAGATCGTCGTAATCCAGTTGTGTCTTGCCCAAGGCCAGGCTGGATGCGCGCAGGCGTTGTTGCCACTCCGGATGTTTGGCTAAGGTATAGAAGATCGAGGTCAGCGTAGAGGTGGTTGTGTCGTGTGCGGCCATCATGAGGAAAATCATGTGGTCGACGATTTCCTTGTCGCTGAAGCGAGCACCGTCTTCGTCGGTGGCATGGCAGAACTGGCTGAAAAAATCAGCGGTTTCAGTGGCCTTTTTGGCCGGCATCAACTTGTTGAAATAGCCCAGCAGGAACTCCCGCCCTTTCACGCCCTTCCACATATTGAAGGGAGGGACGGGATAGCGGATATAAGCCAGAGAGGCCTCTACGGTATCAATAAAGGCTTTGTTCACCTTGTCGGCCTCAGGGCCAAGGGATTCGCCCATGAACACAGCAGTAGCCAGGTCCAGGGTCAGTTGCTTGATGCTGGGAAAAACCTGAAAGCGACTCTGTGCTTTCCAGTTTTCAATGCCGCTCGCAATTTTAGGATTCATGGCACTGATATAGGAGGTGAGTGCCGGTTTCTTGAAGGCCTGCTGCATGATGCGGCGCTGAAAGCGGTGTGCCGGATCATCCATGGACATGATGGCCCCAGGGAAGACCTTGCCTATATAAGGGTCCCAGCCACCAAAGCTTGAGAAATTTCCTTCACGATCTTGCAGCACAAACTGATTGGCTTCAGGCCCCAGCATGGTGACGAAGTTCTGTCCCATGATGCGGGTTTCGAAGAGACGACCGTACTCCTTTTCCATTTTCTGTGTGAAGGCCAGCGGATCACGCATGAAGTCGAGTAAATAACCGATGAAAAATGGGCCCTTGGCGGAAGGCATGGTCGGGGCAGTGGAGGACGTCTGCATTCTTGTGGCTCCGGGATGGGGTGAGGTCGTCATGGCATCGGGATTAGAGTATATGCTCTAATTTTTTGCAATGCTTTCAGCGAGGAAATCAGCTGGCTGTAAGCTGTGGAACATCGTGAGGGGAGGGCTGAGCTGCTGTCATTTTGAGCAAGAAGTCTGATGCCTTGCCAGTGCGCGCTCATGCAAAAACAGCGTTATGCGGCTCACGCACCCGATCATGAGAAGTTACTTTAAGTTCTGTTAGCGATCGCTGCTAAGTGTGTTCCACGGGGCAGGTTATGCACGTTGTAGGACAGCTGTAATTATTGCCAGCCGGTCTTGGTGCCGAGGCTGTAGATTTGTCTCTGTCAACAGTTGTATAAAAATTAACCCAATGATTTTATTGATATTTATTGCTATGACGAAAAAGTAGCCAAATTGTTGCGAGGGCAGTGTCTGCGGGCTTTCCGGGCCACAGCAAGCACTCTGTACACAAAGTTATCCACAGAAAATGTGGACAGAGTTTTTCTAGAAAGTACATGAGCTTGCTCAGAAACCGGTCAGTCTTTGCGTGAGCTGGGTGAATCCTTGGCTGTAGGCGATTTCCATGTCAGTCCGGACCACTAGTTTGGCCGGATTGCTAGCCTGGAACTGGGGCAGCTTGTCATTCAATAAGGCGGAGTGATGGTTGTCTCGGCTCTTGTCTGATTCGTACGGGGTTTCTTTGCGTCCAGATCGTCTTGCCAGGCCACCTTGGCGCCAGCCTCAGCAGCAGGACTCACAGTGGTCCCACAATTGAGCTGCCTTGCTGGAAAAAGCGCCGTGTTGCGGCACTGTGCGTCTCAGAAAGGCTTGTGGATCTCTTCTTTCCGCAGGTGAGCCGTGTCGCCCACTGCCAGATAGGCTTTGTCAGCCCGGCCGGCTCAGGGGTGTGGCTCACGATTCAGGTTTGCACGAGGCTTATTCACTCGCAGCTTGTTTTCTGTCTCTGATGATTCATAAGGCCAGCGGTCGTGCCCACGCTGTCAAAGGCCAAAAGATGTGCAGTCTCTGCAGTACTCGCTTGGGCATCATTGATAGGGCTGATGACAACAGCTGTTGAGTCGCCGTGATTGCTGCCGTCCTGGTTGCCAGTATGGACATGGTGCATGCGCAGTCTGCCGATACGGCCGATACCATTGCTGCCTACACGGAAAGGCAGGCGGAAAGTCATGGTGATTCCCTGATGCTTTTTGTGGGCTGGGCAGTCGGTTCGACTAGCGCCAGCAAGAGCATTCTTCTTTTGGATGAAGGAAGTACTTTCATGCCATCATGCGCGCGGTCCCTGTGCTTGAGGGACAAGAGTTGTGGGAGTGAGGGCGCTGAAAGCGCTTGATAAGGAAAAAGTGGATGTTGAACCGTATCTGGCTGGGGTTCTTTCTGATCGCCTTTTGCGCCTGTCTCGTGCAGGCCACGCTGGGTGGACAGCCGGAAATCTTTGCAGCCGTGGTGGATGCCTGCTTCAAGTCAGCCCGCAGTGCGGTCGATGTAGCGCTCGGGCTGATCGGTCTGCTCTGTCTCTGGTTGGGCCTGTTCCAGATTGCGGAAAAGGCCGGCCTGATTGAAAAAATGGCTTGGGCGCTGACACCGCTGTTTCGCCGTCTCATGCCCGATGTGCCCGCCGGCCATCCGGCCATAGGCTCAGTCACCATGAATCTGGCGGCCAATATGCTCGGCCTGGACAATGCCGCCACGCCGCTGGGCCTCAAGGCCATGCAGGATTTGCAGACGTTGAATCCGGAGCCGGAAAAGGCCACGAATGCGCAAATCCTTTTTCTGGTGCTGAACACAGCCTCTGTCACCATGATTCCGGTGACAGTCTTCCTTTATAGGGCGCAGTTCGGGGCCCCTAATCCTGCCAGTGTTTTTGTGCCCATCCTGATTTCAGGGGCTTGCGGCACGCTGGGTGGCCTGCTGCTCACCGCCTGGCTGCAGAAGCTGGATATCTGGAATCGTGTAGTGCTGGCCTATGCTGCTGGCCTCGTTCTATTCATGAGTGCGCTGGTAGCCGCTGTGATTACGGTGCCGCCGGAAATGCTGGGCGTGCGTTCAGCTTTTATTGGCAATTTGCTGCTGTTTTCGGTGATCGTGCTGTTTTTGCTGGCAGGCTGGCGCCGTGGGATCAATGTTTACGACAACTTCATCACCGGTGCCAAACAGGGTTTCGACGTCGCCATTGGCATCATTCCGTTTCTGGTGGCCATGCTGGTGGCTATTTCCGTCTTCCGCGCCAGTGGCGTACTGGATCTGCTGTTGTCCGGCATTGCCTGGGCATTGACTCAAGTCGGTCTCAATACGGATTTTGTGCCGGCACTGACCACAGCCTTCATGAAGTCACTTTCCGGTTCTGGCGCACGTGCCATGATGCTGGAGACTTTCCAGCACTATGGTGTGGACTCCTTTCCGGCTTATGTAGCCGCCATCATCCAGGGTTCTTCGGAAACCACTTTTTATGTGCTTGCGGTGTATTTTGGTTCAGTGGGCATCCGTTATGAACGCCATGCCCTGGTTTGCGGGCTGTTTGCCGACTTCGTTGCAGTTGTCACGGCCATTCTGGTGGCCTACTGGTTTTTTCATTGACAGACAGGGCGATGCATGGGGCGGCGGTACTGGGACAAGCCCAGGGCAAGGCAGGCGTTTCGTGATGACGCCGTGCCCGCTACGTCGCTACAATCGGCCCGCCATCCGTGTTTGGTCTTTGCAGGGGAGTAGAGAATGCGTCGCGTGATCTTCAATCAGAAGGGAGGGGTAGGGAAGTCCAGCATCACGGTGAATCTTGCCGCCATCAGTGCTGCCAAAGGCAAGCGCACCCTCGTCGTGGATCTCGATCCGCAGTGTAATGCCAGCCAGTACCTGCTGGGCGAAGTCGCCGAATTCTCCCGTGACAAGACCGAGCTCACGCCCAATATCGGCCAGTTCTTTGGGCAGACCTTGCAGTTCAGTCTCAAGGAAAAGCCGATTTCCGAATACGTGCACAAGACGCCGCATGAAAACCTGCATGTGATTCCGTCGAATCCGGAATTGAGTGCGATTGAGAATCTGCTGCAAAGCAAGCACAAGATTTTCAAGCTGGCAGCCGCCCTGAAGTCGCTTGAGGGCAGTTACGATGCGATTTATATCGATACCCCGCCGGCCTTCAACTTTTATACGCTCTCGGCCCTGATTGCCGCCCAGCGTTGCCTGATTCCATTTGATTGCGGTGCTTTCTCCCGTCGAGCCATAGATACGGTGCTGGAGAATGTGGGGGAAATCCGCGCCGATCATAATCCGGAGCTGGAGATTGAAGGCATCGTCGTCAACCAGTTCCAGCCGCGTGCCAGCCTGCCGGTGAAGCTGGTGGACGAGATGCGCGCCGAGGGCCTGCCCATAATGAGCTCGCACCTGTCGTCGTCGGTCATCATGAAGGAGTCGCATGAGAAGGCACTGCCGCTGATTCATCTGGCGCCCAAGCACAAGCTGACGGAAGAATATGTGGCGCTTTATACCGAGTTGAATCCGACCTGATCGCGGGTTTTATGAGCGAATGCTGATGAACGAGCACTTATGAAAAAGCCGCCTGATGGCGGCTTTTTCATTCTGTGGCTTGTAGCCCCTTCAGGCTCTTGAAGCTTTGCAGTACCCGCTCCCGGGCAAGGCTGTGATCAACAATTGGGGCAGGATAGTCTGAAAAAAGCGAGGGCTGTCCCCGGCTTTTGTTGTTGCCATGGGGTTCGTGTATGTCTTTTCCGGAAAAGTCCCGCAGCTCAGGCAGGTACTCACGAATGAAGTGGCCATCGGGATCGAATTTCCGGCTCTGCGCGAAAGGATTGAAAATACGGAAGTAGGGAGCTGCATCATTGCCGGTAGAGGCCGACCATTGCCAGCCGCCATTGTTGGCGGAAAGATCACCGTCAATCAGATGTTGCATGAAGAATTTCTCGCCCCAGCGCCAATCGATAAACAAGTCCTTGGTGAGGAACATGGCGACCACCATGCGCAGGCGATTATGCATCCAGCCGGTTTTCTGCAGCTGACGCATGGCGGCATCCACCAGCGGAAAACCCGTGCGCCCTTCGCACCAGGCCTCGAAATCCTTTTCATCGTGACGCCAGGGTACGGGATCGGTTTCCAGTCGGAAGGGGCGGTTCCGGCAGACTCTAGGCCAGGCCACCAGCACATGCTTGTAGAAGTCGCGCCAGGCCAGTTCGGCAATCCATTGCTCATGGCCGGAAGTGTCCGTTTTTTTGATCAGAGCGATGCCCCGGTGATTTAGCGCGGCATTAAGGCATTGGCGCGCAGAAATTGCGCCTACTGCCAGATACGGTGACAAGCGGCTGACGCCATCCTGGGCAGGAAAGTCACGTCTGTCCTTGTAGTGCGCAAGTTCATCATGGGTGAAGGCAGCCAGTCTGGCCAGTGCAACATCTTCGCCAGCCGGCCACCATGCGCGGGCGATGTCGGCATCGACATGCGAGCTGAAGCCTGAGATGTTTGCGGGCAAGTTGTCACTTATTGCAAAGCTGCTTTGGCGCCGCGTTGGTGCCGCTTGCGGACGAGCGTTGCCGATTATTTTTTCCAGCCAGTTGTGCTTGAAGGGAGTAAAGACCGAATAAGCGCCACCATCCTGCTTCAGGACCGTGCCGGGTGCTGCTATACACTGGTCATGGAAAAGCTGAAGCGTCCGGCCCTGATTTTCCAGTACTTTTGATACGGCCTTATCACGTTCAATTTCGTTGACTTCGTACTGCCGGTTTGAAAAAACCATATTGATACGATGCTTTTCTGCCAGTTCGGCTATGGCCTTTGGCAAAGCCGAGAAGTCAGGGCAATTGATGATCAATAAAGGAATATTTAATTTCTGCAAGTTTTTCTGGAGTGTGGTGAGTGTTCGAAGTTCGAAATCGACACGGACACCGGCCATATCATGCCGGCGCCATTGCTCAGGCGTTATGGCGTAAAAGCAGGCGACCTCGGAAGCCTTGTCTGCACAAGCAGCTAGCAAAGCTGTATTGTCTGTGCTTCGCAAGTCGGCGCGCAGCCATACGAGGTGGCGAAGATTCACGAATTTTTCACCCATTTTTGTGAACGCTGATTTTACGGTGTCGATTTCCAGGCCAGAACACCTTTCCGGATACTGTCGAGGTCGTGAAAGAAATCAACGCCTTCAACATTTCGGCGTGTTGATCGGAGTGCATTGCCGCCTGCCCAGATGCGTGTATTGGCAGGAAGGCGGAATCTGAGGTCCTCCAGAAACTCTATGGCGTGACTGGCAGGAAAAGACGTACTGAAGGAGATGCCAACGATGTCCATGTGATGCTTCATGACGGCCTGTACAATGTCGCGCACGGGCATTTTGGGGCCAAAGCATATGGCATCAATGTCATCAAGACGCAGCATTGCCTCTACCATCAATATGCCAAGGGTATGGCTTTCTTCAGGGGCAGTGGTGAGCATGATGCGGGGGCTGCGTGTGGCTGGGCGAAGATTGGCAATGGCGCCACGAATCAGCGTTTGCACCTGTTCGGTGTATAGATGCTCTTCATGGACCTCAATAAGGCCGCGCATCCAAGCATCTCCAACAATTGTATTGGTGTATTGAAGGAATTCCAGAATAAAGGATTGCAGGCCCATTTTAATCAGTTGATGTGAAAGGTATTCCCTTATCATGTGAGGGTCTTTTCCCTGCAGCGTACTGACAAGCTCCCTTTCAAGGTCTGGAGAAGACTCAATCCTTTTGCTGTATTTGCTGCGTAGCAGGGCCTCAAGATCGGTAATGTCCATTCCAATTATTTTTCCTGGACGAAATCCGGCATCAATGAGGCGCCGCAAGAGGCGCAGTTTGTTGATCTGCTCCTGAGTGTAAATACGGTCGCCTTGTTGGTCGCGTGCGGGTGTGGGAAAGTGATAGCGCCTCTCCCACATGCGCAATAACTCCTTTGAGACACCGGTTTCACGCTCGACAGCCTGAATGGGCAACATAATGTCCAGTGCGTTATGGTCGTCAGCCTCTGCTGCTTTCACGTTCATCACTAATTACCTTTATGTTGTAAATCTTGCGTAGAAATAAAAATAAGGTTTTTGAGTTTAGCGGCGGATCATGAACTGACAGACATTGGTTCGTTCGGTCAGAAAGCCTGCTTCGCAGTAGCATAGATAAAAGCGCCATAGCCTGATAAAGGCTTCATCAAAGCCTTGCTGCCTAAGGGCATCAAGGTTGTCTTCAAATGCGGCTCGCCAGCGGCGAAGTGTGGTGGCATAGTATTTTCCGAAGAAAAAAGGTGTATCCATGCTCATGCCAGCGCTGGTAATTTGCTGCTTAAGTACAGTGGGGGAGGGCAGCATGCCGCCTGGGAAAATGTATTGCTGGATGAAATCAGTGCCGCGTTTGTAATCATCAAAAAGCGTCTCATCTATCGTGATGCTTTGCAGGGCGGCTTTACCTCCCGGCTTCAGGCACTCTTGGATTTTTCTGAAATACGATGGCCAGTAGGAGAGCCCGACAGCCTCCAGCATTTCAATCGAGACAATCGCATCATACTGACCTTGTAGATCGCGATAATCCATGAAGCTGAACTGGGTATAAATTTCAGATTGGCTGCCTTTTACCCGTTGGCGTGCATAAGCCAGTTGTTCGCGCGATAGTGAAATGCCTGTAACATGGCAGCCTCGAGTTGCTGCTCGCTCTGCAAAAGCTCCCCAGCCGCAACCAATTTCCAGAATGCGGTCACCACTTTTGACTTCAAGCATATCAAGAATTCGGTCATATTTTCGTAGTTGTGCATCTTCTAGTGATTCGGCTTCATCTGAAAAAATTGCGGCCGAGTAGGTCATGGATGGATCTAGCCACAGCTTATAAAAGCTATTGCCTATGTCGTAATGCATATGAATATTTTTTTTGCTTCCGCTGCGCGTATTGCGATTCATCAGGTGACGAAGGCGGTAAAAAAAAGTTCCGAGGAAGCTGCCATGCAGTGTTTTTTCCAGCGTCTCCAGATTGGCCAGAGCCAGCATGAGAACAGATAGCAAATCAGGTGTGTCAATTTTTCCGTCGCGGTAGCTTTCGGCAACACCTATGTCGCCGCTACGCAGAATAGCGGCGCAGGCCGACCAATCATGTATACGAAGCTGGGCATGAGGGCCGTGGCTGCTTCCTGTGAACTGTATTAGCTCCCCGTCTGGGGTGATCAATTCTACCGAACCAGCCTGTAGCTTGCTCATCAGCTTGAGAAAGCCGCGGGCAAGGGTTGGGATTTTGCTGGAGACAGCAAGTGCACTGCTGGCACTGTTCATCTGGAGATCTCCTGTACCGGTGGTGAGGGCTTGCGATGGAATGGGATGCCTTTGAGCCAGAGCAGCAGGGCTTGCCAGTGGATGCGCAGTACAACTAGCAGTGTCGCCCAGCCAAAGCTGAAAAAGACTTTCACAAGGTTATTGTCAGTCAAGGGCTGTGCTTTGCCGGCTAGTGCTGTACGCAGCATAAGCTTTTCATTCTCTTCGTAATTTATTCGGCTTGCGCAGCGGCCTTCTTTATATTCAAAGCGAAATTTATATTGCCCATTGACTGGAAAAAATGGTGATACATGAAAGGCTTTTCTGGATTGAAGATCTGTATTTTCAGAAATAACGCCTTCGTCGGGGGCTTGCAGTAGATAGTAATGACGCTCACCGAATGTATTGTTTACTTCGCAGAGAACGGCGCGTATGGAGCCGCTTTTGTCATGGCAAAACCAGAAGCTTACCGGATTGAAGACGAAGCCAAGTATGCGAGGCATGCATAACAGGTGAATGTCGCCATCGACGGATTTTATTTTTTCCGTTTCGAGGAGTCGGCGTATCCAGTCTTGTGCATTTTTTCCATCGCCGTGATCAGCTTCATGGAAGCTGAATATATTGAAGCGGT